>Ga0315284_10009696_pt1 | contig 13721 bp, 20 predicted proteins | sample YL17G09_16_MG_FD_203696 | JGI IMG/M metagenome (GOLD analysis project Ga0315284, IMG submission 203696) | Sediment microbial communities from Yellowstone Lake, YNP, Wyoming, USA - YL17G09_16 | ecosystem: Environmental > Aquatic > Freshwater > Lake > Sediment | place: USA: Wyoming | collected...
TTTGAAGAACTCCTTGTTGTTGAGGCACTTGATCTTATGCACCTGCACCATCGGGAAGTTCGCCAGCTTCTCGCCCCGAATGAGAAACCAGTCCTGGTCCTCCCGCCCTCGCTCCAGCAGCATGCGGCCTGTGGGCTCGTAGTCGTAGCGATCCACCCGGCACAGCAGCGGCGACATCGTCGAATCGTCCGCCACACGGAGGTCGAGGAAGGCTGTTGGCGGGGGCTTCACCTTTCCGCCCCGCTTCGCGAGCATCAACACCTCGTTGTAGTCTCGGGCGTCCTTGCGCTTCAAGAGGCCGATGAAGACGACGTTGCCGCCGTCCTTGGGGAAGTCGCTGATGCGGAGGACACGGGTGCCTCGCTCCAGGAGCTTGGTGCCGTTGTCGGCGTACCACTCGCCCCACAACGCTTGCGCGGGGTACAACTCTCCGAAGATCAGCTCCGCCGCAGCGAGCCGCTCGCGCTGCTTATCGGTCAGCCCCTTCCCAGCGCGCGCCTTCAACATCTCCTGGGCCTTCGAGGGGCCGATGCCCTTGATGCCGAGGAAGCCGCCGATGAGCTTGCCGTCCTTGACGCACCAGTTCTCCTCGCTCAGCTCGGCGCTGAAGGGGATGTACTCGATGCCTTCGGAGCGAATCTCTCGCAGCATGTTGAGCGCTGTGTCTGTGTCCTTCGCATTGCGCAGCGAACTCGCCGCGAACTCCAACGGCCAATGCACCTTCAAGTACGCAGTCCAGTAGGAGACGATCGCGTAGCTGACGGCGTGTGAGTTGTGCGTTACGATGCCGCCATTGATCACATAGTTATGGTGCTCTTCCATCTCCAGATCGTAAGTCTCGACTGCGCCTGCGTCGGCGATGCTGATCAGCTCTTTCCACGCGAGGCGCATGCCCTTCTCATTCCGCTTCGTGCGGTCATAAGCGTAATGGCGACGCTTGTGACACCCCGAGCAGAGCCAAGCGAGATCGCTGGGCCTGTCGCGCCCTTCGTTGAAGTCGTCGTGGTGGGCTTCCATCCGTCTGCGCGCTTTGGAGCAGTCTTCGCACCTGGTTCCGCGCTTCGCTTCAGTGAACTCATAGCGAATCGGTGTGCGCCGATTTTGTTCGCTCGGGCTGACCCGTCGACCCTTCTTGTCTGTGCTCCAATGACCTCCAGTCGCCGCGCTTCCACGCTTCACCCACTCTTGCGGCTCAAGTCCTGCCATCAGCCATCCATCCCCAACTTTCGCCTCCCCTGCGGTGCGCCACCGATCGTTGATCACGAAGCGATGGTCCACTGTGCAAACAACTTCGCTGCCATCCTCGAAGGTGAAGCGTCGACAAGGCTTGACTCCATTCTTGTGGATGGCTTTGACCCGCTGCGGATAGGCGCGGCCATCCGGGAAGACGCTGTAAACAAACGGCATCATGCGCTGCTGTCGAATCCAAGGACTCGGATTTTCCACGTAGCGCTCATGCAGCGCGTCGAGCCGTTCCCATCCCGCGAGTGACCCTCCGGTGTTCGCAATTTTCACGAGCGTCGACCCCGCTGCGCATTTATTAAACGCCCACGCGCCCATGCTGTTGATCTGGTCCCAGATGTCGCGCGCAGTCTCGGGCTTCAACCCGAGAGTCGCCGCTCCCTTCGCGAACTTCGCCCCGAAGGCGTCGAAGAATTCCTTGCCATAGCTCTTGCTCATCGCTTTTCGGAGCGCGGTGGTGTCCTCCCAAGTGAGCTTCCCGATGTCGCGGGCGATGCGGATGACTTGTTCTTGGTACAGCACCAGTCCATATGACTCCTCCAAGTACGGCAGCATACTCGGGTGCGCCACATCGATCGCTTCGCGACCTGCGTGACGGTCGCGAAAATGGGTTGCCGCTCCGCCCCCCAACGGTCCCGGTCGAGCGAGGGCGGTGATATGGACCATGTCCTCGAAGGTGCTGATTTTGATTTCGCTTGTGAGCGATTGCAGCGCTTGGCCCTCCCATTGAAAGATGCCTGAGAATCGACCCTCATTGAGCAGAGCGAAAACCGCTGGATCTTCGAACCCGAGGCTGTAAATTGCATCGCGACTCAGCACGCCTGCCCCCTCGATCACAGACAGCGTGCGCAACCCCAGCGCATCGATCTTCAGCAAGTTCAGCACCTCCGCGTCGATCTTGTCGAGCTGCGCGACGCCTCCGGCGACGGTGCAGTAATTGCTGATCGGGGCGTTGCACACGATCACCCCCGCCGCGTGCATCCCCGCGTGCGAGGCGTGCCCCTCGATTTCCCCGGCCAGGACGATCGCTGGGAAAGACGCGACCAGCGCCCGTCCGGGCTCGGTTTCGGCGAGGGTGTCGGAGAGGCAGTTGTTGGCTCGGGAGTCGGCGGAGCTTCGAACAAACATCGCATCCCGCACAGGCTGCGTCTTCCATGGCGGGATGCCGAGGCGCCTGGCGACTTCGGAGAGCGCGCTTCGGGGCTTGTACTCGCTGATGGTGCCGAGGCGCGCGACTTGCTCTGAGCCGTACTTCTCCCTCAGGTACGCGTACACCCCGTCCCGCGCCGCGTCCGGGAAGTCCACATCGATGTCGGGGAGGTCTGTGCGGGTGATGTCGACGAAGCGCTCGAACAGCAACCCGTGCGGAATCGGGTCCACCTCCGTAATCCGCATCAAGTAACACGCGAGCGACCCCGCAGACGATCCCCGCGCAGGGCCCACCAGCATCCGCTCCTTCGCCCAGCAGATCAGGTCCGCGACCATGATGAAGTAACTGTCGAAGGCTTTCTCCTTCACCAGCGTCACCTCTCGCAGCAGCCGCGCTTCGTACTCCTCGGTCCACTCCGCGATGTGCCCCGAGTCGAGGCGAGCGCGCTGCCCCGCGCGGCACAGCGCCATGACGTCGCCTTCGAGCTTGATGATGGGGGCTTTGGGGAGCGAGATGCCTTTCAGCTCCCCCTCAACCCACTCCGCTGTGTCCCGCGCGGCGAGCAGCGAGCGCTTGCTGAAGCCGTGCGCCTCCATCGCTGCCTCCATCTCCTCCCGGCCCAGGATGTGCTGTGGGGAGGCTTTCGCGCTGCGCCCTGTGAGTTGGAAGAGCTTGCGATCGAAGGGGTGGGCGAAGGCGTTGTCACTGGTGATGACGAGGCGCCCTTTGGTTCGGCGATGAAGGGAGAGGGCGTCCGCTGTGGCCAGTGGAGAAGCGGGGTTGGCATCGATGATGCACCCAGCTTCTACCGCCTCCGGCGACGCTCGGAAGGCCTGGCCTGTGAACTTGATCAGCCCCTCGGCGGCCAGGAATTCCGCCCGAGTCACCGAGGGTTGCCCCCCGGCGAGGGCTAGATGGGCGCGGGAGGCCAGCGAATAGAGCGCCGAGGGGACTCTCGCGAGCGCCCAGGCGGTGGGCGCCGGGGTGGTTCTAGCCGGATCGTCGGAGATTCCCAGCTCGACCCCGAAAACCGGGGAGATTCCCGCCTCCCGCAGCGCCCGCTCCCACCGGACATGGCCCCAGGTCGAGCCGTTCAAGTCGACGATTCCGGCAGCGTTGTAGCCCAGCTCCCCGAGCCGGGCTACAACGCGTGGCAGCGGGGCGAAGGTTTCCCTGAAGCTGAACTCGGTGCGGGTCTTCAAGTGGATCACTTCATCCACCCCGCGCGCTCGATCGCTTTCAGGTCGTAGAGCAACCCCCCGTCCACAGCCTTCACCCCCGGCCAAGTCCCCTCCATCGTCTCCTCCACCCGCTCCGCCTCCACATCCAGCTGCGCAACAAACTCCAGCCTCGTGAAGACGCCCTTTTGAATCAACAACCCCGCCAGCGCATTCAGCTCCACCCGGTACAGCAGCCGCGCTTCGGCGGCACTTTGCACAGCTCTCAGCTCCGCGTCTCCGTCCCGCGTCCACCCGAGCTGCCACCGCGCGAGGTGAGCGCTCCAGTTGCAAAGGCGATTCAAGATTGGGGTGAGCGCGCTCATGACTTCGGCCCCACCATCCAAATCGGCGGCAACGGGATCGGCACTCCGATAGGGCGCCACAGATGGAGGCAAAACGGATGACAGTTCACCCACTGGGACTGCGGGGGGTGGAGCTGCATGACGACGTCCTCGGGGTCCCAGAAGATCAGCTTCATCTCGCACATCTCGGCCCAGGTGGGGACGCGGCTGGGGAGGCTGACCGAGACGTGCTCCCACCCTCCCCCGTCGCTCGCGATCACGCGGAAGCGCTCCCGGCCCCCGGTCACGACGGGGATGAAGAAGGAGCCGTTGTTGCCGTCGCGCTCGCGCGTCGAGCTCATGGGAGAGCCGAAGGTGCCGAGGAAGCGGAATTGATCCGGCGAGTGCATCATCGCACGTACTCCCGCGCCGTCGCGTTCAGCCGGCAAGAACTCTTCGCCAGCACGATCACCCCGCGCCGCTCGAAGGCGTCCACATCGCCCGAGTAGATCAGCGCGCGGGTCGAGGCGTGGGCATGATCGGGGTCCACGCCCCCCTCCGACCACGCGGCGTGCTTGCTGTCGGGGTGAACGCAGGCATCGAAAACCCAACAATCTCCCTGCTCGTGCAGGTCGCCCCATACGCTGCGCTCGTTCCAGGTGTCGATCAACGCGCAGGCGGTAATTTTGCAAGTGCTCACAGTTCTGTCCTTTCAGAGTTTCAAGTGAAGTTCGTCTTTCAGCACAATCTCCAACAACGCCTCTACGTCCGCCATCGCCTTGTGCAACTGGCGTAGCGGCTTTCCGAGTCGACGCTCATACAGCTCGGTGAGCTTGGGGCGGCGACCGAAAGCCTCGGTGTACAGGCTCACAGTGCAGGCCTGCACCGGAGGCCACGGAAAGTTCGTCACCAAGTCCAGCCTCCGCAGCTCGAACTCCAGCAGCGACTTGTCGAACGGGAGGTTGTGCGCGAGCATGACCCGCTCCCCGAGGAAGAAGTGCGCGATGTCGCGGAGCACCGCTGCGAACGGCGGAGCGTCGCGGAGGTCGTGGTCTGTGTAGCCGGTGATCTTGGTGATCTCGGGGGAGATGGGGACGCCGGGGTTGATGAGGTGCTGGATGCGGGTCTGGCGCCACACCTTCCCCTTCCCCATCCGCGAGAGCTTCACGGCGGCGAAGTCGATGATGCGGGGCTGCTGCGAGAGGTCCGCCACGCCTGGCAGCGGGAGTCCTGTAGTTTCTGCGTCGATTATAATCATGACGAAGCCCTCGCTGGCCCGGCCATGAGCGCTTCGTCGAACAACGAAAGCTCCTGCTCAGTCAACTCCTCCAGCATCGCCGCGTACACAGTCATGTCGTGGATCGAGTCGACGTGACCTCCGGAAGAGAAGTTGACCGTATAGCGTGTCAACTTTCCGGTCATCGCAATCAGCAAGCACAGCCGGTTCCACTCCTCCGCGCTCTTCACCGTCAGCCCCTCGGGGAAGAGGCTTTGCATGACGAGACCGAAGGTCTTGTAGTTGTCGCGGTAAATTGCGTTCCGTGACTCGAAGGTTTTCGCTGCCGCGTGCAGCCGGTCGGGGATCGTTTTCTGATTCATGTTTTCTCCGGGGGTTGGTAGACGTTGAGGTCGTGGATTGCGAGGAGCTTGGCGTCGATGCCGGCGTCGCGGTACATGCTGACGATGTCGGGGTGATCGTCGTAGGCGTGCACGATCTGCTCCCGCGTGCAGCGGTACTCCGGGATCGTCGTGAGCCACGCCAGCTGCGCTCGCTTCACCTCCACCGCGCTGTGCGAGTCGTGGTTGTTGCGCATGAAGAGGTGCGTGAAGGGGATTCCCTTTTCGAACAGCCACCGCTCCGTCGCGTCGCGGAACTGCACAGGGCGCGCGGTGAAGATGATGAGTCCTTCGCCGCGCAGCAAGGCCTGGCTGTAGAAGAGCACATTGTCCACCCGGTCGAAGGGAGCGAGGGTGTGGTAGGTGTGGTAGCGCTCGTAGCCGGTCTTTTGCCAGTTGATCTTCGGGATGCGCCACCCGTCGTCGCTGAGGCAGTTGTCGAGGTCGAAGATGGCGTAGTTCATTTCGTGGCTCCTGAGTAAGTGCAGATCGCGGATATGAAAAGTTTCTTGCTGAAGAGGTCCGCGTCAGTCTTCACCGTTTGCAGCCACAGCTGCGCTGCCGTCATGCACGCGCGCTCGTTGTGGAATGGGCCGACTTCGCGGAGCGCGACTGCCTCGCCTCGCGCCAGCGTGAGCACCAAGTACCACACGCCGATGTTCATGGCCGCCGCTCCTTCCGCATCTTGTCCACGATCTTGAGCAACTGCCCCTTCTTCAGCAGGTCGCCCCCGTACTCCTCCTCCGCGAAGCGCTCCAGCTCCGCGAAGAAGTCCCGAGGCCGAGCGAACAGAAAGCGCTCCGCCCAGGGGTGCACCGCGAGGACGGCGGTGCACATGGCGTTGACGACCGTCTTGTACTCGTCCTGCGTGCGCCCTCCGGTTCGGCTCGCCGCCAGCTCGCTCATCGTGCGGAGGTTGAACTTGCAGACGATGTTGGTGGCGATGTTGGTGGGGAGAATGCCGCGTGCGTCTTCGACGGGTTGCTCCAAGGCGATGAGCCGAGCGTAGCAGTCCTTGATCGCGGAGAGCGCGGAGTTGAGAGCCCGCATTGCTGTTGGGTCCTCGCGATTGCGCTCAGTGAAGATGTACTCGAAGTCGGCGACGTTCACGACGCGCAGCGACTGCTGGGCGTAGCTCGCGGCGCGGGTGCGGACTTGCTGGTGTGTGTAGGCGCGGCTCACCCCCTCGACCAAGAACACATAGTCCACGAACTCCCAGCTGCTGGGAATGGTCTCGGCCATATAGGCCAGCTCCTTCGCTTTCCGCTCCGGCTTCCACAGCTCGATGTCGCGCAGGAGCGCCGGAGACATCGACAGCCGCGTGCTCTTCGTGAAGAGGAGCAGCTCGGCGGCATTCGGCGTGGCGCTGATGAGGGTGACTTTCATTTTCCATACTCCTTCAGCGCCGCTTCCACGATCGCCGGCACAGTGTTGAGAAGGGCGATTGCTTCCGCGTCGAGCGCGGAGGCGCCCCAATTGAGCGCGGGCAGCGCCTTGGTGAACAGCTCCCGGCATTGGAGGAGCGCTTGCTCAGCCATGCCGTCGATCTGGCCCTCAAGCACCGAGTACGCAACCAAAATCGCCGGCAGCGCCAGCGCAGTCGCGCTGTCCCACCCTTCTTTGTACGCGACGGATGCCGGGGCATGCTCTCGGCTTTCGCCCTCCGCGAGCCACTTGGCGAACGCATCGCCGCAATGTTTACTCATCATGATTCAGTTCTTTCGTTCGTTGAAGATCGCGAGCCGCGCTCAGCGGCTCGCAGATTTGTGAAGTGAGTAGCGGTCGCGCTGCTCGATCATCCCTTTCACGACCCGAAGGTCATTCAGCACATCGTCCAGGAGGATGTTGCGCCAGGTTGCGAATCGGCCCACGCTGTAAACGCGAGCCTGCGTGGTGAGCTTGTAGATGAGCTCCTTGCGGATGCTGTTGTCGATGGGGGCGATCTTGCCGAGGCTTTGATCAGTCTCGTCGATCAACTTCAACGCCCCTCCCGGCAACCCGAATGCCTCCTCAATCGCTACTCGGTCCATCCGTGCGCAGCGGGCGATGGACTCTTGAATGACGAGGTCGCCTGTGATCGAGACGCGGTATGTGCCTTCCGCGTCGCCTCCGGGAAAGTAGATCGTCTGGTGCACGGAGGTTTCCTCCGCGCGCCATCGGGTCACTGTGATCGGCTTGGACTTGAACTCCGGCATCGTCGCAGGAAGCTCTTCAGTAAGGAGCGCCATCAGCGCCATCATCGACAAAGGGATGGTGCTGATCAAGTCCGCTCCCCCGAAGGCGAGGCGCTCCCCGATCGGGGTGCCCCACTTGATCTGGTGCTGTCTCGCGTCCACCAGCCGCTCGTAGAAGTCCTCCGGAGCGATCCACCGATCCACAGGCGCCAAGTCCCAAATCGACCGATCGGTCACCGAGCCGAGGCACTTGGCGGCGTACAGATTGGCCAGCCGGGGGTCTATCGGCCTGAAGGCGCCCTCGAAGTAGATCGCCTTGTGCACCCGGACCTTCCGGAACGGAATGCCCACCAGGGTGGCCACCTCGTTGCTCCGGAAGCGGAGGAGCGCGCGGTGGAGCGAGGCGGGGCTCGCCGCTCGCTCCACGATCGTGGCGTTGGGGAAGACGTGACCGGCGATCAACCCGGTCAGCCCCGCGCCGACGATGATCACGCGCCTACCACCTCGACCCAGCCCACCGCCGCGAGCTTGTGGACATAGGAGCGAACATCGAACTTCAGCCGCTTGCTCAAGTCCTCGATCGCCAGCCGCTTCACGCTCTTGTCGGCGAAGGCGTTCTGGATCGCCGTCAGCACCTCCGTGCGCTTCGAGCCGGGTTGCGGACGGCGGAGGGTGTCGGGCTTGGTGAGCTTGATGTAGGCGTAGGTCGCGTGCTTGCCGGAGGCGGGAGCTGCCTTCGCTTTCTTGGCGGCGGGAGCAGGCTTCGCCTTCGCCTTCGCTTTCGCTTTCTTGGCGGCGGGAGCAGGCTTCTTGGCCTCGCTGGGGTAGCGCTTGGCGCGAACAGCGTCGCGGGTTTCTTTTGCAGTTGCGGTCACTTCGGTTTCCTTTTCTTCGGTTGGGGGTTTTGCTGCAGCATCAGCAGCGGTGCTTGCTTCGAGCTCAGCCACAGTCGCGGCTGCGGGCTCGGTGCCCTTGGGGACTCCGGCGTGCGCCGCGTCGTTCTGACCTTTCAAAATGGCGTTGGCCACCTGCGCCTCTCCGGCCGCACGGCTGGAGAACTTTTTGATGCTCTTGCCGGTGAAGGCGTTGTAGGTGTCGATGAGCACTTGATTGCTGGCGGCGGCGATTTCTGCTTGCGTACGGATGATTGTGGGCATGATGGTGAGACTTTCTTTCAGTTCTGGTTGAGGAGATGAACGGGTGCCGATTCGGGATCGGCACCTGGGGAGCGATTGTCGCTGATGATTGGGCGATGAGGTGCCGGAATTACTTCCCTTCAAACTCCTCCGCCAACGCCCACAGCGCCTTGTTGAACTCGATCTCACGAGCGATCCCGCTGAGGGGGCGGGAGATGAGCGCTTGTTGGCGTCCGTCTTCGCGAAGCCGGACCCCGTAGGCGTTCCCGCGCATGGCGTTCTCTTGCACGCGGTTGAACACGGTCCAGAGCGCTGTGCCCTCATCCTCCTTCCGCTGCACGACGAGCAGCGACGCAGGGTCATACTCTTCGCTCAGGCCGCGCAGCGTGAGCGCTTTCTTGGCGAAGGTGGTGACCTGCTTGTCGGTGAGGGTGAGCTTGCTCCAGCGCTGCACCTGATCGAGCAGCGGGCGATACGTCTTCACCATCGCCTCCGCCCGCACCACGACCTCCTGGATAGTGGTGTGCTTGTGGACTGTGCTGATGCGGCTGTCGACCGTGAAGGCCACCAGCCCATTCGAGCACACGAGCCGGTGCAACCCCACATCCATCGCGAACCGGGTGCTGGCGTCGGAGGCGTTGACGATGATGATTTCGGGCACAACCCCGAGCTTCATCTTCGCCGCAGGCGTGTCCTCCATCCCCTGAGGCCGCAGCCGCACGATGTGGCGCGAGTGCGACTCGGTGTCCCACTCCGTGCCGCCGGAGGCGTCTTGCCGCGCACTCACAGGCACGAAGCCTGCCGTGGAGAGGGCCTTGATGGCGTCGATGGTCGGGAGCATCGAGTACTTGGCGCTGCAGTGCGGCGCGGGGTGCATGGCGAAGATCGCCGGGGCACGCGTCTTGAGTTCGGTCATTGTCAACATTTTCAGTTCTCCTTGAGTTAGCGCAGCTTCGGGATTGAAGCCGCGCCGGTTGAGGCAATCGCTTGCCGGTTCACGTCGATCTTCGAGCCTGCCTCACGCCCGACGCGGAACGCATTCGCGTCGCGCACTGAGGCAGCTTTCTTTGCGTCCTTGTAGCTCGTGGCGCCGAAGTGCGCCGCGACGGCTTGCGCCTTCGAGACGACGAGAGCGCGCGATGCGCTCGCCACACGCATCTCGGCTTCACGCTCGCGGCGCGCTTGTTGGAGCTTGGCGCACAGCGCGAGGATGAACCCACGGCGATAGCTTTCGGATTCGCCCTTGGAGCGCTTGGCCTCTTTTTGCCACAGCCTCAATTCCGTCACAAACGCTCCCACCAAGTAATCAAACGTCCACGCCGCCACCTCCACATCGGAGGCGAAGCCGATGAACTCCAACACCGGCTCATACGTTTTCGGGTCGTGCGTGCCGCGCACCTCGCAGTCGTGCAGCTTCGCTGTGGCCACCGCGAGCCACCCGGCCCAAGTCGGAGTGCGACTCGGGATGTGCCCGTTATCAACGTCCCGCTTCATGAAGGCGCGCACAGTCTTCGAGGCCATCTCGGCGGTGCCCGCGTTGAACGCTTTCGTGAGCAGGTCGGCGTGGTCGATCTGGTACTTGCGCATGATCTTCTCGGCCTGCGCGGCGGCGGCGGCGGCTTCGTTCGCATTGGCGCGGGAGTCCTGCGCGATGGCGAGGAGCTTCTGGACGCGGCGCAGCACGCCGCTGAGGTCTTCTTCGGAGTGGGTCATGATGTGCTCCCCAAGAACCCTTTGCGCACTTGCTCGGACCTGAACTTGAATCGCTTCTCGTCCGAGTTGCGCACGACGAGGATGGGGTACTTGGGGGAGCTTCGCTTCAGCCCGGTCACCGTGAACTCTTCGCCGGAAGTCGGTGAACGGAAGCTCTTCCCGAGCCACTCAGGCCGGCACCCGTACAGCGTCGCGAGGTGCTGATAATCGTCCCACGCCTTCACATCCATCGCGGACTTCTCGCCCTCCGCAGCGCCAGGAGCGAGGAGCGCGGCGTGGAGCTTGAAGGTGGCGGAGGCGGGATTGAAGGTGGCGGAGCCGACCGACAGCACGATGCCGTGAGCCGAGGCGATCTTGGAGAGCGCGGCGTCGAGGTCCGCCCTCAGTGCGCGCAAATTGTTGCGGTCGAAGTTCTTGATCATGATTCAGTTCTCGCTTTCTGGGGTGAATGGCCACAATGGGCCAGGGGTGGGTTTCCGAAACTGTTGGGCGAGGAGCGCTCGCTCCTCCGCCTCTAGTGGCTCGTAGGCCGCAGGCGCGCACTCGCTGGGGGCGTGGTAGGCCGACATCTCGTCACCGACCGAGGTGAAGGCGTCTTGCAGCGCGGCCCACTTCCGGGCCAGCTCCAACGTCGGCCATCTCGGCTCCGGCTCGCTCCGCCATCCGCCCTCGTCAGCGAAGGCGTCCTGCTCTTCTGTGGTCACGAGGAGGGTGTGTTCACGATCCTCCGGGGTCATGAATGCGGGATCGAGGTGGAACGTAGCCGTGAAGGCGCCGTCAGCGTCTTGCTCGATTCTCCACCGCTCGCCGGGACGGCCACCTGCGGTGTTGGCGTCGAAGGTTTCGATGATCATTGCGGGTCTCTCTTTCAATGGGTTGATTACTCGATCTTGTCTTTGGCTTTTGCAGCGGCGGTGGTTTGCCATTGCATGTTGAAAGGTGCGTCAGCGCCTCCGCGCTTCAACGGCACCACGTGATCGACGACGAAGCCTGGACAGGCGCTGCGCTTCTTTCCCGTCGAGGGGCAGGGGTGGGTCTTCACGAACTCAGCCCTTGCCGCTGCGGAGCGCTTGTGCTGCGGGGCGGCGTCCGCCCCGCTCGCAAAGAGCAGCGTGAGGGCGAGGGCGAGGGCGCTGATGAGCGCTTTCATGCTGCCTCCGTCGCGATGTGGCTGCGAGCCGAGTACCCTGCGAGGGTCTTGATGAGGTCGGCGTTGCCGATCACGTTGCCGAAGTGCCGAACTGTGACGCGGCCTGAGCCCGAGCGCGATGCGTTGAAGCGAAAGGTGTGCGCTGTGCCGGGCCTGGACTCGCCGAGAGGAAGCGCTGTGATCACAGCTTCGCGCCCCGAAACCACAGCCGCTTTGCGCGCCGCGTAGAGCAGCGACATTGCACCGTCGCGCCCCAGCATCGCGTCGGCCGCAACGCGCTCCGCTTTCGCTCGTGCCTCTTCTGCGAGCTGGACCTCTTGCGCTGCCCACTGCCGTTGGAACGCGGCTTCGAGCTTGTCAGCTTGTTGTCGAATGCCCATCCCCACAGCCGCAAGGGCGATCAACGCCTGCGCAAAATTGACCTCGGCTTCGAGGCCGTCGGCGACATCCTTCGGGTCGCGTCCGCCGCTGCTGTGGCTGATTTCGCAGGTCCACTCATGCGTGCGTTCCGTTCCTTGCGCTGGCCGCGCCGACTTGCGCGAAACGTAGAGCGTCATCACATCCTCGCTCCAAAACCCGAGGACGCGTGTTTTGACTGTGCCGCCGCCGTTCTTGCCTATCTCTTCGAGGCTGTAGGGGGCGATGGTGAATTGTGAACTTGTGGTCATGATGTTCTCTCTTTCAGTTGTGGAAGGAAGGGGCCGAGGCGCGCACGTAAACGCGGCTGAATTTGCCCAGGCTGTAGGCGAGCGAATAGAGGGCGCGACGCTTGGCCTCGATGATGAAGCCGGCATCGTACAAAGCGACAGCGTCTGCGAGGCAAAGCCGCGCAGAGCTTTCGTTGGCGGAGATGGCGCCGACGTTTTGGCGCGCAAGGGTGATGACGTCCTTGGCGTTCATGCGGCGCTTTCGGAGTTGAACAAGTGGTACGCGGTGTGGGTCTTGGGGAGCCGGTTGGCGGCGCAGAACTCCGCCCACAGCGCGGAGTCGGTCGTGCAGCGGAGCGCTTCGTACTTCGCGATGACGGGGACGGAGCCAGCAGGCTTGCGGCCGCGAGCGACGCCGTTGCGAAGGGAGGTGAGGTGCTTCTGGAGGAGTTGCGCTGTGTTGAGCGTGGTCATGATGTTCTCTCTTTCTAGGGTTGTGGTTGATGGGGCGCGAAGCGCGCACCCCACAGAGCTGGCTGCGCTGTGGGGTGGAAACTTTTCCGCTCAGGTGATTTGTTCTCGATTTCTGTGGTTGTGGTTCAGCGATTGATCGCATCCATCCGCGCTGCGATCAGCGCCGGATCAATCATCGCTTCGAACTTCTTCGCTGCGGCGGCGTCCATTGCGTGCGTCGCAATCAGCAGCCCCTTCAGCATCGAGAACTCCTCGGGATGTCCGACGAAGTAGTCAATGACGCGGTTTGTGTTGTCGGTGGTCGTGGTCATTTCGGTTCTCTCTTTCTGTGGTGGTTGCGGGGTGGAGAGGTGAACGCAGGCCCGCTGCGCTCGCCTCTCTCATCCCGAGAGGAGGTTTGAATTTTGGCTCCAACCTGTGGCAAAATCCGACACGATTGCCGCGCTGTTGTGGCGGCGACCCGTCGACTGGGTGCTTGAGGAGTTGGGGCTGCGCCGTTGCTTGAGTCGGCGGCCTGGCTTGGTGTGTCCGTGTGTCCCGGTTGCCACGTCCTCTCGACGTTGCTTCCGAAGACTTCTGGGCGGCGCGTTTCTGCGGACGATCCAGCAGAAACCGACAGCACAAGCGTCAGGTCTTTTCCGTCTTTCACGGCGCCTCGTTTGCGGCTCGCAGCGGGCGGGGCTGCGGACTCCGGGGGCTGTTTTTACACTGCTCGCCCGGCGAGGGTAGTTTGACTCGACGTTTGGGGGATCGCTCCCCGTGAAGGCTTCATCTCTCGGTCCTGGTGCGGGCTACTGTTCCTTCGCCCTTCTCCAGCCATCGGCCCCTTGCGGCGCCGCGACCTTACCCGGTTCACCCCGGTCCTTCCGTCGTCTAGCTCTGTCTTTCTGAAGCGAATTCTGACTGAAAGTCACCTA
>Ga0315284_10009699_pt1 | contig 13720 bp, 16 predicted proteins | sample YL17G09_16_MG_FD_203696 | JGI IMG/M metagenome (GOLD analysis project Ga0315284, IMG submission 203696) | Sediment microbial communities from Yellowstone Lake, YNP, Wyoming, USA - YL17G09_16 | ecosystem: Environmental > Aquatic > Freshwater > Lake > Sediment | place: USA: Wyoming | collected...
TAAGGATGTCCGTATTATACCTCCTGGGGGGAGGCAAATAATGAAATTACTTATTAAAAACGGCAGAGTCATAGACCCGGCGAATAAAACGGACGAAAAACTTGACATCCTTATAGAAAACGGCAGAATTGCCAAAAAATCAGCATCAATAAGCGCCAGGGATATTAACACGATAGACGCTTCAGAGCTGATAGTCACGCCCGGCTTGATAGATATGCATACTCACCTGCGGGAACCCGGCAGGGAAGACAAAGAAACAATATCCTCAGGCACCCGCGCAGCGGCAAAAGGCGGTTTTACAACCATTATCTGTATGCCGAACACGATGCCGCCCATTGACTCCATTTCAGGAGTGAAGTTCATACTCGTAACCGCTTCTCAGGAAGGAGTGGTAAATGTCCTGCCGGTAGGCTGTATAACCAAGGGCAGGGAAGGCAAGGAACTTGCAGAAATAGGTAAAATGAAGAATGCCGGGATAGTGGGGGTTTCGGATGACGGTACTCCTGTAATGAACGCTCAGCTTATGAGGCACGCCCTTGAATATGCCAGCATGTTTAATTTACCGGTCTTTGCGCACTGTGAGGATTTAAACCTTTCCGCAGACGGGGTAATGAACGAAGGGCTTGTATCAACACAGCTGGGCTTGAAAGGAATACCGATACAGGCGGAAGAGGTGATGGTGAGCAGGGACATAGCATTGGCAGAGCTTACAGGAGGCAGACTGCACATACAGCATGTAACCACTGCCGGGGCGGTTGATATAATAAGACAGGCAAAGAAAGAAAAGATAAAAGTAACCTGTGAAACCTGCCCGCAGTATTTCAGCCTGTCAGAAGAAGCAGTCCGCGGATACAATACGAACGCAAAAATAAACCCTCCGCTAAGAACGGAAGAAGATATAAAGGCAATTAAAGAAGGGCTTGCTGACGGCACCATAGACTGCATCGCAAGCGACCATGCCCCGCATACAGATGTTGAAAAAGACCAGGAATTTGACGCCGCCCCGTTTGGGATAATCGGGCTGGAAACAATGCTCCCGCTCGTAATCACTAACCTTGTGGGCCAGAAAGTCATCACACTATCGCAGGCGGTCACCATGATGAGCATAAACCCCGCAAAAATACTCGGCATAGAAAAAGGAACGCTGTCAATCGGCGCTGATGCTGACATTACAATAATAAACCCGAAACTTGAAAAAGAAATAACCTCCGATTTCGTCTCTCTAAGCAAAAACTCCCCGTTCATCGGCATGAAACTAAAAGGCTTTGCAGTCATTACCATTGTTGGGGGCGTTGTAATAAAATAACTATCGCAGATCGTAGGCCGCAGATCGCCGGTCGCAAACAACAAGATTTAAAATGAAAAAAATACTATTTCTATCCTTTATCTTAAAATAATGGGACCGGTTCTAGTTATTTTTCCATTAAGGCATGGGGGCAGGTCTCCTTCGATTACGCTCAGGACTTGTTGCAATTAAGCAATGTATGATAATGGGATAATGGGAATTCAGGAGACGTTGCGTAGTTATCTTCACTAATGACTAACGACATTCTCTTGTCTTTGCTGCCTGCCCTTCCGTAGCTCGTAATATAATAATAATGGGACCGTTTCTATTTAATATCCGTCCAACAGCAATTATAACAGGAGTCGTTACGTCGTTCCGTATATACGTATTTCCGTCCAACAGCAATTATAACAGCAGTCGTTACGTCGTTAAGTAGTTACGTATTTCCGTGGAACAGCATTTGATTTTAAACACATCTCCGTAAATAATGGGACAAATAATGGGACCTTTTCTAGTTATTTAACCGTTTTATGAGATTGCTTCGTCGTAAAACTCCTACCCGCAATGACATTAAGCAGTTTCCTTTGGACGTAAATACGTAACTACTTAACGACGTAACGACCATTACATTAATTGAATAATGGGACCGTTTCTATTTTATTAAAGCAATTATCCACTTCCGAAGTGGACAAATCAACATAGTTATGGTTACCAACCACTAACGACATTTTCTTGCCTTTGCCGTTTCCTGCCAGTGGCTAATGACAATTAAATAGTTGTTGTTGGACGGAACTACGTAAATACGGAATGACGTAACGACGGTTATCCTATTCTCCCACTTTCCCACTTGACAACAATCCCACTATATAGTATAGTTAGTATAGCAAGGGAGGCAATATGAAAACACCAAAAAACGACATACTGACTATTCATGAAAAGTTTGTCCCATATATGACCAAAGCACTTGACTCAAAATACAGGATTACACTTGGCAATAGATTAGTAAAATTATTTAATAAGCAAATGGATATAGAAGGATATAAGATTTTTGTAAGTAAAACCGGGGATATTCTGCTGAAACCAACTGTTTCCATACCAAGCAATGAAGCGTGGGTATACAATAATCCTCAAGTTATGACAAAAATACGCAAAGGGCTTGAAGAATCCAGAACAGGAAAGACCGAAAAGGTGGATGATATAGATTCCTTCCTGGAAAATTTATGAACTTTTACCTAATTTTCACATTAACAGCTAAAAACAGCCTCAAAGAACTCAAACATTCCCCACAGCTGTATAAAAGATTCAAGGCAGTAGCTAAAGCTCTTAAATACCTGGCAGAAAACCCACGACACCGCAGTTTGCAAACACATGAATATTTTTCCTTAAAAGGGCCTGATAAAGAAAAGGTTTTTGAAGTCTATGCTGAGCAAGACACTCCTGCCGCATACAGAATATTTTTCTATTATGGTAAACATAGAGGAGAAATTGTTGTATTTGCGATAACCCCACATCCATAAAGTAATAAGGAATAATGGGGACAGCGCCCTTTAATGTATTCTGGATTCCCCGACAAATCGGGGAATGACAGAAAAAAACTCCTTCATACACGAGGCTAGGTTTAAAATCAAATGCTGTTACAGAAATACGGAAATACTTAACGACGGAACGACTGCTGTTATGATAATGGGGACTATCGCCCGCAAGAGTTTACCCCCACAAACCCTATCTTTAAAAAACAACATTTGTGTCTTGACACATTTACTGAAATAGTGTATACTTACATTTGGAGGTAATAAACATGGCAAAAGCAGAGATGACACGAGAAAGATTAAGTATTGATGTGCTTCCGGAAGAACATAAACGAATAAAGGCCTACGCGGCTCTTCATGGCGAAACAATCCAGAAATATGTCATTGAAAGTGTGAGGGAGCGTTTTCGCCAAGAAATTGAAGAGAAAGAATTATCAACTCTAACTATGAATCTAAAGCAAGATCCTGTCTTAAAGCAACTATGGGATAATAAAAAGGATGCCGCATATGACAAAATATAAACGAGGAGATATAGTTCTTGTTGATTTTGGCTTTTCCGAAGGAACAGGGTCCAAGAAAAGGCCTACTCTGATAATAAGCAGCGATGATTATCACAAGGGTAGACAAGAGGTAATCGCTGTGGCTATCACGGGGAATATAAAAAGGGTGCTATTCGGTGATACCAAGATAGATAAATGGAAAGAGGCAGGACTTATATGCCCGTCTTTGGTTACAGGAATTATACGAACAATAAAAGATAGCATGATAATTCACAAGTTAGGAACTCTATTGCAGCAAGACTTCCAGAAGGTACAAAAGAATCTTGAGAAGGCGATGGGATTCTAAGGATTCATAATGGGGACAGCGCCCTTTATTTAGCGACCTACGACAAGACCCAACTTCCCCACACCTCCGCGGAGTACCCCAGATGGATTTCCGCAAGAGTTTACCCCTGAGAAAACAGGGGGGAATGACAAACCAACAAAAATCCAACTAAAAAATGATATAATACAGAAAATGGATATTTTGAACGGAATATACAATATAGTACCGATTGAAAAGAATAATTTAAAAAAGGTTGCTGAAATGTTGTCCATAGCTTTTTATGATGATCCTCTATACAGATATTTTACACCTAATGATAAACTCAGGGGAAAAAACTCTTACAATATATTTACTTTTGTATTAAATCATGGCGTAAAGTATGGCAAAATAATTTCTGAATCTGAAAATATAAATGCGATGCTTTTATGGTATCCTCCAAACAATAAATGTTTTGAATTAATTTCTCAAGTGAAATGCGGGGCTCTTGCATTACCATTCAAAATTGGTTTCAATTCATTAATGAGGGCTTATAATTACAGTCAAATTATAGAACTATTACACAATAAATATTTAAAAGAAATAGATTATTACTTATATATTCTAGCAGTGACTCCCGAAAATCAAGGTAAGGGTTATTCTTCTATTATGATGAGGTATTTTTTAGAGCAAATTGACTTCAATGAGAACAGAGTATATCTGGAAACAAGTAACCCTAAAAATATTCCTATTTATGAACACTATGGTTTTAAAATAAAAGAAGAAGTTGACGTTCCTGGGCAGGGTATAAAAATCTGGCCTATGGTAAAGACTTAATTTCTTATAAAATGGGTATAATGGAGACAACTGCGCCCTTTATTTAATTATTCCCTCCAACGCCCTCCTTCGGAGAGGCTGCGAAAGGGCATGCCACTTCGGAATCATCAAAGTTGGTGCCGTTGGACGGAACTACGTAAACACGTAACGACGTAACGACATTGCGTATTTCCACAGCTACGACTGCTTTTTCGACTTTACTTCCCACGACTTTACTTCCATTTGTTTTACTTTCTTCGCAATAATAATATATTATTGTTTTAATAATAAATTTTTTATATAATGCTTTAATATGAAACAGGTTAATGCAAAGATTCTTTCAAACAGCAGAATAAAAGCCGGGTATTATAAATTAATTCTTGATACCCGTGAAATTAAAGAAACATTTAAAGCGGGGCAGTTCGTGAATGTGCGGGTGGATGAAGGGATGAAGTCTCTTTTAAGGAAACCCTTCAGCGTATTCAGCGCATCAAAAAAGCCCCCCCGGCTTGGAATCTTTTACAGAGTGGTTGGGAAAGGCACAAAAATCCTTTCGCGGAAAGTTAAGGGTGAAAAACTTGATATTATCGGGCCGCTTGGGAACGGGTATAAGCTCCCGGAAAAGAATACACCTGTGATTCTGATAGGTGGAGGCACTGGACTGGCGTCATTAGCTTTTTTGGCAGAAACACTTGTTAAAGAAGGATTTAAGGACATCATGGTCCTGCTCGGTTTCAAAGACCGGGCGAATATGGTTTGTTATAATGAGTTTAAGCAAATGGGGTGTCCTGTCGGGCTTGCTACGGAAGATGGATGTAAGGGATTTAAGGGTTGTGTGCCTGATTTGCTTGAATCTGTATTGAAAGATGCAGACCCTTCAACTGTGGTTTATGCCTGCGGGCCTAAAGGCATGCTCAGGAAAACGGCGGTTATTACAAAAAAATATTTCCTGAAATTCTATGTGTCTCTTGAAGAATACATGGCTTGCGGAGTTGGAGCGTGTATGGGCTGCGTGGTTAAGACAAGGCCTCATAAGGCTCAGGCAAATAATAAGTTCGTTTATAAAACGGTATGCAAGGACGGACCGGTATTTGACGCAATGGAGTTAGTATGGGAATAAAAAACAAGGGATGTCTTGAGGTTAATATCGGCAGTATTAAAATGCAGAACCCTGTGATGGTTGCTTCCGGAACTTTCGGTTACGGAGAGGAATACTCAGAGCTTGTTGATATCAATAAGTTGGGAGCGGTAGTTACGAAAACTATTACGCTGGAGCCAAGAGAGGGGAACCCGCCTCCCAGGATGATTGAGACACCTTCAGGTATGATTAATTCAATAGGTTTGCAGAATGTGGGGGTTGAAGAATTTGTAGATAAAAAGCTTCCTTTCCTGAAGAAATTCAAGGCCAGAATAATCGTGAGCATTGCCGGAAATACGGTGGAGGAATACGCGCAGCTTGCGAGTATTCTTGATAAAGAAAAAATAGACGGTATTGAACTTAATATATCATGCCCCAATGTGATGCATGCCGGAGGCAAAACTCTTTTTGCGCAGGATGCTGCGATTACAGATGAGCTTGTTCACAAAGCGCGGAAGGCGACATCGTTACCTCTGATAATTAAGTTGTCCCCAAATGTGACGGATATTGTGGAGATTGCGGTGAGGGCGGAGGATGCCGGAGCGGACGCACTTTCGCTGGTAAATACTTTTCAGGCGATGGCGGTTAAAATAAATAACGGAGGAGTTAGTAAGATAATAACCGGGGGCCTCTCAGGGCCTGCAATAAAACCCATTGCGCTCAGGATGGTGTGGGAGGTCGCTCATAATGTAGAAATCCCTGTAATAGGTATGGGCGGGATTATGGATGTGGAAGATGCTATTGAGTTCCTGATTGCGGGTGCATCGGCGGTGGCTGTGGGGACGGCAATGTTTATTAACCCGCAGGCACCGGTAAAGATTATTGCGGGGATTGAGGAATATTTAAGGAAGAATAAGCTGGGAAGCGTAAGAGAACTGCAAGAAAGAAACAACCGTCGTTAGTCGTTACGTATTTACGTAGTCCCGTTTAAAAGCAACTGCTGTTACGGATATACGGAAATACTGAACGACGGAACGACAGTTTCTATCTAACGACGTAACGACTGCTTTTAATTCTTGACGATAAACTGATATTTTGTTAATATCGAAATATTGACAGTCTGTAGTCCGTAATTTTGCAGTTTGCTGTAAGTTTCTCCTTAAGAAAGGACTGCAAGTCTCTCCGAAGGAGGACGGCCTGCTGTAATCCTCTCCGTAGTTTTGATGTAGGAGGGCGGTCTACGGTCTGCGGCTTGTGGTTTTGCAGTTTGCGGCCTGCGGTCTGCAGTCTTGCGATCTGCGACCTACGGTATATAACACTGGAGGAATAAAGATGGATATTTTTGAAAGGCATAAACATTTTACTGCCGCGCGGGAGGCAAAGAAAGCAGGGATATATCCCTATTTTATCCCGATTGAGTCAGGGCAAAAACAAACCGTTAAGATAGGCAGAAAAAAATTCATCATGATAGGTTCAAATGACTATCTCGGCCTTGCTCTACACCCGAAACTGAAGGAAGCGGCAATCAAGGCGATTAAAAAATACGGGGTGGGTTGTACCGGTTCAAGGTTTCTTAACGGAACGATGGATATTCATGTCCAGCTTGAAAGAAAACTTGCCGAGTTTACCGGAAGGGAATCCGCGCAGTTATTTACTACGGGCGCACAGGCGAATATGGGCGCAATCCAGTCGCTTGCCGGTAAGGACGACATTATTTATTCCGACCGCCTGAATCATGCAAGTATAGTTGACGGATGCCGGATGTCCTTTGCTGAGACAAAAAGATACAGGCACAATGCCACGGAAGACCTTGAAAGACAGCTTATAGCTTCAGACCCGGACAAAGGGAAGTTCATCGTAGTTGACGGTATATTCAGCATGGAAGGTGATATTGTAAAGCTGCCTGAAATAGTGAAACTTGCCAGGAAGTACGGCGCGAGAATTATGGTGGATGATGCGCACAGCATAGGCGTATTGGGGAATACGGGCAGAGGGACAGGCCAGCATTTTGGGCTGGAGAAAGAAATTGATGTCCAGATGGGCACCTGCAGCAAGAGTTTTGCCTCAGTCGGCGGCTTTATATGCGGGTCCGAGGAGATGATTGACTATGTAAAGCATAATGCAAGGGCGCTTATGTTTACCGCCGCCCTGCCGCCTGCATCGGCGGCTTCTATTTCCGCTGCCATAGACATAGTGAGAAATGAGGGCTGGAGGCGCGAAGCATTATGGGAAAATGCCAGGTTCATGAGAGAAGGGTTTAAATCAATAGGCTATGATACCGGGGTCAGTGAAACGCCCATAGTTCCCGTGATGGTTGGAAACCTTGAAACCGCGCTCTTGATGCGTAAACTGTTGTTTGAAGCGCGCGTCTTTACAACCCCGGTTTTGCCACCGGCAGTGTCGCCTGCGCATTGTATGATAAGGACAAGTTATATGGCAACTCATACAAAAAAACAGCTGACTTATGTCCTTGAAGTATTTAATAAGATAGGCAAACAAATCGGGCTGGTTCAAGGCGCCCCAGCCAGTTTCTACCCTAAAAAAGAACGCAAACTTAAATTAAAAATACTGCGAGGTAAAAGAAGACGAATCTTTAAGGAAAGGCTTAGAAAAACTACCCGCAGGATACGGCAGAGAATAAGAATCAGAAAACACAAGTAGGGGGGGTAATTGAATTTAATTACTGTAATGTGGAATAATTATATTGTCAATATACTGGATATTGCAATAGTAAGCTTTATTTTTTATTATCTCCTGATGCTGGTAAAGGACACCAGGGCAGTACAGGTGCTAAGGGGACTGTTAATACTATTTTTAGCTACACTGGTAGTTCCCACCTTTCATTTCCAGACGCTCGGCTGGCTGCTGGAAAAATTCTGGGTTGTAGGCATTATCGTAATCGTTATGATTTTTCAGCCGGAACTGAGGACGATTCTCGCGGACCTCGGCAGAACTTACCTTGACAGGTCAGCGTTCAAGGAAAAACTGGTTTCTATTGATGAAATCATCAGAGCCGTACAGCTCATGAAGAAGAAACGGCGCGGCGCATTAATTATCCTGGAACGGCAGACCGGGCTGAAGAATTATATTGAAAGCGGAGTCCAGGTGAACGGGAATGTATCCGCAGAGATTCTGATTGCGATTTTCCAGCCGAATTCCCCCATACATGACGGCGCAGTGATAATAAAGGGCAATATTCTGGCGGCGGCGGGGTGCATACTGCCCCTGACAAGCGAACTTGATACTGATAAGATAATGGGGACACGCCATAGAGCGGCAATAGGCATAACAGAGGTATCGGACGCCTACGCAATAGTGGTTTCAGAAAAAACGGGCAGGGTTTCCTTTGCCCGCAATAAAGAATATGACAGCAATATTGACATAGAGAAATTAAGAAAAAAGATTACGGAGTTATATAAGGCGAAATGATAAAGAATTTTAAAAACAACTTATTAATAAAAATATTAGCCGTGTTTATAGCTACCGCTTTGTGGTGGTATGTGAAATACGGAATCAAGTAACGATTTTAATTCCCTCTTCATTTTATCCCGATTTCCAGAAAACCATGGGTGCGACAGTCCCCCATGTTTTGTTTTACGAAGTAAAACATTGGGGGGTAAACCCGTGGGGCTCCATATAGCAGGATGATGGTGAAAGGTTACCCAGGTGGTTAAACTCGGCATCAACATTGACCATATTGCGACTCTAAGGCAGGCGAGAAAAGGGTTCCTCCCTGACCCGCTTGAAGCAGCGCTGCTTGCGGAAAAATCAGGAGCAGATAGTATAACTATCCATTTACGCGAAGACAGGCGGCATATACAGGACAGCGATGTTTTCCGTATAGTTGAGGGAATAAAGACAAGGTTAAACCTTGAGATGGCTGTATCCGAAGATATTATCCGCATTGCGCTTAAAGCAAAGCCTCACAGCGTCTGCATGGTCCCGGAAAAAAGGCAGGAACTTACCACAGAAGGCGGGCTTGATGCCTGCAGTAAGAAAAAAGCAATAACAAGCGCGGTGAAACGCCTTAAGAAAAAAGGCATCATCGTAAGCCTTTTTATTGACCCGTCAATTGCGCAGGTAATAGCAGCGAAGGAAACCGGTGCTGATTGTGTGGAATTGCATACAGGATGCTATGCGAACGCGGCGAATACAGCGGTTCGCAGGAAAGAACTTAAAAGATTAAAGATTGCCGGAGCGCTGGCAGTGAAACTCGGATTTATTCTCAATGCAGGACATGGGTTGAATTATAAAAATGTTGTTCCTGTGGCAAGAATTCCGCAGATGAATGAATTGAACATTGGTTATTCAATAATTTCAAGAGCCGTTATATTTGGTTTGAAGAATGCAGTCAGTGAAATGAAGAAACTGTTAAGCTGAGCTTATTCCATTTGAGAGGTTATAAAATTCTCCACTAACTCAAATTCGTCTATATTAAGCGTTAAAAATCTTATTGCCAGGCCAGTAGTGTCTTTTCTGATAACCACGCCGCTTACTGAAATAAGCTTATCTATGTTAGGCATTTTAAAATCCATATGGAGGATACTTCCCGGATTGAGAGAAATGTCACCCTGAAGGTAAACGCCCCCGCAACTAAGGTCTCTTGAGTTGAAATATAAAAGGCCGTCCCCTTCCTTGGGCACAGGATTATGGCAGAAAAAATTTATTTTTATAGGCAACCTTGGGTATTTTCTTTTTTCAATATGCCCAGAGTTTTCAGATTTCTTATCCATACTTTAAGTATGCCACATGTTTCTGATTTTGTCAATAGAAATGATTTATATTGGTGGGAATGGTTTATAATGATGATTTATAATGATTTATAAAATTTGTAACAAACGGACGTATATTTAGGGAAATCATGAGCAAAAAAAGTGTTTTGTTCATATTCAATGTAAACGATTTGTAAACTATCCTGCGACAGTTTCCCCACCAATGTCCCCGTGAAAACGGGGACAAAGCATGGGGGACTATCGCCCACCTTTAAGGGTGGGGAGGAAGTCCAAATATCTGCAGGAAGGCTTCAAAATGAAGGCTCCTGGACAGAATGAGGATTTCAGAATAAAAACGCATCATATATGTCCAAATTAGGTGTCATACCCCGATACATCGGGGTACCCAGGGTTTTAATAATATATCAAAAAGACTGGATTCCCGCTTACGAGCTGCGGGAATGACAGAAGAATTAGGAATAATATAAAAATAAGTTGTCATACCCGTGGAAACGGGTATCCAGATTGTTAATGAATACTGGATTTCCCCCAATGTCCCCGTGAAAACGGGGACAAAGCATGGGGGACTATCGCCCGCTGGAGTTTACCCCTGAGAAAGCAGGGGGGAATGACGGCAAAGGCTTATTCAAATCTCTAAAAAGCATTCCGACGGAACATGCTGTCCAATTTGGACATATATGAAAACGCATAATGATTTATTTTTTGACTTTATTGAAGGAATTGTGCTAAAATGGTTTAAAGTAGAAATGATGGTTTTTTATCCGCCTTCGCAAAAGACCCTCCTACGCCCCTCCTACGTTGAAACTTCGGAAGGGCAGGCAAGGCTACGGAAGGGCGCTGCCACCAGAGTAAGCCCATGGATGAATTGAGGATAACCTCTCCGAAGGCTTTGCCGAAGGAGGGTAGTGCTCTCCGATATTATCGGAGAGAAAGATGAGGTATAAATGACGCTGGCAAACAAACTTACATTAAGCAGGATTATCTGTATTCCGGTTTTTGTATTATTTATGTCGTTGAATGGATTTTACGCGCGGCTGATTTCCATGCTGCTTTTCATTCTTGCAGACTTGACAGACCTTTATGACGGCTACCTCGCAAGGAGGCTCGGTCAGGTTACAAGTGTCGGGCAATTCCTTGACCCGCTTGCTGATAAGCTGATGGTATCGGCGGCATTGCTGTCATTCATCAGGTTTAGTGAACTTGCCATCCCTATATGGATGATAATTGTAATTATCTCAAGGGAATTTATAATAAATGATTTAAGGAGCCTGGCAAAGTTAAATAGTATAGTGATAAATGTGACAAAAGCGGGCAAATTAAAAACCGCTGTCCAGATGGGAGCAATAAGCATTATCATGGGCTTGCTTATGCTGGAGAATTATGGCTCAACTAATGTAGCAGGGTTTGACATGATAATGAAGGGAATTGTTTTCTGGCTGATGCTGATTGTTATGATAATAACCGTAGCAACAGGTATTGATTACATGGCAAGGGGGGCAAAAATGATGACAAAAAAAAGGATTCCCCAATGAGCCTCAAAAGGGGATTAACCGCTCTGGTTGGTATTCCAGTGTTGGTTGTTATAGTGCACCAGGGTGTTGTTGCGGTGTTTCTCTTGCTGCTTATCGTTTGCTCACTGGCTATTCTTGAATTTTTTAATATGCTGGATGCCCATTTCTACAAGTACCAGAAAAATCCCGGGCTCGTGTTCAATATTCTCCTCTTGGCGGCTTTTTACCTGCAATCACAGACCGGCATTCATTTTCCCGTATTTGTTATTACCGTTTCATTAATGGTATTTTTACTGGGGGCTGTTCTGTCCGGAGAATTAACGGAAATGTTTGTTTATGTTTCCACTACCATGCTGGCGGTGCTTTATACAGGGGGGCTTGCGGGCTACATCATATTACTCAGAGGGCTTCATTCTTCCGGTGAAAGCCTGGTATACCTGCTATTGATAACAACTTGGTTCTCCGATTCGTTTGCTTACTGGGTGGGGACAGGGTTTGGAAAACACAAGCTGGCAAAAGACATAAGCCCGAATAAGTCATGGGAAGGAGCAGCGGCAGGACTGGCGGCGGCAGTTATTGGAGCTATGCTTTGGCGCGAAGTTACCTGCTCCGGGATATTCGGAGCGTTGAATTTAAACCTTGAGGTTTTAAGGCCAGCCCAGTGCGCTTTTATCGGCCTCCTGATTGGCGTGTCGGGACAACTGGGAGATTTGGCTGAATCACTTTTTAAACGTAATGCAGGAGTAAAAGATTCGGGAGAAATTCTTCCCGGACACGGGGGAATACTTGACCGTTGTGACGGGCTTATTTTCAGCGCGCCGGTACTTTATTATTATATTAAGTTCATCGGGCTGTCCTGAAAATATGAGGATAAGGTAAATAAATGAAAATTGCTGTTTTTCTTCCAGGTTTTTTTCTGATTCACTTACTGCTTGGCCGGGCAGGTTCAATTCCCTATGGAATAGCTATTTTTCATAAATGGTATACGGCTTCGCTTATAATAATCCCTTTTGACTTCCTGCAGATATTGTTCTTCAGTTTCGTATACAAGCTGGCATCAAAGTGGAGCAGAATGAATAATTTATGGAGAATGATGAGAATAAACATTAAAAAATTCCTGAAAAGGTCCCGGATAAAAAGGGTGATGAAAAGTGAAAGAAAATTCCATTCAAGCATGCTTGTGCGCGCGCAGAAATGGGGAGAGCTTGGAGTGATTTTCATAGCGGGGGTGCCTTTTGTGGGAGGTGGCATGTGGTCGGGAGTTTTGCTGACAAGGCTTCTTAAACTAAGCAGAATAAGAGGAGCCATACTGCTCATGACAGGGAGTATTGCCAGTTGTTTAATACTAAGCCTCGGATTGTTCGGTATTAAGACTGTTATAATGAAGCTTTTTTAAATTATCGTTTCAAGTCGGTCCCGGGGAATTATTTTTTGCCCAGCAAAAAAATGGAGCTCCGATATATCGGAGTGGTCTATTTTAGACTTTCGATTTTCAGGAAATTCGCGACAGCGAAAGAGGGGGTCGAGGAGCCTCGCCGGAGGCGGACGAGGTGACCGGGCCCAAATCCATCTCAGAAAAAGAAGTTTTTTTAATTTTTCTCTTGACATCTGTAAATATTTACAGTACAATAGCCCCGTGGACAGTGAATACTGTCTTTACGGGGTAATCAATGCAAAACAATATACTCACTACAAGACAAAAAGAAATATTAGATTTCATAATTAATAACATAGAATCCCAGGGATTCCCTCCAACCATACCTGAAATACAAGAAGGATTTTCATTCAAATCCCCTAATGGAGTAAATGACCACCTTGAAGCATTAAAAAGAAAAGGATAGTAAGCGTCACATTAACCCCATCTTGAATATTTCATACCGAGATATCATAATGTAGCAGCCAAGGAAAGGAGGCTGCATTATGGCACACCAAAAACAAAGAAAAAGATCAAGACGTGAGTACTGGCA
>Ga0315284_10009700_pt1 | contig 13719 bp, 12 predicted proteins | sample YL17G09_16_MG_FD_203696 | JGI IMG/M metagenome (GOLD analysis project Ga0315284, IMG submission 203696) | Sediment microbial communities from Yellowstone Lake, YNP, Wyoming, USA - YL17G09_16 | ecosystem: Environmental > Aquatic > Freshwater > Lake > Sediment | place: USA: Wyoming | collected...
ACGTCGGCCGCGACATCGAAGGCTTCTCGCTACGCTTCGAAGCCTTCGATGTCGCATCTGTCATTGAACCAGAAGTAGTCACTTTTTTAAACATACGAGGTGTCAGGTTGCATTTCTGGCCACAGTAACAAGGTTTTCTCGCTTTTTCGGGCGTCCGCGACGGCGCTGCGTGGCCTCCAGCCCCAACGCTCTGACCACCCGATCCACCCACCGCTTCTCGCCCAGGGGCGCGGACCGAATGACGCTCTGACGCACGGTCTCCAGTTCTGGAGCCGCCGTCGGCCGGTTGACCACCGCCGTCCAGTCCTCCGGCAGCGTCACTGGCGATGGGCTGAGCATCGCTTGTTGCTGCGCAGAGCCTCGCAGCCGGACCCGCAAGCTGCCCCAGCGCCACCCCTCGGCTCTCTGCACCAGCCCCGCCCGCAGCGCGTTGGCCTCGACATAACGCATCACCGTCAGCAGGTGCTCGTCCCGCTGGATGGGGAAGCTTCTGAAACGCCCCTGATACAGCGGACCTTGGCCCACGCTGTGGTCATGCTGGTGCCAGCGATGTGTGTGCGTCACCGTCAGCCACTGCATCCAAGTTGAAAGATTGCTGGCCGCTTTGGGCCACAGGACCAGGTGCCAGTGGTTGGGCATGAGACAGAAGGCCAAGAGCCGCAGAGCGTCCGGTCGTTTCAGTCCATCGGCCAGAATTCGCTCAAAGGCCTCATAGTCGGCTGGCTTGTCGAAGATCGGCAGCCGCATCACCCGCCGATTGAGCACGTGATACGCCATCCCTTGCACTGTCCTGCGAGGCGGCCGAGCCATGCCGCAATGCTACCAGAAACCGCGTGCAAATAAAAGCAACCTGACACCTTTCTGGGGCTTGACACCTTTTCGGGGCCAGGGAGTTGACCAGCTTGCCGGGATCGGCGCTGTGGCAGGCGGAGAGGAACAGCAGCCGCGGCGCGTGCGGGGCGAGGGCCAAGGCAAGCTGCTCGGCGGGGGTCGAGCTTTCCTGCCCATAATCATCTTCCAAGGCCAGGGACGGCGGGTGCAGCCCGCCGTGGCAGGACATGTGCAGCACATCGGTGCGGGCGGTCGCAGCCTCGCGGGCGAGAAGCGCCTTCAGCAGCGGCAGCGTACCGCTTTCCTCAACGATCAAGTCCAGGCCCGTATCGGCGGTGGCCCGGAGAATGGCCGACTCCTCGGCCTCGTAGCTGAGGTTCTTCTGCCCGGCTGGGGCGGCTGCCATGAAAACGATGGATAGACGATGATCCGACTGCCCGGCTGGCTCGGCGGCATTGCCCATACGCCGCACCGGACAGAAGGCGATCTCGGTGCGGTGGGCGAGGTGGCCGCCCTCATCGGCCAGAAGCTCCCAGGGAGCTTCCAGAAAGCCCAGCTCCGGCTCCGGAGCTTCGATTGGCACGCCGAACTCAATCAGCAGCGGCGGAAGCAGCCGCGCACGGCATCGCTTCAACCAGCCTTCGGCCCCATCCAGCCAGCGGTACGCGCGCCGGCCGATGTCCAGCAGCCCCGCCGCGTCCGAGCCACGGCCCACCACTTGGCCATACTCCGTTGCCCACTGGTGGAAGACGGCCCAGTCCGCTGCCCCAAGAGGCCGCGATTCGTGCATTGCGGCGCTTTCGCAATCGATTCGCAGCGACCCATCCCTCACGCCGACGTGTACGCCCGCCATGCCCATCTCCTTGCCCGGTGAATCACCGGCACAGCATCGCTCACTTCTTGATCGAAGAGGCCGGGGCAACTCTCAGCAGCTCGATGCCATTGCCTCTGCCCAGATTGCGGGAGTATTTCTTCTCCTGCGGATTGTTCCAATGCTCATGGACGCCCAGGCTGGGCAGCCGTTGGGTAGCCGCGGCATGGTCCGGATCGTAGAACGTCCCGGAAGGCGGTGCGCTGGCCAGCGCGGCTTCGTGCAGGTAATCGTCCGCGCCGCGCTGGCGAGGGAAATCCGCCCACTCCGTCCAGAGGAAGTCGAACCCGACCGAGTCGATGGCCACGGGGTCCTGCGAAGCCAGGAGGCTGCAGGGCCATCCGCCGTCAAACGGCGGCGACTTCATCCGTTGCGGCGCCGGGTCTCTGGGATGGAGGCCGGAGAACAGCCCGTCGATCAGGTACAGCACCGTCTTGCCGCCCAGATGTGCGTGGCCCATCAAGTCCACCAGCGGCCGGTAAATCTTCGTCTCCCGCGCAAAACAGCTGGGGTGGATGTCGTAGTAGCCTTCCTGCACCGGCCAGCGCACGAGCGAACCATAGTGGTTCTTGGCGCAGAGCGTCACTCCCGATCCCGAGTGCGCCTTGAGATTCGCGAAATTCACCACGTAATCCGCCTCGGCAAAGCACGTGGGAAGGTAGTCTTGCGCCTTGCCTTGCGGGCGGCTGCTCCAATAAAGCGGCATGGCCGACGCCTTGACCTTGATGCGCCCGAACTTCCCGCCGTAGTCCTCGTAACGCACCGCCGGAAATTCCTTATGGAGAATGCCATAGTACTCGTTGACCAGGATCGACAGCGTATCGCAGACCGTGATGTCGCCTTGGCGAACGCCCGCCACGCCCGTCAGTTGCCGCAGCAACGCGATGATCATCTGCGGCGAGGTGTTCATATAGTCCGGCCGCCGGATGAACGTGTAACTTTCCGGGCTCACATGGCCCTCTTGATAGATCAAGCCCACCCAGTTCGGCTTGATCACGATCTTCTCGCCCGGCTTGTACCCGGCATCGCCCTTCCCGCGCGATTTGTTCAGGTGGCTAAAGAGCTTTGCCCACGCCCCGGCGACCGTCGTCTCCCCCGTCAACTCGCAGACGGCGCGCGACATCATGGCGTCCACGCGCTCCTGCCTGGTGTGGTCCCCTTCCCACCAGTGGCCATCCCCGGGGCCTTTCCAGTTGATCGCCTCCGGGTCATGCACCCACACGACGCGGCCGGAGTGGATGCCTTTCGCTTCGCCAATGGGCGACAGCCGCTCTAGATCCTCAGCGGCCGCGACTTTCGACTCAGTTGCAACGAACGCTACGATGCCCGCCATCGCCACAACTGCCAATAAGGCCAGTCTGCCTTCCATAAGCACGCCTCTTACGATTTCCAGTGGTCAGGACCAAGACAACGGACACGGATCGTAGATGCGAGCGATACGCTGTCAAGCTGGCCGCGCGTGCCTCCTGCGGCGTATCGCCCCCGCCATTCCCTCGCCCTGACTGGCCGCAACCATTGAAACCAGCCCGATGACCGGCTAAGAACACAAGCGATATGCCGGATCGACCGCCGCTGGCTCGAGCGTCTGCGAGCGGACGCAGGAGAATTCCGGAAAACACGCGTACGCGGGAGCATCCTGGACGGAATTCACGGACGCCTGCTCGCCGCCGGCCCGTTTGGCAAGGACAATACGATGAACTCTGCCATGCTCCCCGAATACATCGGTGCATTGCCCAACCTCTGTGGATCCGAAACGCTGATCGCTGAGGCGATGGCCCGCATGGGGCCGTTCTACCTGCACCAGAGCGGTATCGCCTTTGACCACATCAACAGCGCCTTCGCCATGGCGCTGCACATGCACCAGCCTCTGGTCCCCGCCGGCGGCGATGATCTGCGAACGGCCGCGATCATCAGCAATCTCAAGCACATGATGGACCGGAACCACGCGGAGGACAACTACAACGCGAGCCTGTTCCACTCATGCTACAAACGGATGGGCCAGTTCATTCCGCAGTTGGTCCGCGAGGGCAAGAACCCGCGCATCATGCTCGACTACTCCGGCTGTCTCCTCCACGGCCTGCGACAGATGGGACTGGACGATGTCTTCGATAACCTCAAGGCCATCACCTGCGACCCCCTCTACCGTCGCTCGGTGGAGTGGCTGGGCTCGACTTGGGGTCATGCGGTCGCGCCCTCGACGCCCGTGCAGGACTACCGCCTGCACGTCCGCGCCTGGCAGCACCACTTCGCCGCGATCTTCGGCCTGGACGCCCTCTGTCGCGTCCGAGGGTTCTCCCCCGCCGAGATGGCCCTCCCCAATCATCCCGATGTCTGTTACGAAATGGTCAAAACCCTCAAAGACTGCGGCTACCGATGGATTCTCGTGCAGGAACACTCGGTGGAGCGGGCTTCGGACGGCGGCGCCATCGGCCATCCGCACCTGCCCCATCGCCTCATCGCCAGGAACTCGCACGGCCAGAGTCTGAGCATTGCCGCCATCATCAAGACTCAGGGCAGCGACACCAAACTGGTCGGCCAGATGCAGCCATACTATGAGGCGAAGCGCCTGTCTCGCTCGAATCTGGCCGGAAAGTCGGTCCCGCCGCTGGTAACCCAGATCGCCGACGGGGAAAACGGCGGAGTCATGATGAATGAGTTCCCCCCCAAGTATCAGGAGGTGGTCTCGTTATCATGCGGCAGTGATACCCCCCCGGCCAATGTCAGCGAGTACCTCGAGTACCTCCAGTCGATCGGCATTGCCGAGGACGATCTGCCGCCGATTCAGCCCATCATGCAGAAGCGCCTCTGGGATCGATTCCCCGACGGCGCCGGCCCCGAAGCTCTGGCTCAGGTCATCCGCCAACTGGAGACGGCAGACAGCGGGTTCCACATGGAAGGCGGCAGTTGGACCAACAGGAAATCCTGGGTGCGCGGCTATGAGAACCTGCTGCGGTCGATGGAATCAGCCAGCGCGCTGTTTGCCGAAAAGATCCTCGGGCGCGGTGTGCCCCCATCGGATCCCCGATATCGCAACGCTCTCTTTCACCTCCTGACGGCTCAGACGAGCTGCTATCGCTACTGGGGCCAAGGGGTCTGGACCGACTACGGCCGCGAACTCTGTTCCCGCGCCATCGATGTTCTGCAGAGCGACTTCTGAGCGATCCGCGCATCGGCACCGCGCGCCACGTGGCCGACTCGACCAACGCGGTCTTCGGGCATGTCGATGCCGTGCTCGTCACGGCCAATACACAAAAGCAACAGGTCTGCAGCCCAGTGAATGCGCCGCTGCTCTCCACCCTCCCGGTGCTGTAACCTCGCAACGGGATTCCAAACGTTCCTCCTGCCCGCGTGTAGTACAGGTGGCAAACCAACAACCCGGAGGACCGAATCATGTCGTGGATTACACGTCGCGCGTTTCTCAGAAGCACCTCGGCCATCGCCGGATCAACGCTGCTGCTCAATACCGCCCGCTCCTACGGCCAGATTGTCGGCGCCAACGAGCGATTCCGCTTGGCTGTTGCCGGACTCAATGGACGCGGCGGTAGCCACATCAGCTCTTTCATGGGTCAGCCTAATGTGGAAATCGCCTGGCTCATCGACGTTGACTCCCAGGCGCTGGCCAAGGCCACCGCAAGCGTCGCGAAGAAAGCCGACGGCAAGTACACCCCCAAGGGCGCCGACGACGTCCGCAGAGCTTTGGAGGACAAGAACCTCGATGCCCTCTCAGTCGCCACGCCCAACCACTGGCATACGATGATGACCATCTGGGCCGCACAGGCCGGCAAACACGTCTATGTCGAGAAGCCCGCCAGCCACGACGTCTATGAAGGTCGCGTCGCCGTCGAGATCGCCAAGAAGCACGGCGTGGTCGTCCAGCACGGCACCCAGAGCCGCAGCAACGAGAAAATCGCCGGCCTCCACGAAGCCATCAAGGCCGGCATGTTCGGCAAGCTGGTTGTCTCCTATGGCTACTGCTGCAAGCCGCGAAACACCATCGGCTTCAAGCCCGAAACCGAGCCGCCCCCGAATCTCAACTGGGACCTCTGGCGCGGCCCGGCCGTCATCGACAAGTTCCACGTCAACTTCGTCCACTACAACTGGCACTGGTTCTGGGTCACCGGCAACGGCGACATGAATAACCAGGGCACCCATCAGCTCGACATCGCCCAGTGGGCGCTCAACGAAGATGTCGTCCACCCTGTTCGCGTCATGGCCCTCGGCGGCCGCTTTAAATGGAAGGATCAGGGCGAAACCCCCAACACCATGTTCGGCATCGCCCAGTATGCCAACGGCCAGCACGTCTTCTTCAACGTCCGAAACGTCAATTACCAGGGCTACAAGAACCAGGTGATGAACGAGTACTACTTCGAGGACGGCGGAAAGATCACCGGCGGCAAGTACTACCCCAAGGACAGCAACGACGGCCAACCCCTCAACGTGCCTGCCGGCAAGGTGACCCCCGGCGGCAACTGGGGCGCATTCATCGCCGCCTGCCGCGCGAACAAGCCCCAGATGGCCAACGGCACCCTGTACCAGGCCCACGTGTCATGCGTCCTGGGGCATCTCATGAACAACTCCTACCGCCTTGGCCAGAAAGTACCCTTCAACGCCAAGGCCGGGCGATTCGGCGATAACAAGGCCGCCGCCGAACACTTCCTCAAGCTCCACGAAATCATGCGCGACGGCGTTGGCATCCCCGACGACCAGGAAGAGTACGTCGTCGGCCCCTGGCTTACCTTCGACGCTAAGACTGAGCGATGCATCGGCGAGAACGCCGACAACGCCAACAAGCTTCTCCGCGACCCCAGACGCAACGGCTTTGAACTCCCGGCCATCGGCGTGGTGTAAACCTGACTCACCTCGCGAAATCCCGTCGCGCCTTTCCCTCGCCCGCCGCTCAGCATGCCGCCCTGCCGACCGCCTGGATGCGCGGCTCCCTCTCATGCGTCTCCGGCAGATTGGAGCTATGCTCCAGACGCACGAGTCTTCGATGACGCCGTCGTGGCCACAAAGTACATCGGACCCATGAACAAGCCCGAGCCGAAGGCGAAAGGATCCCCATGAGAACAGGCCTCATCACCCCACTGCCCGCGACGGCCCTCTTGACCTGCATCCTTCTCGGCCTGCCGCAAACACCTCCGTGCCGCGGCGATGACCAAGTCAAACTGCCCCAGGGCCCCGGCCTCTCGGCGAAATACCCGCGCGATGTGGGCCTCGCGCGCGATCCCGCTGTGCTCCTCGCCGAAGACTTCGAAACTGGCGCCCTTGGCGATCTCAAGCAGCGATGGAGCGACGTCAGCAACAAGGACGGCAACGTCCTCGCCTTCAGCGACGACGTGCCGCCCGGCAGCCACGGCCAACGCTCCATCCAGATGACCGCTACCCTCGCCCAGAACACCGGCGGCCACCTTTACACTCGCCTCCCGCGCGCCGTGGATAAGGTCTTCGCCCGTTTCTACGTGAAGTTCCCCCAGGACGCCGGCTACATCCACCACTTCGTTCATCTCGGCGGCTATAACCCCTCCACCCCCTGGGCCCAGGGCGGCGCCGGCGACCGCCCTCGCGGCGACGAACGCATCACCGTTGGCATTGAACCCCACGGCCACTACGGCCGCTACCCCGCGCCGGGAGCTTGGACCTTCTACAACTACTGGCATGAAATGAAAATCAGCGCCGACGGCAGATACTGGGGCAACGGCCTGCAAGGCCCTCGCCCCGCCGTCATCCCACGCAACCGCTGGCAATGCGTGGAGGTCATGCTCCAGCTCAACTCCGCCCCCGACAACGCCGATGGCGAACTCGCCCTCTGGCTCGACGGCAAACTCGAATCGCATTTCGTCAAGGGTGCAAAACGCACCCGCTGGACCGGCATGGGCTTCAACCTTGTGGGCGAAGGCGACGAACCCTTCGAGGGCTTCCGCTGGCGCAAGACCACCGACCTCAAGATCAACTTCTTCTGGCTCCTCTACTACGTCACCGAAAACGCCCCCCGCCAGAACAAGGTGGCCAACCCGCCCCCCACCAACCGCGCCTGGTTCGATGACGTCGTGCTCGCCACACAATACATCGGCCCCCTCAAAACGGACCGCCCATGAAAGACCGCGACGACGAAGATTCCACTATGCTCACACCGAGGCGATGGCAAGATGATTCCCAGGCCTTCTGACTTGCTCGCACTTCTCGTCCTGATAGGCACCGCGCTGGCCCCCGCCCACGAACCGTCGACCTGCCCCCGCGCGAGTGCCACCTTGCCCGCTGCCCTTACGCCGGGCGACCACATGCGCCGCATGCAGGCCGACGGCAGAGATCGTTCATATCTCATCCACATCCCGCCAAAGCACGATCCCGGCCGACCCGCGCCTGTGGTCCTCGTCTTTCATGGCGCCGGCATGAACGCCCGGGCCATGATCCGGTTCTGCGGAATGAACGATAAGGTTGATGACGCGGGCTTTGTGGCCGTCTACCCCAACGGAACCGGCATCGGGGATGCCTTCCTCACCTTCAACGCCTGGGCCAAGCCTCCTCGCCCATCCGCTGACGCAACGGATGACGTCGCATTCACCGCCAATGACCTGATCTGGGACTTCTTCCGCCGGCATCCGATGAAGTGAGCGAACGCCCTGCGTTCCCGAAATGAGGATCTGACATGAAACGGAGAGTCGCCGCTTTCGTCGTCTGCTTCGCGTGCTGGCTGCTCGCAGTACTCAGCGGATGCGCACCCAGCCGGCCCCTCTGGAACGCAGGCATCTCGTGGCGAGATCTCTCCTGCGACTCACTGACAGAACTGCGTCACGCGGGCTTTGACTGCATCGAAGTCGCGCTCGACGACCTGATGAAGCTGCCCCCCATCGCACGGCCCGACACGTGCAGCCAGATCCTCGCCAACGCCCAGAAGGCCCACATCACGATCTGGTCCGTTCACGTCCCTTTCGGAAAGACATGGGACATCTCGGCCACCGATCCGCAGGCTCGCGCAAACGCGATGAGCAATGTCCGCCAGGCCATCGAGCTCTGCCGCTTGCTCCAGCCCCGAAAGGCCGTGATTCACGCCAGCGCCGAGCCGATTCGCGACGACGAGCGCCCGGCCCGGCTCAGAGCCGCCCGCGAAGCGTTGACGCAGCTCGCCCCTGAGTTCGCCGCTATCCATGTGCAACTCGCGGTGGAGGATCTGCCTCGCACCTGTCTCGGCAACACCTCCGCCGAGGTGCTCTGGCTGATCAGAGATCTCGACGAACTGGGCGTGTGCTTCGATACCAACCACCTGCTGAAGGAGACTCACGAGGACTTCGTACGCAACGTCGGCTCTCGCATCGTGACCCTTCATGTTGCCGACTACGACGCCAAGGACGAACGGCATTGGATGCCCGGCGAAGGCATCATCCGCTGGCAGGCCCTTGCCAAGAGCCTGATGCGCGCAGGGTACAGTGGACCATTCCTCTACGAAACCGGCAAGCACAAGAACGGCCGCCCCATACAGCCGCCCGAACTGATCCGCTTCCTGGGCGATCTACGCAGCAGCGGATGATCCCACGCTCCCGCGATGGCCGTCTATTGCCCAGCTCCCCCGCCTGGCTTGCCCTTCTCATCGGCTGCCCAGATGGCTCGAATCGTCTCCTCCTGCCCAAAGCCATCGGGAACGGCTTCGCTTCGCGTGTTGGCGAAGTACCATCGCTTGTCTCCCACGCGAGCGGCAAGCGTGCGGCTGCCCGGCATTTGCAGGAAACCGTTGGAGTCATTCTGACGCACCCAGTTCCACGCGTAACGCAGCCAGTCGTTGCGGTACTGCTCGCTCTGGTGCGCAAACCAGCCGATCTCGTCATAACCCCACACCCACACGCCGCCCACCCTCGCCTGCCCCGGCCGCGCGCTGACGCCCCAGTTGTCGATCTCCGCCAGATACGGCAAATGCTCGCATGTCCACCCGCTTGCCGCCAGCCCGCCTTTGCTCCGACCATAGATGCTGTCCGAAAAACCCACCTTCAGCACACCCTCCTGCGGACGATCCGGCGCCTCCATGATCCGTAGCGGAAATGAATGGAAATCCAGCAGCAACCGGCCCTCCCTCAACAGCCCGCCGCTTGGCACATGCGCATCACACAGCAGCAAGTGCCTGCGGCCTCGCCTCGCAGCGTAGGCCCTCGCCAGCCCCAGCACCTCGCTCCAGTGACGCAGATCAGGATCGTTCCTGTTCATCAACTCCACCTGGCCGAAGTGGATCGCCTCAATGCCGACATCGATGTACGACGCCGCCAGGTAGTAGAACCACAGCTTCGTCTCCGGCCGGCTCACGTCAGGCACCGAAGCGCCGCGCCCCCAGTGGTCACGAAACCGGCCATCCGGGTACGTCATGCCCTCATAGCGAAAGCTCCTCTGTTCCACTGCCTGGCCCAACGCCGTGAATGCCCAGTCCGGAACGCGAACCTGCTCGACCTGTCGAGTTACGATCTCGAAAATGCACGCCTGCAGGATAATGTCCGGGTCGGCCTTGTGGACCTTCGGCACATTCCTCCTCGCCTTCTCCAGGTTGCCAGAGAAATTGGCCTCGCCGCCCCAGAGACACAGGCTCCGCCCCGCGAATTTCGCGCCGATGTTCTTGAGCATGCGGATGTTCTCGTCGAGATTGCCCTTCTCCGTCAGCAACCCCTCGACCGTGATCGCCCGCGACAGATAACTCTCCAGCACCTCGCGCGAGATCGTGCCGTCGAAGCGGTATCCCTGCGCCACCGCGACCGCGCGCGCCACAAGCACAACAGCAATGATGCAGATGAAAGCCATTTTCATGATGCCCTCACCTTACCGCGGGCAGCATCCCGCCACAATCTGCGCCCGCCTCTCTTCGTCCCCGCTTCCCAGGCCACCTGGATACCAAACGTCGCAGACAAGCGGACGGCGCGTTAGGATCACGCGCCGGGTGTATGGGGGACGTGAGGTTCAGAACATGAACGCATACCAGCATCTTCTGCCGTTGACTCTCGCAGCCTTCTCTCTCGGTCTGGCGTTCGGATGTGCGGCCGCAGAACCCGCCGCGGCGCCGCAGCAGACCACCCGGATGACCGGCCTCATGGTCTACATCGGCACCTACACCGGCCCCAACAGCAAAGGGATCTACCGATATCGCATGGACCTCGCCACCGGAACGCTGAGCGACGGCCAGCTTGTCGCTCAGGTGACCAACCCGACCTTCCTCGCCATTCACCCGAACCGACGCTTCTTGTATGCGGTCGCCGAAATGGGCCAGTTCCAAGGCAAGCCCGCGGGCGCCGTCAGCGCGTTTGCCGTCTCCACCAGCACCGGAAAGCTCACCCTCCTCAACCAGCAGCCTTCGGGCGGCCGCGGACCCTGTCATCTGACCGTTGACGCCGAGGGCAAAAATGTGCTCGTCGCCAATTACGGGGGCGGCAGCGCAGCCGTGCTCCCCATCAACGCCGATGGACGCCTCGCCGAACCGATGTGCGTGGTCCAGCACAAAGGTTCCGGCCCTAACCCCAAACGCCAGGAGGGACCCCATGCGCATTCCATCAACCTCGATCCGGCTGGCCGCTTTGCGCTCGTGGCGGACCTCGGCCTCGACAAAGTGATGGTCTATCGATTCGACGACGTCAAGGGAACGCTCACGCCAAATGAGCCGGCCTTCGCATCGGTCGCGCCCGGCGCCGGGCCCAGACATCTGGCGTTCCATCCGAACGGACGCCTCGTATACGTCATCAACGAAATGGGGGGAACCGTGACCGCCTTCGCTTACGACGCGCCTCGCGGCGCCCTGAGCGAGATCCAGACCATCCCCACATTGCCCGCCGACTTCAAGGGCGACAATACGACCGCCCAGGTCCTCGTACATCCCTCCGGCAAATTCGTGTATGGGTCCAATCGCGGGCACGACAGCATCGCCATCTTCGCCGTTGACCAGACAACAGGAAGCCTCACGCTCATCGGATTTCAGTTGACGCAGGGTAAGAACCCTCGGAATTTCCAGATGGATCCCACCGGGCAGTACCTCCTGGCGGCCAATCAGTCGTCCAACAACGTCGTGGTCTTCAGCATCGACCAGAATACCGGCCAGCTCAAACCCACAGGCTGTGTCGTCGACGTCAACGCGCCCGTATGCGTGAAGTTCCTGCCGGTCTATTAGCCGCCGGAAGCCGGGCACGCCCCGCGTAGCGGCGCGACCGCAGGTCCGCCCCCGCCATCCCACCCGGAAACTGTGCTGGCTCAGCCCGAATTGGAGAGCGAGTGCCCGTGCCTTATGCACTCTGAATATCGGATAGTTGTGTTTTCTTGGGCATGGAGGAATGCTCGGAATGATCGGGCGGAAGTCGAAGGGTGAGGGCGGCGAAGGCGAGGCCTTCGACGAGCCAGAGGTGCCTGGAGTCGGCGCCGCAGTGTTCGGCTTCGTGGGCGGCTTGTCGAGAGACGTTGAGGGCGCTGTCGAGATCGGGGAGGTCCTCCAGCACGGCGCCCAGGTTGTTCAGTGTGGTGGCGAAGGTAGGGGCGGGGTTACAGCTCCGACGCGCGTTGAAGCGCGCCCTACGAGACTGGGCTCGCGGGGTGGCAGCAAAGGATGGTCCACAGGGCGGGCGGGGAGGCGATCAGCGAGATCGTGTTGTATGCGCGCCCGCCCTGCGGATCCTACGGGGCTGTCCGGGCATGAGGTCAAGCGCGCCGCAGCTTGAATGTGCCACTATCCGGGCCGTCCTGGCCGAACCAAGCCCAGTCGCCGGTCAGGACGCCTTTTTTCTGCAGTTTCCCGGTGATGATGGTATAGCCATCGCTCTCTCGGGTGATGAGGCGGAATCTCCCATCTTTCAGGACGACGCCCGTTATCGCCTCACCCTGGTCGTCCTTGCCCCAGATATGGCCGCCATCTTGTTTGGTGAAGGCCAATGAAACGGAGTTCGGGTGATCACCAGTGTTGCTGTACGCCGTGCCGTTGTAGGAACCGAGGAGGGAAGGGGCTTTGGCCGGGGTGGCGCGCGGGGGGGCCTTGCTCAGTTTGCCGAGCTTCACTTTTGCAGTGGCTGAGATTCCCATTTGCACAATGGAGCAGGAGCCGGTGAGGGAGGCGGCGTTGGAGGCCACCTGTACCGTGAATCTCTTCAGCTTGAACGTTTTGTTGCTTCCTTTGAGCGTCAGTGTTCCTTGGGCGTCGATGGTTCCGGTGATGGCGATGTTGAAGCCACCCCAGTCCATTGAGTACAGAGAGCCGCTGACGGCGATGCTTTTCTGGGAGGTGATTTTGAGGATCATCAGGCCTGGCTCGCCGTCAAACTTGGCAGTACATGAGTAGTTGCCAACGGCTTGGATGACCTTGGTTGCGGCGGCGACAGGCGATGCAGCCATCACCATTTCGGGAGCGTCTTGCGGCGCGCTCACGTGCGGCAAGGATACTGATAGAAACTGCCTGGTCTCCAGCGATTCGATGAACGCCCGTATCATGCTGTTCTCCCACAAATAAGTAAACTGGCAACCGTTCACGGCTTTTCAGCCGGTTGGACTCCCACTGAGCCCGATTCTGGACGAACGGAGTATACCCCCGTCATGGAGCGCAAGCAAGGGCAAGAAACCGAGACGTGGCGAGAAACCCGGACGGGGACGGTTTTGCCGGTCGAACTGGGCAAGGATGAGGTGCAACCAGGGGTGGGAAACGGCGGCTGAAGCCGCCCCTAGGTCGGGGACGAGCGGGTGGCAAAGTGAGATGAAGCCGAGGGGAATTGGATCAGAATCTACGGTGTTTGCCCTTGGCGGAGGCGCGGTGGTGTTGTTTTGACCAGGGGGAGCGGTGTTGGCCGAGATGGGTGGGGGATGTGGTGGAGGCGGCGGCTTGGCGAACGGGGTGGCGGGCCGGGGCGTGTTTCGCGGCGTGCTGTGGGGTGTGCCGTGGCGCGTGCTGTGGCGCGTGCTGTGGGGCGTGGCCGTTGTTTCCGCGGGGGTGGAATTGGACGGCGGAGCGGGGCAGGGTGGCGGATTTTTCGGAGGTTTGGGGGGAAGGGCGGGCGGAGGGATCGGTGCGGGCGGGGATG
>Ga0315284_10009703_pt1 | contig 13718 bp, 14 predicted proteins | sample YL17G09_16_MG_FD_203696 | JGI IMG/M metagenome (GOLD analysis project Ga0315284, IMG submission 203696) | Sediment microbial communities from Yellowstone Lake, YNP, Wyoming, USA - YL17G09_16 | ecosystem: Environmental > Aquatic > Freshwater > Lake > Sediment | place: USA: Wyoming | collected...
TCTCACATAACCCCAAGGAAATTCCGAGACTTATAGAACCAATTCAACGAGGCTATGATCTGGTTATCGGTAGCAGATACGTAAAAGGCGGGGGAACGAGAGACTGGGGCATATTTCGCATGGCAGTTAGCAAAATAGCAAACTTGATCACAAGAGTTAGAATTGACGCAAATATCTCGGATTTCACAAGTGGAATGCGCTGCTATTCCACAAAACTTGTAAAGAGCATGATAAACGATCTGCACAGCCATACCTACGAAATACAGATAGAGACGATCAGACAAGCCAATCTCCGGAAGTTTCGAATAGTTGAAGTACCCATCACGTTCGTGAACAGAAAGAAAGGAAAATCAAAATTGAGCGTCAACGAAGTAAAGGATTTCGTCTCTTACATATTCTGCATCAATCGAGAATACTAAGCAGCCACAGAAGCGCGCGCGTAAAGTCGTGGATAATCATAAACCTTGAAGCCAATACTGAGCGAGGTTCTATTACCATGAACAGCAAACTCTCAGTCGTCATCCCCTCCTTCAACGAAGAAGAAAGAATCAGAGACACTCTAGACAAGTATTGCGAATGCTTCTCACAACACGGAAACAACTGGGAAATCATCGTCGTCATGGACGGCTGCAACGACCACACCGCAAGAATCGTATCAGACTTCTCAAGAAAACGCTCGGAAGTGAAATTCCTCGAATTCTCAGAACGTCTAGGAAAAGGAGGTGCCTTCCTAGCGTCTCTTCCATACGCGAAAGGAGACCTGATAGGCTACATTGATGCTGACGGATCATCCGTAGCTAGTGAACTAATTAAGCTCGTAACGTACGTAGAGTCCGAAGGGTGGCAGGGGGTAATAGGGTCGAGGTGGGTTGAAGGTGCTGAAATTTCTGAAAATCAAGGGTTCTCCAGAAGATTCCTAAGCCGAGGCTTAAACGTGTGGGTCAGAGTACTATTTGGGTTGAGGTTCAAGGATACACAATGTGGAGCAAAAGTATTCACGAGAGAACTTATCGAGAGCTGCCTGCCGCATATAACCATACATGGCTTCATGTTCGACGTAAACCTGCTGTACGTCGCTACGAAGAAGGGCTTCAAGATAAAGGAAGTTCCATTGAAATGGAGAAATGTATCAGGGTCCAAGGTGGGATTCAGCAACATGTTGATGATGTTCTGGGACATGTGCAGACTACGACTCAAGCGTTGGCGCCTCTGATGCTGCACGTTAGTTTAGGTATTATCGTCTTCAACGAAGAGAAGAACATATTAAACCTACTTCACAGCGTTTCGGCTCAAGAGCTTGAAAGAGTCATTATTGATGACATAATAGTTGTTTCTTCGGGTTCAACAGACAAGACTGTTGATCTGGTGGCAGATTATTCAGAGAAGGATAAAAGGGTCAGTCTCATCGTTCAAGAAAGAAGAGAGGGAAAAGCTTCTGCCATTAACGAGTTCTTAGAGAGCTGCAATAATCAAGTAGTAGTGGTAACCAGCGGAGACGTGATCTTCGACAAGAAGACAATAGAGAGCTTAGTATCTCCATTTATGAACAGCAGCGGAGTTGGAATGACCAGTGTGAAGCCGATTCCCATTAATAGTGGTGTCGACTTCATGGGATTTGTCTCTGCCATGCACTGGAAACTACATCGCCTACTGAAGAGACATGGAGAAACGGTAGCTTTTCGCAAGGATCTGATAAACCTTATGCCAAGCAGGGTCTCAGCAGACGAAGCTTATGTCGAAGCTATCACTCAACAAAAGGGCTACAGAATTGTTCAACCAGACGGCGCAATTGTATTCAACAAGGGCTCTGAATGCATTTCTGAGTTTCTTCGGCAGATTAGACGCCACTATGTTGGACACCTTTTCATCAAGACAGAATTCTCCTACGTTGTCTCATCAATGACTGTTTCGGGAATCGCGAGTGCTGCAAAAGAAATAATCAACTGCCTGCGTATTGACCTAGGCAGCATCAACTACGTCATTGGATATGTGCTCTTAGAAGCCGCAGGCAGGTTCTTAGGAATTTGGGATTTTTATGCTAAGAGAAGGGATTATCATGTTTGGAGCATGGCTGAGACTACTAAAGATCTGAACAAGACTGATAATTGAGGCAATTCTAAATGCAGACAATCATTTCACTTTTTCACAGGGTTCTTGATCATGAGATCTTCGGGTACATAATGATAGGCTTGCTTCTGCGGCTGGTTCTCATGCCATATCTCACGTGGCCCTTTGATCTAGGCGCTTATCGCTCAGGACTTGCTTATTTTCTCAACGGTTACGACCCGTACTTTTTCCACGCTTCGATATATCCCCCGCTTGTCTATTTTCTTACTCTTCCTTTGTTTAGCATTGCGTATTCTTTCAGGTTTTCTTTCAACTCTCCAACTATTTCTGATCTCATAGGCGGAAGCAGTATGGGAGCGGTTGCTTCTTCGGCGGTTAATCCTGGATTTCTCGTACTGTGGAAGCTTCCACTTTTGTGTTTTGACCTGTTGGCAGGGATTGTGATCTACCACTTCGTTAAGGGTATGACGGTTGATCCTAAGGCACCAAAGCGGCTTTTCCTGGTTTGGTTCTTCAACCCGTTTACTTTGGCCATTTCTTACGTGCATGGTTCATATGACCTTTTGGTCGCCTTCTTCATTCTCTTGGGAGTATTCCTTCTGTACAAAGGTAGTTACTTCTCAGCTGGTCTGTCTCTTGGCCTGGGAACACTTGCCAAGACAGCACCCATTTTGGTCGCACTTCCATTATCTATCATATTGCTTTTTAGAGGGAGTGAAGGCTCATTGAGTGTATCGGCTCTTAAGGCTCACGCTCGAGATTTCTTAAGATTTACCGGCGGAGTTGGCGCGTCTCTTTTGCCTTTTGCGCTCTTGTTCGTTGAATACTCATACTTAATGTATGAGGGTATCTCAAAAGAGATATCAATAACGGGAGGTTTGAATCAATGGTTCTTTGCCGCTGATCCGCAGAAATCGTATTATGTTAACCAATTCATCGGAACGATTCAGACTGCGTTCTTTTACTATCCTCTTATTTGTGTTGTCGTCAGCCTCTTCTTCTGTAAGTTTTTGAAATTTGACCAAGAGAGGGTTCTGTTTGCGGCGACTTTCTTCACGTTTCTGATCTACTTTTTCTTGCCTATTACGATGCAACCGCAGTATCTGGTTTGGGTCTTACCTCTCCTAATAGTCATCTCATCTTTGAAAAGACACTTTATCTGGTTGCTGGGTCTGTGTTCGGCGGCGGGGCTGCTCTTCTACCTTTCGATACAGAGTCCGCTTGTCTTTTTCTATCCACTGGCCATGTACACGTCTCTATGGAGACCAGAGGAACTCGTTCGCTACATCACAGTGTACTCGAACATTCCAGGTGTTTTTTCGCGATTTCTAAGGCAAGACTTATGTACCCTTTTTGGGGGAATCGGTTTTGTCGGGTTAGTGACAACGACTATCTTGTTGATACAGAATTTGTGGGTGCACAAGAACGATGAAGCAAAATAGATGGCTATTCGTGCTCGGTGCAATTCTAATTTTGTTGTTGGCAAGCGAGCTGATTTGGTACTCGCCCTACACCAGTCTAAGAAAAGGTTCTTTTAGCGTCTTGAACGTAGCCAAACAATCCGAAGGGTCGATGATGAACATAACAATAACTTACCAGCTTAACGCCAGTCTCCCTTTGGACGCTACCATCGTGATAACTCCAGTGAGAACGAACCCCAAGGACTTACCGGTTTATGTGTTTTATGACGTTGATTATCCAGCAGTCGGAACAGATTGGGTACTTGTCGCCATGCTACAAGCACATCTAAAGGCTGAGCTCACGTTGCGAGGTTACGAATCCGCCATAAAACTCGTGAATGCAGAAGAGTTGAAGACTATCTTGTTGGCTGGGGAACAAGCTATACTGATAATGGCTTCTGGAGCCTTTCCTTCAAATATCCTTTCCAGAGACGTGAATCTGATCAAACCTTGGATAGACTCGGGCGGAGTGCTCATATGGTTCGGCTTCTACGTAGGATACTACGTTGTCGACAAGGGAATGACTAAAGCAGACATCAAGGATGATGATCCCAGAAATCTTCGCCAGAACGGTTCGAAGCTACTCGGCTTGGAGAACTACTTTGAGTATCTAGAGCTGACTGACAATCCATTAGTTGCCGATTATTCATCTCCAATCTCAGAAGCTCTAGGCACATCTTACGATCTTATCCAGCAGGCATCTTTCCTCCACATGGTTTGGGCAGACAACGGTTTGGTGCTGGGTAAGATTGGAGGTGAAGAGCCTTCCAGGTTTAGGTCTTCTATATCGATGGTTCCCCGCGGAAGAGGGAGAATAGTGCTCTTTGGCTTCTTTTTGATGCAAAGCCTTGCCCTAAATGGCCCGGAGTCCGCCGCTTGGGACATCGCTCAGATTCTCTCCAGTGGTGTCATGCAGATGGATCCTATGTCAGTCATGTGGCACCGAGATCACCGCCTCGCAGGAGGCGAGACATTAACTGGATTTGCCAGTATGACAACAGATTTTGAGATCGCCGGTCTTGCTGTTTTTGAGTATACGTACAAGAAGAGTGATGGTATGTTGTTCTATCGTGACTTCATAAATGTAACTGATGTTGATAACGGGCCACCAATCACCAACCCTCTGTTCCTCAGATGAGGACGCGACTACGATATCTGATGGATTCTCCTGCGTCCTCGTTTTCAAGTAAGCCATGATTTTCAGAAATCCATTCATCAACACGGTTGGGAAAGGAGGCATAAGTCTGCACACAGGCAGTATTGAAAGACGGCAGTGGTCAGCTTGGGTTCTTGGGGAACCAAGTATAGCATAAGTTGAACTAGAAAGATTTTTCAGTAAGGTTCAGTAAACATAGAGCAACAACAAAGCTACCAGAACCGAGAAGGAGTTTGCAGTGGAGGCAAATGCTAAAGAGGAATATCCGAGCGAGAGTAAGTGGTCAGACACTGACCTGGCTTCCCACGATTCATCCAAAATCACTATAGGAATTCCTGCTTACAACGAAGAGGGGAATATCGGGGCGCTTCTTAGGGGACTCTTGGCTCAAGCTAGTTCCAAGATTGCGGAGATAATTGTCAGTGATGATGGGAGCAGCGACGGAACTAGTTCAGAGGTTCTTCAGGTGGTGAGAGGGGAGGAGACGAAACACCAAATCAAGGTTAGACTGATCGAGGCAAGACAAAGGTCAGGAAAGGCTGGTGCCGTCGACAAGATCCTCAAGCTTGCCCGTGGGCACATCATTGTATTAATCGACGCTGATACCCAGATCGAGAAGGATTGTCTGGAGAAGATCGTCGCTCCTTTTTTCAAGGACCAGAGATTGGGCGTCGTTAGCGGAAACATCCTGCCTCTGAGATCAGAGAACGAAAGTAGGCTCTTTTCTACTATGTCATTTTTTCAACGGGAACTGAATGACCAGCTGTGTCAGCGTCTTGTGAATGAAAACTTGGCTCCAAAGGTTAATGGGGCTTTCTTTGCCTTTCGAAAGGAAGTGGTTAGTCATATTCCAAGCAATGTAGTCTCGGATGATGAATACATCTCTTGGTGCGCTCAAAGGCATGGCTACACTGTAACATATGTCTCGGGAGCTAAGGTATATGCCAAAGATCCAGTGACTGTGAAAGACTACGTTTCTAAACGAAGAAGAGTCTTGGGTGGGCACTTTCTGATAAAAAACTTCGCACGTTATGACGTTCCAACGACACGCATCAGATTATTACTTCCAGAAACCGGGAGATTAATCGCGAAGCACTGGAGGAAGGTGCCATATCTATTTGTCATGATATTTCTCGAGTGCCTGTGTCGACCGCTTGCTTTCTCTGATGCGAGGCGGGAGAAAGTATCCCCCAGGTACAGGGTTGAGAGTGCAAAAACTGTAGCTGGCAACAAATAGAATAGGCACAGCTTCTGCTCCCTCTTTTGTCTAATCTATCAATGCACTTCTTGGAGAAGCATACCGGAATAGAACTCGGTGGTTCTTACCCTGAAAACGATGAACTTGACCAATTCGAGCTTCCTAGGTTTCATTCTGAGGGTTCCAAGCGCAGCGATCTGTTTCCTTTTGGATTTGATTCCTTTGATGTTCTTAAGGTTCTCACAGATAGCAATTACTCGGGCTTGTAGCCTTGAACGCGCTCTGATGCCCGGCTGTTTGAAGACTAGGGCATCGACGAAGGGTACAACAAATACTTGAAAAAACAGAGCTGAAAGCATAGGAACAACCGGGAAGTGCAGCATGATGACTTGAATGTCCGATTTCAGTTTTCCACTATAACTCTTTAATGGCGTTCGCCTTGAGGAATAGGATCCCACGTGCCGGATCTTTGCCGAAGTATCTAGGACGCATTTGAAGCCAGCTCTCTTGGCTTTTAGACACCAATCCAGATCTTGGCTCCAGAGAATGAACTCTTCATCAAACAATCCAATCTTCTGAATAACATCTCTCTTTGCGAGTAGTGCGCATCCTGAAACATATTCCAAGTCCGTTACTATATCTTCGTTTTGAGGACGTTGGGAGGGCAACCGTTCACCATTTCCGTCAGCCCATATCACGCCTGTAATCGGATCAAATTTGCCTCCGCGCGATTCTATCACATCCTTCGGATTATCGTAGAGAATGAGTCCTCCGACAATAGCAGTTGCATCATCAAGGAGCATCGTTTTGACCATTTCTGAAAGGCTTTCAGGGTGAGCTATGGCATCGTTGTTGTACAAGAGTATCAAGTCGCCTCTGCTTTCCGCTATTCCTACGTTCATTCCGGCAGAGAACCCTAGGTTTTTATCGTTCTTCAGAAGACGAAAGTCTGGGAAGTCTCTGGAGACTATGTCGATTGATGCATCAGTGGAACCATTGTCCACTACAATGACTTCCACGCTAGGATAGTTTAGCCTTTTTACGGAGTTGAGGCATTTTCTGATTACTTTCTCCCCATTCCAGTTAAGCACGATAATAGATACTAATGGACACTTCTGCCTTTGTTCCTTGATTTTGTCGTTATCTTTATTCCCTATAACGAGCGTTCGCGACAATGCCCTTTCCCATTCTCTACCTGTCAAGAGGTCACGGAAATAAGAGTGCCTTCACATAAATAGCTTCTACGATTCTAAGATCAGTAGCTGTCCAAGCAAGTTGTATGAGACATAAAACAGTGTGGAGAATCGTGTAGAAAGTATTATCTATAGTTCTCTTGATCTTTATAAGGTGACCCGCAATAGGGCAGGAAAACGGACAGGCTTGCAGAAAATGACATCAAGCATGAAGATAGTCTTGAATGACACTTACAGATTTGCTGCTTGCAAGGTCAAAGGGCGACTGCTATGGAGCCATTACTATGCGAACATCCGCGAGCCAAAAGTGGAATCGAAAGTGGTTTGCGATGCCAAGGTTGCAGACGGAATCATTAAAGATCTCAAGAAGAACTTTTTCAGGGTCGTCGATCTTGAGATTGACACTGGTGACTATAGACGATACTTGAGAAACGCCAAGTATGACCGTTTTCAGGCATACTATTTGAAGTTCGCAGGAATCGAGAGAAATCTCGCTGAGAAATCTCTCGAGCACTATCTTGCGGCAAAGCTATTAGGACTTAAGAAAGAAGACGTGTATATCGACATTGGAGAAATAGGAATTGGATAAGAATGTGATGATAAAGTTAAGTCTGTCACAGCCTAGAAATGTTGTACGGTCTCTAGGAAGGGGTAGAGCAATTATGAACTTGTTATTGAATCAATTTCAAAAAACGCTTAGGATGACCAAGATGAATGGTGTACCATGCTACTTAACTCTTGAAACAGGAAACATCTGTAATTTACAATGTGTTCTGTGTCCCACTGGACAGAAGAGGAGAGAACTTAGTAAGGGGTTTCTTCAATTTGAAACATTCCAGAAGATTGTAGATTCCTTTGCAAAACATTTGATGTTTTTGGAGTTCTATAACTGGGGAGAACCATTCCTGAACCCTGATCTTTTGAAGATGATTCGGTATGCTCGAAACAGGAACATCTTTGTTATTGTAAGTTCTAACATGAACTTCAGAGACCTTTCATTTGATCAAGCGAAAGAGATAGTTGAATCAGGGCTAAACCAGTTGTTAGTTTTCTGTGCTGGAGCAAGCGATAACACTATAAAAAGATACCAGAAGGGGGCTACATTTACAAGAGCCTACGCCAACATGCAGGCGATACAGTCAGCTAAAAAGTTTCTCAAACGAAACACTCCTTTTGTCCAATGGCGTTTGTTGATGACGAGGCACACTGAATTAGAATTGGAACATGCAAAAGTGATGAGCAGAACATGTTGCGATTATTTGACGCCTCTGCCTATTCATTGCGACATGGCTAAAGAAGTCTTTCTCAACCCTGAAGAGCGATTTCAAAACGTTGAACATTGGCTACCTGCAAACGAAGCTCTATGTGATTACGATAAAATTAATCGGATTGAGAAGAAAATGAGGAATAGTTGCTCTTATCTTTGGTCCAAAATAACCGTTCATTGGAACGGAGATTGTTTCCCTTGTTGCAAATTGTTCAATGATTCGTTTACATTCGGCAATTTATTGTCTTCCTCACCAAACACAGTTTGGAATTCTTTGAAGTATCAAACAGCGAGAAAGATTGCATTAGGTAAAAAGTTTGATGATAATACAGTGATCTGTTCTGTTTGTTCTGAGAACAAGGCGATGACTTAAATGGCTAATCTTAAAGACATGTCAGTCAAATATATTCGTTACAGTTTAGTTAGCACAATAGGGTTCCTTTTATCTACAGCCATTTTTTTCTTCTGCAGCGAATATCTCGGGTGGCTGTCATGGTTTGTTGCGAACATAATCGGTGGAGTTTGGGCTTTCTTAGCCTTCTATTTTAAGATCAATATATATCATGCTAGGAAAAGCGCGAAGAGGTCAATTTAGGTTGCCATTAAGTTCGTGCCGTTATTGCGGAAAGAAAGTGCCTAACATTTTTCGCCCTTACCATGAAAAGATTCTCTGTATTGTTGCTAGAAAAGCTAGAGGTGAATACGTTGACCCGAAAGCTTTGCGATTGCAAAAGAAGAGAGAAGCTGAAAGAATGAAGAAAGAAGAAGAGGATGCAAAGCAAGCAAAACAAAAAAGGTTGAAAGACTTTTTCTCTTAGGGATATAATGCCTTCTTGGGGTTGGCTTAGCCGTAAAAAGGGAAAGCAAAGAGGTCAACATTTCCGTACCGTTGATGAGAATACTACGGTTGCAGATGTTGTTTCTTCAAAGCCTTCAAAGGTAGAAGAAGATAAGAAGCAGCCGATAGGACCTGAAGTTAGACGATTGCTTAGAGATGCAAGAGACATCTATTTCTCAAAAGGCCGTGATGAAGCTTATGCTTTGATTTGGGATGAATTGACAAATGCAGGTTGGGATCAGAGAAGGATTCAGAGTTTGGTGACTAAATCGTTTGAGCCGATGGTTATTGAGAGGAATCCTGTTAATCCGTTAGGGCTTACTTTAGAAGGGGTTGGCGCTCTCCAATTGCTTAGTTCTTCACCTTATGAATCAATAGATTTGCTGCCGGCGATGGGTGAGTTAGCTGATAAGAAGTTAATTACTCAGCCTGATGAACAAGGATATGTGAGGCTGTCAGCGAAAGGAATTAGGGCTTTGATGTCGCTCCAAGAGTCTGGTTGGCTAGGCAAGTAAAGCCTATATATACATCTCACCTGTTTTGAAGTGGCGGTTTCATGCAGGCAATAGAAAATCCAAATCCGCTTAGAATAATGCCTGAGAGAGTGCAAGGTGCTTTTGCAGAGTTTCTGATTAAGCATCGTTTATGTCCAGATTGTCTGCAAAATTTGATAACAAAAGAATCTGATATTGTTTGTAGTGCTTGTGGATTAGTGATTGACTTTCATACGGCACCAGCTGTAATTCCTTTTGGTGATGACCACTATTCGCCAGGGAACCAACTCTCATGGGGACAGGGTATAGGGAGCACTCTTTCAGAACGTGGATTGTGGAAAGTATTGGGTTCAAGTCCTGAAAGCAATTTTGATCTTCCCAATTCTCCTGCATCTGATATATACCATAGGCTGTATGGGTGCGAGGTTTACAAACAAGATATGTCTTTTGCTGATGGCATATATGATAAGGTGATAGGTGGAGATGCGTGTAGAATGCCTATTGAGAAGGGTTTTGCGTCGAAAATGGCGATGCACTGTTCCTTTGAGCATTTCGAGAATGACTCAGATATAAGATTCATCAGGGAAGCAGATCGGGTTCTAAGGAAAGGAGGAAAGCTCTGTATCTTGCCGTTATACCTCTTCAACAAATATGTGGTGCAGACTGATCCGACTCTTTTCTCCAGGAACAAGTCGCTGTTTGAACGAGGTGCCATAATGTACTGCGCAAGAGGTTGGGCGCAGCGACACAGCAGATTTTATGATGTGGCACACCTCGCGTCGAGAATACGCGACAACATGGAGCGATTAGAACTTACCATCTATGTGGTCAAGAATGAAAAACAAGCAGACCCGTCTTGCTACCTCAAGTTTATTGCACTTTTCGAGAAAAAATGAAGAATGGTTGCTCTTGCAATGGGATGATAAGCGATGATACCAAAACACTATATTATCAGGACACATTCTTGTATGACGAAAGAAATGAAGCACTCGGACAAAACCATTTGAGTTCTGATGCTTGAGGGCTTGAAGTTTGAAATCGGAATTGACACTTAAGGGCAGACTGGCCAAAAGTGTTTCTGCGATCGTCCACGCAAGATTAGTGACCCTACTTTTGGCAGGATTGGCTATAAGATTCGTTCTTGCACCTTTCACGTGTCACCCATATGATCTGGCAGTCCTATATGGGATCAATAATGATCTGTTGGCAGGTCTCAACGTCTACACGACTAACTCCTTTAGTTATCCTCCGCTGTGGCCATATGTCGAATATCCTGCCCTAAGGCTCGCTAGCTTTCTTGTAAGCCCCGGAATATTCGGATTGCGATTGGACACTCTGAACCTTCAGGTTGAGAGCTGGAAGCTGCCACCTGTTGTTACTTCCCCTCTGTTCAATACGGTATCTAAGCTTCCATTGTTCACTGCCGATCTTTTGATCGGCTTGGCAATCTACGACATTGTTAAGCGGATGAGAGGTGAAGAGCGTGCGAGGCTTTCGTTCTTCCTGTGGTTCCTTAATCCTCTGGTCATCAGCATTGATTCTATTCACGGGCAGTTCGATGTGTTACCAGCATTGATGACGGTTTTGGCATTCTGTCTCTTCCTTAGACACGATTATTTCGCAACCGGAGTCGCGATTGGCTTGGGATCCTTGTTCAAAATTTACCCGGTTTTTCTGATTCCTCTGTATCTCTTCTCTATCGCTTCATTTGAGACTGGTAAGTCGTTGAATGTTTCAGGCAACCTCTCCAAAACTACCGTCGGTTGTCTGAAGTTTGTGGTCGGCTTGGTAGTGACATTTGTTATGTTTATAGTTCCTCTTCTCTACAGCAATATATGGCATGACGTCTTATCAAGGACAGAGATTATACCAACTTTAGGCGGGTTGACTTTTTTCAACGTCTCGTATGCCCCGGGATTTGAATGGTTGTTGCCTTTCATTTTTGGTAACGGTAGGCTTGTTTCTCTGGGTTTGATCGGTCTTTGCTTTGCTGTGATATTGTTCATTAGTATTGTCTGTTTCCTTAGGCGTCAGGATTCCCTCAGGAATATGGTGCTGGGCCACATCTCTGTCCTTATGGTGACGTACTTGACTTCCTTGACAGTAAACCCCCAATACATACTGTGGGTGCTTCCTTTCCTAGTTCTTGGCTATGGGCTTCTCAAGCACAACCTCGTAAAACTAAGTGTCCTCTCAATCTCCAGTCTAGTGTTCTTAATAAGCTTGAGTGGACCTCTATTTTTCACTTATCCATCTGCCATATACGCCCACCTGATAAGCGTAGATGCGATATACGCCAACATGTTTTTCTTTGAACATGGTAGTGGTTGGATCTTGCTTCTTGTCTCAGGAATTCTAGGCGCGTCTGTAATCATTCTTTGTCTGATAGAAGGGCTCAGATCTCTCTTAAGAAAAGATGACAGGTCGGACGTCAGTGACTTCTCTCGCAAGGAAGAGACGGTGAACGAAGAGAGCCCCGTGAAGAGCTTCACGTTTCACCTAACCTGCCCTTCAAAGGTCTTGGTGGTTGTGATGGCGCTCTTGCTGATCGGTCAGGCTATTGCCTTCATGCAGCCTCTAACTACGCAAAGCCCAGTTTTTCATGTCAACGGTCTAAGTTCCTGGAGAGGAGAGTATATCAATGCGAGCTATAGTGTGAGGTCTGGCAGCTTTCCCCTGACTCTGCAGGTCTTTGCTACTCCTGTGACTTACTTCACTGAACCTGTTGACAAGGAGATACTCTTCTACTATGACAATGACTATCCGTCTTCACTCGTCACTGAAGCCAGTTGGGTCGGTCTTCTCGACCATATTCCCATAGAGCTTGAACTCGGCGGGTATAATGGTTCTATCAGAATTGTCAACGCAACGGAGCTGAAAGACAGGATGCAACAGGGGCACGACTCGATCGTCATCATTCCTTCGGGCATTTTTCCAAACACGTTGCATGCTGGGAATGAAACCATAGTCGGTGATTGGCTGCGGGCTGGCGGCACCATGATCTGGATGGGGGACGCGTTTGCCTACTTGTCGGGACAGAAGGGAAGAAGTATAGAACTGTTCAGCAATGGTAACTACGGTGAAATCCAGAAACGAATACTGGGTTTCGTTTTGTTCAACGATACCTCAAATGAAGACGAGAGGTTTGCTTCTGGACACTCTGTTTTCTCAGAAGCCCTGGATCTGCGGTACCCCGATGCTTTTACTGGACCTTACGTTTCCGAAGTATTGAAAGAAAGGGGATTGGTCTTGGGCAAAGTGACTGAGTCTGGGGAAGAGAGAGCGTCAATTGCTTCAGTGCCCGTAGGAAATGGGTATCTAATACTGTTTGGAGGGGGACCTGGGAGGGCGTTCACCGCAACGGGGGAAGACGTCATAGCCCATGATATTGCCCACATCTTGTGTTCTGGCTTTCCATTTTCCACAGGGATTGCTGCATATGAAAGTCTCGAGATGAACAGAAGTGAAAACATCAACGGAAGTATCAGTGTGACATTGCCGAGTGGGGAAAACGTAGCGGGCGTTCTTGTTGTAGGCTTCTCAAAATCTCCGTACGTTCGGTTCTTTTTCCGTCAGTATTGCACAGTCAGCAATCCTTGACCATTCAGGGTTCGTCCACTCCAAACTCACTAATCTCTCCGATAGAACTTAGAATGACTTCAAGTGTCGTCCATGAGCTCGTCAGCCTCACTTTAATTCATACGAAAAACATTTGCTGAATTCTACGCGAGCAACCCGACGATTGTTTGCACCCCTTCCATTGTTGGATAGCGTGAATTCGGCTTTGCGTTGTTTGAAGGAGGAATGGGTCGTCACAGAGGATTTGAGAGCGAAGATGAATTAAAGGGGTTTCTGCGGGTGCACGCACCCTCTGATGCCTGTTTTTCCTGTGCACACTACGCGCCAGCTTGTTGCTAGTTCGATCGGTTTGTGTTAATTTCTGCTATCTTGCTAGCATGGTGATGGATCTGGTTTTTTCGGGTCTGTTCAGCCTTAACGCTGTTAGTGCATTTAGAAGCATAGCAATCATGCAGAGCAGCGCGTG
>Ga0315284_10009704_pt1 | contig 13716 bp, 16 predicted proteins | sample YL17G09_16_MG_FD_203696 | JGI IMG/M metagenome (GOLD analysis project Ga0315284, IMG submission 203696) | Sediment microbial communities from Yellowstone Lake, YNP, Wyoming, USA - YL17G09_16 | ecosystem: Environmental > Aquatic > Freshwater > Lake > Sediment | place: USA: Wyoming | collected...
CCCTCCGCAAGACGACGATCGTGGCGCCGATGTCGGGGAAGCTGACGCGGCTCGCCGTCGAGGAGGGTGAAGTGGCGGTCCCGGGGACGTTCTCCCGGGAGACCGGCCTGCTGATGACGATCTCCGACCTCTCGGTGATCGAGGTGACGGTGCAGGTGGACGAGACCGACGTGATCCGCCTCCAGTTGGGCGACTCGGCCGAGGTCTCGATCGACGCCTACCCGGACACCACTTTCACCGGACGCGTCACCGAGGTCGCGAACTCCTCCGTGCGGGGCGCCGCCGCGACCGCCGCGGCCGGCGGGCAGGAGCAGGCGGTGGACTACGAAGTGGTCATCACGCTCGACCGGCCGCCGCGCGACGTGCGCCCCGACCTCTCGGCTACGGCCCGCATCATCACTGACACGCGCACCGGCGTGCTCACCGTGCCGATCATCGCGCTCACGGTCCGCGAGCCCGAGGCCGACAGCGCGGCGCGGCGCGATACCAGCGCGGCGCACCGCGATACCAGTCGCGCCGCCCTCCGCGCCCAGCAGCCGGCCGCGCCGGCCGCGGGCGCCGCCCGCGACACCACGGCGCGCAGACGCGCCAAGGAGGTCGAGGGGGTGTTCGTCGTCGACACCGTCGCCAGGACGGTGCGCTTCCGGCCGGTGAAGGTCGGCATCACGGGCGACGAGTTCTTCGAGGTGGTGAGTGGAGTGCGCGAAGGCGAGACGATCGTCTCGGGGAGCTACCAGGCGATCCGCGACCTCAAGACGGGGGGACGGGTCCGCCAGGCCCGGGCGACCGGACCCGACACGACGGCGGCGCGCCGGACCGGCACGTGAACCAGAACCACGTCCTGATCCGCACCGAAGCCCTCACGCGCGACTACGAGATGGGCGTGGAGGTGGTGCGCGCCCTCCGCGGGGTGGACCTCGAGATCCAGCGCAGCGAGTACGTCGCCATCATGGGCCCGTCCGGTTCCGGCAAGTCCACGCTGATGAACCTCATCGGCTGCCTCGACACGCCGTCCGGCGGGCGGTACTGGCTCAACGGCATCGAGGTCTCGCAGATGTCGGACGACGAGTTGGCGCGCATCCGCAACAGGGAGATCGGCTTCGTCTTCCAGACGTTCAACCTGCTCCCCCGGGCGACGTCGCTGCACAATGTCGAGCTCCCGCTCATCTACGGCGGGGTCAACGCCAAGGACCGGCGTGACCGCGCCGCGGCCGCACTCGAGTCCTGCGGCCTCGGTGACCGCATGGGCCACAAGCCCTCGGAACTCTCGGGCGGGCAGCGCCAGAGGGTGGCCATCGCCCGGGCGCTCGTGACCGAGCCGAGCATCATCCTGGCCGACGAGCCGACGGGGAACCTCGACTCGCAGACCAGCGAGGAGATCATGAAGGTCTTCGCCGACATCAACGAGCGGCGGGGCCAGACCATCGTGATGGTCACCCACGAGCACGACATCGCCGCGCACGCCAGGCGCGTCGTGATGCTGCACGACGGGAAGATCTCCTCCGACCGGCAGCAGTCCGCGTAGGCACCGATGCCCCTCTTCGAAGCCTTCCGCCTCGCCTTCGGGATGATCCGCGCGCAGAAGCTGAAGAGCTTCTTCTCGCTGATCGGCGCGTTCATCGGGGTCACGTTCCTCATCGGGGTCGTGACCATCGTGAACGGGATGGACCGCTACATGAAGGAGGACTTCGCCGGCAAGCTGTTCGGCGTCAACACCTTCACCCTGCGCTACCGCCCCTTCGTCCACGTCGGCGAGGAACCCTCCCGCGAGGAGCGGCGCGCCCTCCAGCGGCGGCCGCGGCTCAAGATCGCGGACTACGAGGCCCTCCAGGCGCAACTCGACCCCCGCTTCCTCGTCGGCGTTGTGAGTTCGAACCAGGTGGAGGCGGTGGTCGGGACCAAACGATCGCGGAGCATCGAGGTCCACGGCGTGTCGGAGAGCTACTTCCGCATCAAGAAGATCGATATCGCCGAGGGGCGCGTCTTCTCGCAGCCCGAGGTGGAGCACGGCGCGAACGTAGTGGTCATCGGGAGCGAGGTGGCGGAGAAGTTCTTCGAGGGGCTGAACCCGATCGGCCGCACCATCCGGGTGGCGGACTTCCCCTACCGCATCATCGGGGTCGCCGCGTCCCAGGGGAAGGTATTCGGGTTCTCGCTCGACAAGTTCATCATCGCGCCCTACACCTCGCAGATCAAGCGGGTGGTGAACCCGCACCTCGTCGTGGACGGCATCATCGTGCGCGCCCCCGACATCCCGGGGATGCACGAGGCCCAGACGCAGGTCGAGGCGATCATGCGGATGCGCCGGCACCTGCGCCCGGGGCAGCCGAACAACTTCCACTTCGAGACCGCGGACGACGTCCTGAGCTTCTGGGCGAACATCTCGCGCATCCTCTACACGGCGCTGCCCGCGCTGGTGGGCATCTCGCTGGTGGTCGGCGGCATCGTGATCATGAACATCATGCTGATGGCCGTCTCGGAGCGGACCCGTGAGATCGGCATCCGGAAGGCGCTGGGCGCGCGGCGCCGCGACATCCTGCGGCAGTTCCTCGTGGAGGCCACCGCGCTCTCGACCTTGGGCGCCGGCCTCGGCATCGTGGCCGGTATCGGCCTCGCCTACGTCGTGGACGCCACTACGGTGATGCCCGCGAGCGTGTCCCTCAGCTCCATCCTGGTCGGGGTCTTCCTCGGCGTCGGCGTGGGCGTCGTCTCCGGAGTGTACCCCGCCAGCCGCGCGGCGAAGATGGACCCCGTGGCGGCCCTGAGGTTCGAATGACCGTCTCCGGCGTCGGCCGCGGGCTGACCGCGTTCCGTGAGGGCATCGGGATCGCCCTCGACTCTCTGCGCGCCAACAAGACGCGGGCCGCGCTCACGATCCTCGGCGTCACCATCGGCGTCGCCGTCGTCGTCGCGATGGCCGCCACCGTCGAGGGGATCAACAGCAGCGTCGAGGAAGAAATCCGCTCGAGTGGCCCGACGACCTTCTACCTGGTCCGCTACCCTTTCCAGGGTGGCGTGCAGGTTGACGATGGCTCCGAGGAGTCGCAGCGGCGCCAGAACCCGCCCCTGACCGTCGCGGAGGCCGAAGCTCTCCGCCAAGTGCCCAGCGTCGGGGCCGTCACGGTGCAGGAATTTACGAACACCGCGATGGACGCCGGCGACGTACACGTCAGCAGCGTGCAGGTCGTCGGACTGAGCGCCCGCTACATCGAGGCAATGGGCGGCGACATCAATCCGGGCCGCTCCTGGACCTCGCTCGAGGACGCCTCCGGTGAGCGGGTGGTGGTCCTCAACGAGAAGCTCACCGAGCGCCTGTTCGGCCCGCGGTACCCCATCGGACTCAAGGTGCGGATGTCGGGCCAGCAGTACACCGTCATCGGCGTGTACGTGCCGCCCGCCAACCTCTTCGGCGGCGGCAACGAATCGACCGCGCTCGTGCCCCACGAGTCGCTGCGGCGGAACTTCCAGTACCGGCACGGCAGCATGATGTTCATGTTGCGCCCCGTTGCTTCGGCCACTCTCCCAGGCGCGATGGACGACGTCACCGCTGCGCTGCGGCGTGTCCGCGGGCTCCGGCCCGGCCAGGAGAGCAACTTCTCCCTCATCACGCAGGACGCCATCCTGAGCATCTGGTCCAAGGTCACGGCCGTCTTCTTCGCCGTGATGATCGGCCTCTCGAGCATCGGACTGATGGTGGGCGGGATCGGCGTCGTGGCCATCATGATGATCAGCGTCACGGAACGCACCCGCGAGATCGGCGTGCGCAAGGCGCTCGGCGCCACGCGCCGCGAGATCCTGTGGCAGTTCCTCGTCGAGGCGGCCACGCTCACCTTCATCGGCGGCGCCATCGGACTCGCCATCGGCGGCGGCGGCGCCTGGCTTCTGAACCACTTCACGCCCGTCCCCGCCCGCGTGCCGATGTGGTCCGTCGTGGTGGCGCTCCTGGCGTCGGTCCTCACCGGCATCGTGTTCGGCCTCGTTCCGGCGAACAAGGCGTCGCGGATGGATCCGGTCGAAGCACTGCGTTATGAGTGATGGGTGATGGGCACTGGCTGATACGTGATAGGGATGCGTGATGGGTGATAGGTGATGGGGCCCGGGGGGTGAGTCTCCTCGGGCCCTTCGGCTACCGAGGGCGCGGGACTGGCTGCATACTTCCCCCTTGTCCCTGTTTGGCCCCTGAACCCTGAACCCTGAACCCTGGCCCCTTCTTTCGACACCGCTGCTCTGACCACGAGCACGGAAGTGAGGATGCCCGATTGGCTAGAACGCGCACCTCCGGCGTTGACCTCCTCGCCATCGCCGCCCATCCGGACGATGCGGAACTCACGTGTGGCGGCACACTCGCGAAGGCGGTGCGGCAGGGCTATCGCGTCGCGATCCTCGACCTGGTCGCGGGGGAGAGCGGCACGAGTGGATCGGCGGAGGTTCGGCTCAAGGAGGCGGAGCGGGCGGCGGCCGCGCTCGGCGTGCACGCCCGCGGCAACGCCGGGCTGCGGGACGCGCATCTCCACAACACCGACGAGACGCGCCGTATCGTGGTGGAGTGGATCCGCCACTACCGGCCGCGCACCGTCATCCTCCCCTTCCCCGTCGGGCGGCACCCGGACCATCGCGTCGCGTCGGAGCTGGCACGGGACGCCTGCTACCTCGCGGGCCTGGCGCGCTACGACGCCAACGGCCGCGCGCACCGGCCGCACAAACTCCTGTACGCGCTGGCCTATCGCGAAGACCCGGTGAAGCCGACGTTCGTCGTGGACATCTGCAGCACCTTCGCGGCGAAGATGAAGGCGATCCACTGCTTCAAGTCCCAGTTCGAGGGGGCGAAGCAGGCGGGGGAGATTTTTCCGACGGGACAAGATCTCTACGGGCTGATTGAAACGCAGTCGGCACACTACGGCGCGTTGATTCGCACGCGGTACGGCGAGCCCTTCTTTACGCAGGAGACGGTCGAGGTTGAAGATGTCGTAGGACTGTCGGTGCAATCGATGTAGGAAGGTGAGAGGGTGAGAGGTAAGAGGTGAGAGGGGACGTGAGACGCTAGCCTCTGCCCCTCTGCGCAGCGAACCGCAGTAGGCCGTTGATGAGGGCGCGAACGCGGCGCGCCTGGGCCACCAGAGGCGCCACGTCGCCGGCGGGGAGGCGCTCGCCGAGCTCCGCCACCCGCAGATGGCTCTCCAGTTCCGCGGCTAACGCGCGAGCCACCCGAAGCAACCGGGCGCCGTCCGCACTCAGACCCCGGCCATAGCCTTCCGCGAGGTTGGCGGGGATCGATTCCGCCGCACGCACCATCTGGGAAGCGGCCGATCCCCCAGCCAGGCCTCTGATGCGCCTCGCGGCAACGAGCACGTCGGCGGCCAGCCGCGCCGCCTCCTGCCAAGCGACCAAGTCCGTGAAGTCAGTGCCCATCCCGGCTCCAAGGTACGTGAGCCAGCCCCCGCGCCGATGCCGCAGCAACGCACCCAGGACCGGAATCGCGCGCCGTGTCCCCTCTCACCCCTGACTTCTCACCTCTCACCCTCTCACGTTAGCATTCCGATACCGTGCCCAGTCCGATCTATCTCGACCACGCCGCCACTACCCCCGTGCGCAGCGAAGTGCGCACCGCGATGTTCCCTTTTCTTGGAGAGGAGTCCTTCGGCAATCCCTCCTCCGCCCACAGCATCGGCCGCACCGCCCGCTCCGCACTCGACGGCGCGCGCGAACGCGTGGCCTCGGCCGTCGGAGCCAAGGCGCGCGAGGTGCTATTCACCTCCGGCGGAACGGAGGCCGACAACCTCGCGGTTCTCGGCCTTGCCGCCGCTGCCGGCGCCGGTGACCATAGCTGGGACCGCGTGCACCTCGTCTCCTCGCCGACCGAGCACAAGGCGGTGCTCGGTGCACTCCACGAGGCCGAGCGGCGCGGCGCCCGCGTGACGTTTCTCCCGGTCAGCGGTGACGGCGTGGTAACCCTCGCCGCGCTCGACGACGCGCTCGCCGGCACGCTGCCGGGCGGCCGGCCGTCGCTCGTCTCGGTGATGTGGGTGAACAACGAGGTGGGCACCATCCAGCCGATCGCCGCCGTCGCCGACCGATGCCGGGCCGCTCACGTGCCGCTGCACGTCGACGGAGTCCAGGCGCTGGGCAAGGTCCTCGTGGACCTTCGTGCCGTTCCGTGCGACGTCCTCGCCCTCTCGGCCCACAAGCTCGGCGGACCGAAGGGCGTGGGCGCGCTCGTGGTGCGCGGCGAGCTGGGACTGCACCCGCAGATCCACGGCGGGAGCCAGCAGCGCGGCATCCGGCCGGGCACCGAGAACGTGGCCGGCATCGTGGGCTTCGGCGCGGCCGCCGAACTCGCCGCCTCCGAGCAGCCGGCAGCGGCGGCGAAGCTGGCGGCTCTGCGGGACGCCTTCGCGCAGGCGCTCGTCGCCGCCGTCCCCGACGCCGTGATCCACGGCCAAGGCGCCGAACGGAGTCCGGCGATCCTGAGCATCAGTGCGCCGGGCACCGACTCCGAAGCGATGCTGATGCACCTCGACCTGGCCGGCGTGGCGGCGGCCTCCGGGTCCGCCTGCACCACCGGTTCGGTGCAGCCGTCGCACGTCCTCGAGGCGATGGGGGTCCCGCGCGACCTGGCCGTCGCCGCGGTGCGGTTCTCGTTCGGCGCACTGTCGGGGCCGGAACAGGTGTCGCTCGTCGCCGAGACGTACGCGAAGGTCGTCGCGAGGGTGCGCGGCCTGAGAGCCGCACTCGGCTCTCGACCGCCATCGTACCGGGAACCGGCGTCCGGCTCCCTGACCCCTGACTCCTGACACCCGACCCCCGATGTCACGAGTGCTCGTAGCGATGTCCGGTGGCGTGGATTCGTCCGTCGCCGCAGCCCTCCTGGTCGAGCAGGGCCACGAGGTCATCGGCGCCACGATGAAGCTCTTCTGCTACGGCGACGCTCCCATCCCCGACCGGCCCTGCTGCTCACTCGATTCCATCAACGATGCGCGAACCGTCGCCGGCCACCTGGGCATCCCGCACTACACACTCGACCTCGAGGACCACTTCCGCCACGACGTCATCGCGGACTTCGTGAGCGAGTACTCCCGCGGCCGCACGCCCATTCCCTGTGTGCGCTGCAACTCGTTCACCAAGTTCAGCGACCTCCTCGCCCACGCCGACGCGCTCGGCTGCGACGCCATCGCCACGGGGCACTACGCGCGTGCCGAGGGCGGGAGGCTCTTCCGCGGCCGCGATCGGGCGAAGGACCAGTCGTACTTCCTCTGGGGCATCCGCCGCGAGGTCGTCTCGCGGATGCTCACGCCGGTCGGCATGCTCACCAAACAGGAGACGCGCGAGGCGGCCCGCCGACTCGGCCTCGCGACCGCCGAGAAGGTCGAAAGCCAGGAGATCTGCTTCGTGCCGGGCGGCGACTACGTCGCGGTGCTCGAGCGGCACCTGCCCGCCGGCGCGCCCGCGCTCTCTCCGGGGCCGATCGTGACGTCCGCGGGAGAGGTGATCGGTGAGCACGCCGGGTTCGCCCGCTACACCGTCGGCCAGCGACGCGGACTGCCGGGCGGCGCGGCCAGGCCGCTCTACGTGGTCGGCATCCGGCCGGACACGCGCGAAGTAATCGTGGGCTTCGACGAGGATCTGGCCGCCCGGACCCTCGCCGTCGAGGGCGCCAACTGGCTCGACGAACCGCTGCAAATCGGAGCGCGGTGCGAGGTCCAGATCCGCTACCGCGCCGAGCCTCTAACTGCAGTCGTGGCTTGGGTTTGTGATGGTCGCATCAGCCTGGACTTGGGAGCGCCCGCCCGCGCGGTGGCACCGGGCCAAAGCGGCGTCTTCTACCGCGGCGAGCAGGTGCTGGGAGGGGGTGTGATCGCGTGATGGACTGGACAGATGCCGTTCGAGGCCCCAAGCTACTGATTCTATGGACGTGATCCTCATCCGCCACGCCAAGGCCGGCAACCGCGATCCCAACAGCTGGCCGGACGACGACGAGCGCCCGCTCACCGCCGAAGGCCAAGTGGAGCACCGCGCGGTGATGCGCGCCGCCAAGAAGATGGGGGTCAAGTTCGACTTCCTCGTCACCAGCCCGCTCAAGCGGGCGCGAGAGTCGGCCGAGATCGTTGCCCAGGCGTATCGGTGGGCGGAGGAGCCGCAGATCGCCGCGGAACTCGGCCACGGCTACTCGGTCGCCGCGGCCGTGAAGCTCCTCGCGAAGTTCCCGCCGGATAGCCGCGTGGCGCTGGTGGGGCACGAGCCCGATTTCTCCGGTCTCACCACCGCCCTCATCGGCGAGAAGTCGGGGCTCGGCATGCAGCTCAAGAAGAGCGGGATCGTCGGCATCCGGTTCGAGGGACCCGCCGAGGCGGGCGCCGGTACCCTGCTCTTCCTGCTGAAGCCATCGCAACTCCGGAGGATCGGTGAGTAGCCGCACTACGATACAAGGCCGCACCGCGACTCATGCCATCCGCCTCCGCCGGACCTTCCGGGCTTCGCCCGAGCGCGTCTTCCGCGCCGTGACGAACAGCGCCGAGATCCGTCGCTGGTGCGGCCAGTCCGGTGTCGTGTCACGCCAGCTCGGCGGCCGGTTCGCGATGTTCGATGAGTGGGTGACCGGCGAGGTGCTCGTGTACGATCCGCCGTCGCAACTCGTGCACACCTGGCGGCCGGAGGAGTGGCCGGCCGACGTGCCGGCATCGGAAGTGCGGTGGCGCTTCACCCCGTGCGCGAGCGGCACGCGAGTGGAGCTCGCGCACCTGAGGCTGCCCAACGCCCGGGAACAGAAGAGCCACCGCAAGGGGTGGCTCCTGCACTACTTCGAGCCGCTCGAGCGGTTCTTCGCGCGGCGCTGATCCCGCGAGCGGGTGACGAGGATCATCCCGCTCATCTGCGTGTGCCCGGGCGGGGCCGGCGCCCAAGGGGAGCGCCCCGGTGGGCATCCGGGTATCTTTCGGGAGTCAGGCCGCACAGGCCGCGGCCTGGAGATTGCGCTGGTTCCCGCGGACCCGGATTCGACGTGAGGAGTGGATGACCGAAGTCGTCGGCTACTGCGTGAAGTGCAAGGCGAAGCAGCCCATCGCCAACCCCCAGACGGTGACGATGGCCAATGGCCGGCCCGCGATGAAGGGCACGTGTTCGAAGTGCGGCACCGGCGTGTTCAAGATCCTATCCACGGCGAAGCAATGACCAAGACCGCGAAGTTCCTCGAGGAAGTGAACCGCTGGGGCGCGAACAACTACAAGCCCCTGAACGTCGTGCTCGAACGCGGCTTGGGCGCGTGGGTGTGGGACGTCGACGGGAAGAAGTACCTCGACTGCCTGAGCGCGTACTCCGCGGTGAACCAGGGACACTGCAACCCCACGATCGCCGCCGCCGCGAAGGCCCAGCTCGACCGGATCACGCTGACCTCGCGCGCCTTCCACAACGACCAGATGGGCCCGTTCCTGCACCAGATCTGCGAGCTAGCGGGCTTCCCCAAGGCGCTCCCGATGAACACGGGTGCCGAGGGGGTCGAGACCGCGATGAAGTGCGTGCGGAAGTGGGGCTACAAGGTGAAGGGCATCCCCGAGGGGAAGGCCGAGATCATCGGCTTCGAGGGGAACTTCCACGGCCGGACCATCTCGGTGATCTCGTGGTCGTCGGAGGCGCAGTACAAGGACGGCTTCGGCCCACTGACCCCGGGGTTCATACTCGTGCCGTTCGGCGACGCCGCCGCGATCGAGAAGGCGATCACACCGAACACCTGCGCCATCATCGTCGAGCCGATCCAGGGTGAGGGCGGCGTGATCGTGCCGCCGCAGGGCTACCTGACGAAGATCCGGGAGCTGTGCACCAAGCACAACGTGCTGATGGTCGCCGACGAGGTGCAGACGGGCCTCGGCCGCACGGGCAAGCTGTTCGCCTGCAACTGGGAGAACGTGAAGCCCGACGCGATGATCCTCGGCAAGGCGCTGGCCGGCGGGATGTACCCGGTATCGGTGTTCCTCGCCACGGAAGCGGTGATGGGCGTCTTCAAGCCGGGGGACCACGGCTCGACCTTCGGTGGGAACCCGCTGGGCGCGGCCATCGGCCGTGCGGCCCTGAACGTGCTCGTCGAGGAGAAGCTCGCCGACCGCGCCAACGAACTGGGCGAGTGGTTCATGGACGAGTTGCGGAAGATCGGCTCGCCGCACATCAAGGACGTGCGCGGCAAGGGCCTGCTCATCGGCGTCGAGATGCGGAAGGAATCCGGCACGGCGCGGCCGTACTGCGAGGCGCTGGCGGAGCGCGGCATCCTGTGCAAGGAGACGCACGAGCAGGTGGTCCGGTTCGCACCGCCGCTCGTGGTCTCGAAAGAGGACTTGGAGTGGGCGCTGAAGCACATCGGCGAGGTTCTGTCGATGAGCTTCGCGAAGTAACCGGCGCTGGCGGGCGGGCGCTAGGCGAGAGCCGTCGGCCGTCAGCCGATAGAGGGGGCGGGCCGAGAGGTCCGCCCTCTGCTTTTCCCCGGCGTCTTGGCGTCTGCTTACCTCTTCCTGTTCCTTCGGCTCTTCTCGACGAACTCGATGAATCGGTCCACCGGGACGCCGGCGACGGCTTCGCCGATGGCGTCGAGCGGCAGGTCGTCCAGCATGCGGAAGCGGACGCACGACTTGCCGATGTCGAGCTTCTTTCCCGCCTTCTTGAACGCGTCCTTGAGCGCCGCGAGCCGCTCGGGGTTCTGGTACACGCTCATCAGGTAGACGGCGCAGTAGTTCTTCTGGGCGGCGAGGGCCGCGTGGCAGAGCGGCCGGCCGTTGTACGTGTCGGGGTGGCGGGAGAGCGGGACCTCGTAGGAGATCATCCCCCAGTTCATCGTCTCGCGGTAGCCGGCGGGCAGGTTGCGGCTGATGACGCGCCGCACCGCGGCGATGGTGCGGCGGCGCTCAGCGGGGAGTTCCCTGAGGTACTGGGCGACGGTGGTGACGCGGCTCGTGGCCATGGATGGCTCCGCGTCCCGGGGTGAGTGGGCGCCGGCGATCAGGCGAGGAACCAGAGGTCCGGCTCGTCCAGGACGCCGGACGCTTCCTGCGCGCCGGGCACGTCGGGAGACGTGACGAAGGCGCGGGCCTTGTCAAGGTCGTCCACGTCGAGGAGGATGAAGACCTCGTTGGGGTCGTCGAGACTGCGCAGGACGTGGCGGGGGTGGATGCCGGCTTCGCGCTGGGCGGCGGCGTGCGAGTCGAACACGGCCTTCCAGCGCTCGAAGTCCGCGACCTTGTGGCGGACGAGCATCATCAGCATCCGGGTGGCTCCGTCTGTGGGGCCTCGAAGAGAGCGCCGGGCGTGGGGGAGCCGCAAGGGCTGCGTGCGGCTCGGCCCTCGGCGGCGCCTCGGTGGACACGCAAAAGGTGAGCCGCCTAACGCCGCGCTTCAGCGGCGCGGCTGAGCGCGGCGAAGCCGCGGCCGCTGCAAGCGGAGCCTGTGTGAAAACTCGCGGCACGGACTGTGCAAGCTTTCGTAGGCCGGCGCTCGCTGAGGCGGAGTTCTGTCCATGACCTATGTCGCTGCTGCCGACCGCACGCAAGCCGTGCTCCTGCCCGACGTGCTCGACGACTACGTGGGAGCGGACAATCCCGTGCGCTTCCTCGACGCCTTCGTGGCACAACTCGACCTGGCGGCGCTCGGGTTCCAGCGCGCCGTGCCGGCGGAGACGGGGCGACCGGGGTACGATCCCGGCGACCTGCTGCGGCTCTACCTGTACGGCTATCTGCACCGGATCCGCTCGAGCCGGCGTCTGGAACAGGAGACGCACCGCAACGTCGAGTTGATGTGGTTGTTGCGGCGGCTCACCCCCGACTTCAAGACGATCGCGGATTTCCGGCGGGAGCACCCTGGGGCGCTGAAGGGGGTGGGCCGGGAGTTCGTGCTGCTGTGCCGGCGCCTCGATCTGTTCGGCGGCGAGTTGCTGGCAATCGAGGGGAGCAAGTTCCGGGCGGTGAACGCCCGGGATCGGAGCTACCCGCCGGCGCGACTGGCTACGCTGCAGCGGGACATCGACCGCACGATCACGCGGTATCTGCGGGAGCTCGAGCGCCACGACGAGACGGAGACCGGCACCGAGGGGCCGAGCGTGGCGGCGCTGCGGAAGAAGATCGCGGGGCTCGAGCAGCGGCGGGCAGGGTACGAGGCTCTCGGGCAGGCGCTGGCGGCGAGCGGGGAGAGCGCGATCTCGCTCACCGATCCGGACAGTCGGCCGATGATGAGCGGGGGGCGCATCGAGGTCTGCCGCAATGTCCAGACCGCGGTGGACGCCAAGCACAAGCTGATCGTGGCCGAAGATGTCACCAACGCCGCGGGCGACCGGGATCAGTTGAGTCCGATGGCCACCGCGGGGCAGGAGGTGCTCGATGGCGCGACGCCGGTGGTGGTGGCCGACCAGGGGTACTATCACGGGGTGGAGATCAAGACCTGTCTGGAAGCGGGTCTCACGCGGCTGGTACCTCGTCCGCGGACCTCGGCGAACGAGGCGCGGGGTCTCTTCACCAAAGACGACTTCCGCTATGATCCAGGCGCGGACGTCTACCGCTGCCCTGCGGGGGAGACGCTGACCTGCCGCTCGAGCACTGTCGAGTCAGGACGCACGATCAAGAGCTATCGGGCCAGTGCCTGTGGCCGCTGCGCGCTCCGGCCCCGCTGCACGCGCAACAAAGACGGCCGCAAAAGATCACGTGGTGGGTGGACGAGCACCTCCTGGAGGACATGGAGGAGCGCCTGCGGCGTGCTCCCGAGCTCTACGCCCGGCGCAAGGAACTGTCGGAGCACCCCTACGGCACGATGAAGCGCGGGATGGACCAGGGCTACTTCCTGCTCAAGGGCCTGCGGAAGGTGCGGGGCGAGTTCAGCCTGACGTCGCTCGCCTACAACCTGAAGCGCGTGCTCAACATCGTGGGAGTCCCGCAGCTGGTCGCGGCCCTCGCGTAGGCGGGGTCTGGCCGTCGTCGTCCTCCGCGGCGAGTCCCCCGAGGGCCGCGCTATGCCCTCTGAGGACTCCGTCGACCGACGTTCCGGCTCGCGCTGGATCTGGTTCCGTCGCCACGCGGCTACCGCACGATCACCGCATGCCTGCCGCGAGTTTTCACACGGCCTCTGCGCTAGTTAGGCGGCGTGTGCGGCCGAATGGACGGCCAGAGAAACGGCGTTGAGGCTCGGTAGAGTCGATACGGCTCGCCGAACCTGATCTCCAGCTCACGTTCTTCGTACACCTTGACCAAGAACAGCCAGGCCGGGGTGACGAGTGCTAGGTGCCAGAGGAGGAACAGCGCAGACTGAAGCCACAATCCGACGGCGAACAAGCACGCCAGCGAGGCTAGGACCATCGGATTACGAGTACGCGAATAGAGCCAATCCGTAGTAGCCAGGCGCCGGCTCAGGGCGACGGCAAAGGGCGCGCCGAGGCCGCGGAGCGCGAGGTTCAGCACAGTCAGAAGCACGACTGCGCTGGTCGCGTAAAGGAAGAACGCAGCGACGACATGCGGGATCGGGACGATGAGGCCACGCCAGGTGCTGGCTGTCCGGATGGCCGTGATAATGGCAACGCCCATCAGAAGCATCAGCCAAGCGTGCACGACTGCGGCGACCTTCGCTGCTCGCTCGGGCGTGGGGGCTGCGTCCAAGCTTCGCCGGCCAGCCATAGCGCTCGGGAAGAGGAGGACGACGGGGCCTACAATCGCGACGGCGGTGACCGAAGGGGAGAGGTGCTGTCGCATAAGCCACTTC
>Ga0315284_10009705_pt1 | contig 13716 bp, 11 predicted proteins | sample YL17G09_16_MG_FD_203696 | JGI IMG/M metagenome (GOLD analysis project Ga0315284, IMG submission 203696) | Sediment microbial communities from Yellowstone Lake, YNP, Wyoming, USA - YL17G09_16 | ecosystem: Environmental > Aquatic > Freshwater > Lake > Sediment | place: USA: Wyoming | collected...
AAACATTGTCTTTGATGAAACAGGGACTATTACTGCTTCTTCAAGGAATGTACCTTTTACAAAGTCTCTCACTTCATCTTCTACAAGTTCGAGCCACTCTTTCTCCACAAGGTCTGCCTTTGTGATTGCGATAAGACCTGATTTAATCTTGAGAAGGTTGCATATAGAGAGATGTTCGCGGCTCTGTGGCATGATTCCTTCGTCAGCAGCAATCACAAAAAGCACAAGGTCTATCCCGCCTGCACCTGCGAGCATGTTCTTCACGAGCCTTTCGTGCCCGGGTACATCCACAATCCCTACCACGAGACCGTCAGGATACGTTAAGTCAGCAAAGCCAAGGTCAATCGTGATACCACGCTCTTTCTCTTCCTTCAGCCTGTCAGGATCTATGCCTGTCAACGCCTTAACAAGGGCACTTTTACCATGGTCAATATGGCCTGCTGTCCCGAGGATTACATACCGCATAGAAAATCATCCCTTGATTTTTTGATAATCCCTTTTTCTTCAGCCCTTCTCATTAACTCTTTAACTGCTGATACTCCGTCTTCACCAATGTCTATTGAATAATCATTCACATAAAGATTTATATGCTGTTCTATTACCTCATCTTTAAGTTCCTGTGAATGCTGTTTCATATAATACGTTGGTTCATCCCTGTGGGTGAATGCGTACTCAACACTTCTTCTCACAACAGAATTTATCCTTCTTATCAGGTCTTCTCCGAGATTCCTTTTCACAAGAATTCCACCAAGAGGTACTGGTAGTCCCGTTTCATCTTCCCACCATTCACCAAGGTCTACCAAACGTTTTAATCCATACGATGAGTATGTAAACCTTCCTTCATGTATAACCAGTCCAGCATCTGCAACACCGTTCTTTACTGCCTCCATCATCTTATGGAAAGGCATTTCAATAAAGGAAAGAGAATGGATGAAGTCTGCACTAAATAGCTGGAAAAGCAGGTAAGCAGTTGTCAGCCTGCCAGGTATTGCAATCTTCTTCCACTGTAAATCATTTATGGCATAATCTTCACGCACAACTAATAGTGGACCACATCCTCTGCCGATAGCACTCCCTGAGCGGAGCAAACAATAGTCTTCACGGAGATAGCCGAATGCATGATACGAAACTTTTGTGATATCAAGTTCTGCGTGCAACGCCATCTGATTTAAGGTTTCAACATCGAGCAGGATTTCTTTAAAATGTAAGTCTCCTGTATCAATCTTTCCATGGACAAGTGCATAGAATATGAATGTGTCATTAGGACAGGGTGAATAGCCAAGAAAAAAAGGTTTTGTAATCATTCTGTCCTGAGTAATTTGCCCGATTTTAGAAAGGTTTCCTTTCTCCCGTCTTTAGAAATCAATGTCACCGTTGGTTTAAAAAATACAAAGTCCTGATGGAAGGGTGTCTTCACAGTACCGCCAAAAGAGCTGTTGTCACCAAGGGCAATATGGATTGTGCCGAGGATTTTTTCTGATTCAAGTATATTATCAGGTCTGGTTGCACGGTCATTTGTGCCAATACCAAGCTCCGCAATATTCCTGTTTTCCTTCCTTTCAGAAAGCTTTGTAGTAAGATATTCAGTAAATTCATCCTTACCCGAGATATCCACAACATAACCATTCTTAACAGTGAGGGTTATGGGAGATTGAAGCTGTCTTGTAGGAGCCCATTCAAGAACGAGCCTCCCATGAGATGTTCCTTCCAAAGGTGCGAGGAATACCTCTCCTGCGGGAAGGTTACCAAAAGAACCAGGTCTTGTCAGGATTCCTGTATCTGCCTTTGCTTTTCTTCCTTTTTTTGAAAAAGAGAGTGTGGTTCCATTTAAGGTTTTCACCTCTATCCACTCAGCATCGTTTACTATCTTTGCTATCTTTTTTGTCCTGTGTGCAAGGGACTTCCAGTCAACATTCATAGAACCCTCAAGCATGGAAATATCGAAGAGCGGCATACTCGCATACCTGCAGCCACAAATTCTTGTTAAAAAATCCCTGAACTTTGTATGGCTTGTAGAATAATTTGAAAGCGCAATGACACAGTTTACCGCCCTATTTTTATGTCTTCTGATAATATCCTCTGCTCTTTTAATATCTGTGTCTTTTGCTTCCTTCATCAGTAGAGGGGAAAGGAGTTCTTCTTTCTTCAAGACTGCAATCGCCTTCTCTCCGAATGCAAGTTCCCAGAGTTCTAAAGGAGGTTCAGCACCATGACTCCCTGTAGCAGAATATTCATGAGATATGAGTGTCTTGCAGAAATTTTTACCTATCTCTGCGGTAAGTAAAGAGATGCATCTGAGCCTTGACCTTCGTTCACTATCAGATTCATCTATCTTTTCATTCTCCGAAGGCCTGTCAGTAAAGAGAAAAACTCTCTCATATTTTTTTACACCAAGATTGACCCTGAATATGTCTTTGAGTGCACGGGTTATCAAAGCGCTCCTACCTGAACAAAAACTCCATCTGTTCGAGGTGTTCACCAGGGAAACTGATAGGATACTCATTATCAAAACAGGCAGTACAGTAGTTGTGTGAATCAGGTACTATCCGCTTCAGCCCCTCAAGGCTTAAATACGCAAGTGAATCTGCTGTCGTGTACTTCCTTATTTCTTCAACCAGATGTGTGGATGCGATGAGCTCCTGCCTCGTGGGTGTGTCAATGCCGTAAAAACATGGGCCAATGGTAGGAGGTGAGCTTATCTTTAAATGTATTTCCTTGGCTCCTCCACCTTCCCTCAGCATCTTTACGATCTTCTTGCTCGTCGTCCCCCTCACGATTGAGTCATCGATTACGATCAGCCTTTTCCCCTCAAGAAGCTTCCTCACCGGATTGAGCTTTACCTTTACCCCAAAATGCCGTATGCTCTCCTTCGGCTCTATAAACGTCCTCCCTATATAGTGGTTTCTGATCAGTCCAAAATCAAATGGTATCCCGCTCTGCTCTGAAAACCCTATCGCTGCAGGTACCCCTGAGTCAGGCACCGGTAACACAAGGTCTGCCTCGGTGTCAGATTCCCTTGCCAGCTGCTTCCCAAATTCCTTCCTCATCTCATTGACATTGACACCACCAAATATGTTACTGTCAGGCCTCGCAAAATAGATGAGCTCAAATACACAGAATGCCTTCCTTTCACTGCTCAATGGCTTTAATGATTTAAGCCCACGCTCGTTTATGATCAACACCTCTCCCGGCTCTATGTCCCGTATGTAGTGCGCTCCAATAAGGTCAAATGCACAGGTCTCTGAGGCAACAATAGAGGCCCCATCTTTCATGCCAAGACACAGTGGCCTCACTCCATAGGGATCCCTTACTACTATAAGTTCCTTCTCCCTCATTATTAATAAGCTGAAAGCTCCACTGACTTGCTTTAAGGCGTGGATTATCCTCTCGTATATATTGTCTTCCTTTGAATGGGCTATAAGATGGACGATGACTTCACTGTCTGAAGAGGATTGGAATATCGCTCCCTCTGCCTCAAGGGATGCCCTCAGTTCCTCTGCGTTGACAAGGGTTCCATTGTGGGCGATCGCAAGTGCTCCAAGAGCAAAGTTTGCTACAATGGGTTGTACATTCCTCAGAACACTGCTTCCCGCTGTGGAATAACGGTTGTGCCCTATCGCTATCTGGCCCGGAAGCCTCTTCATCCTCCTCTCGTTGAAGATGTCAGCAACAAGTCCCATGGATTTCTCAAGAAATACCTGTTTGCCATCAGATGAACAGATGCCTGCGCCTTCCTGCCCCCTGTGCTGAAGTGCATACAATCCAAGATATGCAAGGTTGGCTGCCTCAGGATGCCCATATACCCCAACGATCCCGCACTCTTCGTGAATGTCGTGTATCATAATTTTTATTCTAACATATAAAACAAACTACATTCTTAGAAAAATCCGTTGACCTTATTTCATTTCTATGGTAGAAAATGACATGAACGAAAAACAGAAACTGCTCTCTCATCTGCCTTCTGTGGATAAAATCATGAAAAGTGAGCAAGGCGAACAATGGCTGAAGATCTATCCAAGAGCATATGTGCTTCAAGCCATTAGAGAAGTCATTGATTTAAGGAGAAGAGACCTCATCGAAGGCCATACACCAAACCTTTCGGAAGAATATATGATAGCAGAGATAGAAAGTAAACTTGACAGTCTCACTTCATACAGCCTCAAACCGCTCATAAACGCCACCGGCGTGGTAATCCATACAAACCTCGGGCGTTCCATCCTTTCTGAAAAAGCACTCGAACACATCAGGCAAGTCTCAGAAAGTTATTCTAATCTTGAATATGATATTAATGAGGGAAAACGCGGGAAGAGGTATTCGCATCTTAAACGAATTCTCAAAGAGGTCACCGGTGCAGAGGATTCACTTGTTGTCAACAACAACTCTGCTGCAGTAATGCTCTGTCTTAACACACTTGCAAAAAACAAGGAGGTGGTTGTCTCAAGGGGCGAACTTGTTGAGATCGGAGGCTCCTTCAGAATGCCTGAGATAATGGCATCAAGCGGTGCACTACTCCGTGAAGTTGGAACAACGAACAAAACCCGTCTTTCTGATTATGAAAATGCAATAAATGAAAATACCGCGCTCATCTTAAAAGTTCATCAATCGAACTACAGAATCACTGGATTCACTGAGGAAGTGTTAATAGAAGCCCTTATCCATCTTGGCAAGTTGCACAAAATTCCGGTGATGTTCGATCTTGGAAGCGGATGCCTTATAGATTTAAAGCCATTCGGCATCCTTAATGAACCGGCAGTGAAGGAAGTCGTTGATTCAGGAGTTGATGTCATAACGTTTAGTGGCGACAAACTCCTTGGTGGCCCTCAGGGTGGTGTGATTGTGGGCAAAAAACAATATATAGAAATAATTCAGAAAAACCCGATGACAAGGGCAATGAGAATAGACAAGCTCACACTTGCTGGATTTGAAGCTACACTTATGGAATATATTGATGAAGAAAAGGCAATTAAAAATATCCCGACGCTCAGAATGTTACTTCAAAAACCTGAAGAGGTAAAAGGCCGGGCAAAAAAGATAGCTACAAGATTAAAGAGAGAGATTAAAGATGTCAGGATACACGTTCTCCCTGATTCATCCAGGGCAGGGGGAGGGGCAATGCCGGAGACAGACCTTCCAACGTATGTGGTCTCGATAAAACCCCCTAACTTATCTGTGAATGAACTTGAGGAAAAATTGAGAAAAGGTAATCCACCGATTATCACAAGGATAAAAGAGGACTCTCTGATAATAGATGCAAGGACTGTAAGGGATAAAGAGATAGAGAGTCTTGTAAAAGCAATAAGGGGTAGCTGGTTTAAATAGGAAAGGAGAATAACCGCAGAAATTTTTATTGGAGGAGAGAAAATGGAAGGGATAAAACAAAAAACATCAGGTATCAGAACTTTCGTACCCATATTCTTCCTTGTCGTGGCTTTACTCGTCACAGCTGTTACACCAGTAATAGCTGAAGATGCCCAGGGAATTGTAGACAAGGCACGTGTCACGTTCAACAACTTCATGCGTGACAAGAACTACACATGGCTTCACCAAAATCTCAATAATGCTAAGGGACTCCTGATCTTTCCACAGGTACTCAAAGCGGGCTTTTTCATTGGTGGCTCAGGTGGAACCGGTGTCCTCGTGGTCAGAGATCAAAAAACAGGTGATTGGAGCCAGCCTGCCTTCTACACTGTTGGCTCGGTGAGTTTTGGTCTTCAGATTGGTGGTGAAGCTGCAGAGGTCATCATGATGGCAATGAGCCAGAAGGCGATCGATTCGCTCTTCACATCATCCTTCAAACTTGGGGGAGACACTTCTGTCGCTCTCGGGCCAGTGGGTGCCGGTGCAAAGGCGAATGTAACGACTGATTTTATATCCTTTGCCAAGTCTAAGGGTATCTATGCAGGACTGAACCTCGAAGGATCTGTTGTTGATGTCAGGGACAGCCTTAATAAAGCTTACTATGGCAAGGCAGTAACTCCCGTAGACATCGTCGTGAAGAAAGAGCTGAGCAACAAGGGATCGGATCAACTTCGGGCAACGTTGAAAAAGGCGATTAAGTAGACGTGCTCTCTTCGACCAGGGAGCAGACATGCTCCCTGAATTTTATAGAGGCGATACCTTTATTGGAGCAACTATCTACGGAGCTCGGTGGATGGTCAAAGGGGATACTATAAGAAATTCCTTCACTTTCTGCTATCCTGAGGAAACTCAACGGGATAAAAATTATATTTTAAACAATGTTCTTGATGGCGGGTGTGTGTAGAAATCGAATATTCCCTTTATAATGATTATTTCTTAAACTCTACAAAATTAATAAGGTCTGAAAATGCAGAGAGAGGGGTGGGGAAATCCCCACCCTCTCTCTTTTTTCTAAAATTTAACTGCGCTATTTTGAATAGGAATAACCAGTAAGAGGAAGTATAGTCCCTACAACTGCATCAGAAGAACCAAAATTATTAGGGGTGTAAAATCCTGGTTCGTAAACAAATATACTCATTGGCTTGCCAAGAACAGTGGAACTCTGGATCTTGTAAAGATAGCCACGACTATCGCTCTCTCCCAGAGGTCCATTCACCCATATCAACTCAGAAAATCCACCGGTTCCTTTGACTGCATTATACTGTGCACCACTCATAATCTGCGAAAGAGTATAGGAGAAGTTCGCAGTAACCGGACCAGAGCCTGAATCAGCTGGCTCTCCCCAAGCCAACATTGTTGTATCCCAGCATCCTGCCATTAAAGGTTTAGTCCCGGATTTGAGGGACTCATTGTTGTCGAATACACCACCAAAATTAAATCTTCCACCCTCAGAGGAGCCGATATCAACACCATTATTCCACACAATATCAGAAATAAGGTTAGTACCATCCACAGGGAAGAGATACCACACAGTAGATGCTAATGTCTCAGGAAGGAAACTGATAAGATTCGCATCAGTTGCGTTTTGATAAAACTCAAATGCATCAAATTCATCCGGGTCATTGATTGCATTATAGGCATAGATTGTACCTGTGTTGACATTGGCTACATACGCCTGACCAAAGAGAGTTCCTTCTAACCCGGTAGTGAAATTGCTGCTGTTGTGCCTCACCACAAGATAACCCCATGCAGGTGATACGGTCAGCTTCGGTGATGTGGATGTGGTATCACCGGGAAGAAGCTGCCCTGGATATACTCCTGTAGCTTCATAAAGAAGAATATCGTTCTGTGTCACCCTTCCTATATCATCATAGTGCTGGCATACCTCACTACCTGCGTTATATACATAGACATAGTCCAGCTTTCCCTGTGAGGTGCCGGTAACCGGTGTCTGTACCTTTGCAGTGCTGATAATCTGGAAGAATGTCACGTCCCCTCCACCACTTTTAAAGTAAGGAAAGAGAATCGCATCACCATATTGAAGCTGTTGTGCCATTGCTGTTCCTAATCCTAACAAAAGAACTATTGCAAGAACGACCGTCACTATCAATACACCTTTCTTCATCTTCTAACCTCCTTTTTTATAAATGAATAAATCATTACTGAGCAAACGGTTAAGAAATTTAAAGACAAGACCTGAAAGATGATTACTCATTCTCCCTCTCCCCTGCTTTATACCAAAAGCCATGAGCGGTGATCTGTAGCAGTGATATAACTATTTTATGAGATAAAAGTGTATTCGTCAAGCATAAATATTCAGAATGAAGAACCGAAAAAAATTTTTTAAATTGAACCAATTTATGCTTAATCCCTTCATTGTATGCATTCGGAGAACAGAAGAAGAGCCAATGAACGGCGTAACCCATTGATTTTAAATGGCGGGAGCGTGTGGGAATTGAACCCACCCTGCCCCGATTTTGTCGGGGCAACACTGGATTTGAAGTCCAGGAGGGACACCAGAACCCCATCCACTCCCACGCTTGATAATAATACTTTATTTACAAGTTACTAAGCAAATTCTTAAGGATGAGATAGACAAAATAATACTTATTTCTTTAATTTTATGACTCCGGTTGAAGGATCATAGTCATATTTACCGTCATCTAATGTGAGTCCTGTAAAATCACTGATTTCTTCAAGGTCTTTTGGATACCTGCTATGAGCTGCATTGAATGCCTTTATGGATTCCTGTAATTGTTTTAATTCTACCTCTTTGCCGAACTGCTGTGTGCCTTTATAGGTTTTGATTACTGTATCACCATATTCTTCAACAGGATTCTTGCAGGAAGCAAACGTAAATGTAAAACAAACCAAAAATAATAATAGAGGTAATTTAACTTTCAGAATTTTCTCCATTTTTTACCCTCTTTAAGGCTTGAACTTTATTGATTTATTGTAAAGATTAGTTTTAAAATTTTTAATACGTTCCATTATAAATTGTATCATTTCTTTTATTATGATATCAGGTAACTCAATAGAGAGAAAGTGGCACCTGAGCGAGAAAGACTTCTTCTGGGGGCTCGCTTCTGAAAAAAAAGAATTTATCTCTCTATCTGTACCACCTGTACCACATCGTATTAAGAAAAACGAATTCATCTTTCTTGAGGAAGATTTAGGAGATTCCGCCTTCTATTTAGAGACAGGCGAGGTCAGAATCTCCCGCATTGATTCTTTAGGAAAAGAATCTATTGTTTTTGTCCGGTATGCAGGCGAAATGTTTGGATTAGCTGAAATAATAGGCGGCGAGAAAAGGACATGCAATGCCCAGGCGATTACCAACTGTCTTCTGTATGAGATCAAAAAGAATGACTTTGAATCACTTCTTCGCCGTCACTATCCTCTCGCAAGAAGAGTGATGGAGGTAATGGGAAGACGCCTCAGGTATCTTGGTGAACAGATAGAAAATTTAATGGTCTGCGATGTAGGCACACGATTGTTAAAACTTTTAATCTACATCGGGTGCCATAATTTAATTGACCTCAGTTCATTAGATAAGCCCATCGTAGTCCCGGTCAGGCTCACACAGGAACAGATTGCTTCTATGATAGGTTCAAGCCAGCAAACAGTGAGCGAAACCCTGAAAAAACTGAAAGAAGACGGGGTCATCGAGATAACCCGAAAAGAAATAACCCTCTTAAAGCCCAAGGAGATACTCAAATACATTTCAGCATGAGTCTTGTTCCTTTTATCAGCTACCTGATAGAATCATTTTAATCATTCCTTATAAAATTGTAGTAGAGCCAGTAGAAGAATCAACTTAAAAATTGAGAATGGGTATCAAGGTAGTGAGTTTTATTATAAAAGCAAAGGAGGTTGACAGACAAAAGAGAGCACTGAATTTCATTAAAAAATAAAGGAGGAAAAAATGAAAAGGCTTTTATTTTTTGTTTTGGTTTTACTTTTAGTAGTACCTGCTATCGTTTCAGCTGCAGAGATTAAACTCGGTCTGCTTCCGAGACTTCCGGAAAAAGAATTAATTGATATGTTCACTCCGCTGGCTAAATATCTTGAGAAAGAAACAGGAAATACGGTTACTCTTGTAATCCCCAAGGACTTTGATACGTACACAAAACAGGCTATTGCCGGTGATTTCGACATAGGATTTACCAATCCCAATATTTATATCACGATTAAAAAGGCAGTGCCACAGGTAGAACCTCTTGCTATGGCTTCTGAGCCAGGAGTAGGCACTAAACTGAAAGGGGTTTTTATAGTTGTGAAGGAAAGTCCAATAAAATCAATAAAAGAACTTAAGGGTAAGAAGGTCAGTTTTGTCGGAACAGGTTCTGCTGCCGGTTATGTTGCTCAGATGCTGGAATTGGAAAAGGTAGGTATCAAAAAGTCAGATATCCAGATCTCCTTTGCAGGTAAACCCCCGAAAGTGGCTGAAGCAGTGAGAGATGGAAAAGCAGATGCTGGAGGGATGCCTGAATCAGTCTTTAAAAGATTGCCTTTTGAATATATGTTAAAAGTAATCGGCACTACCACTGCACTTCCCAACTGGCCTATGCATACGACGAAGAAAACGAATAAGGATATGGCATCAAAAGTAAAAGAAGCGATTTTGAAGTTAAAACCCGGCACCGCAACTGCTGACAAAGCTTTAAATAAAGCGAATCTGGAAGGCTTTGTCCCTACTACAGATAAGGACTTTGACGTAATGCGGGAGGCAGCAACAGCTGCAGGAGTATTCTAACCTCCGAATAAATAAGAAAGGTGAGCAATATGGACGAAAAAGCTAAAAACAGTGAAACATATTTAGAAGAGAAAATGAAGGCTATAGAAGAGGCCGAAGAGAAGGAGGTGGCAAGGCCTAAAATGGCGATATTTGGCCTGATACTTGCTTTTGCTATCCTCTTTCTATGCCATTTCGGACCAACACTTCCCGGCTTAAGGCCCACTTCCCAATCCGTGCTGGGCGTTTTCCTCTGGTTTATCACCATAATGGTTACAGACGCCCTTCCAAAGGGTATCGTAGGTTTTGCAGCTCCGCTGCTTATTGTAGTATTTGCTGGCATTAAACCAGGAGTAGCCTTCAAGGCCTTCTCAACAGACATATTCTTCCTGGGCGCCGGCGCCTTTGTTATTGCCGGCATAATGATGGGGACACCTTTAGGGAAAAGGATCGCATTGAAGATAGTGACATTAATGAAATCAAATCGTGTTACGAAGATACAGGTAGGTCTGGGAGCAGCGGATGTTGTAGTTGGCTCGGTCCTGCCCACTGTTACTGAAACCGCCCTTTTCCTGCCTGTCACTAAAGCTATAGGAACACTAATGAAGGGGAAAGAACATCTACCGGAGGTCAAAAGGATCAACACGGCAATGTTACTCCAGACCCCTGGATTAACACCACTTTTTACAGGGACACTCATCCTAACAAGCCATTTCCCGAACATAATACTGGCAGGTCAGCTACAGGCACAAGGTATCTATATCTCATGGATCGATTGGTTCTGGCTCAACCTTCCTCTCTGGGGGCTCCTCCCTATCATGTTCTGGTATGTCTTCACATACTTTAAATTATGGAAGCTCGAAATACCAGGCGCTAAAGAGGAGATACCGAAATTAAAAGATGCGCTGGGGAAGATAACCTTCGGTGAGATCTGGGGAATTATCTGTATCGGAATAGGTCTAACACTGTGGATAACTGAGGGAATACACGGTATAAAGTCAGGAATGGTCGCATTGATCACAGCGACTTTGCTGTTTATGCCATGGGGCAAAATCGAATTTAAGAAAGTAAACAAACATATCATGTGGGATACGCTGATGCTTCTTGGAGGCGCAATCTCTTTGGGCACCATTCTGTATGATGTGGGTACTGTAACGTGGCTTGCTGACCTCATAGTGGAGCCGATAAGGGGTTTAGGTTTGCCAACCTTTCTAATGCTGTTTCTCCTCGCAGGTGCGCTGCACATAGCGAGGGCCGGGGTAGTCAGCGCTGTGGCAATGGGGGCTGCCTTCATTCCTCTATTAATAGGAATGGCACAGACACTCAATCTCAATGTGCTGCCCTTCTCTTTAGTTATGACGAACTGCTTGAGTTACGCATTCTTCCTGCCGATATCCATCACAGCATTTCTCATCTCCTGGGGTGCATCGGGTGCGTCCGGCTGGGAGGCGATAAAGTTCGGGAGCATCCTCTCGATTATAGCAAATATTTATGTCATAGTTGTGCAGACCGCATGGCTTGCGTTGATAGGATACCCGCTTTAGAGATCAAGCGATTGCCATGCAAGCATGGCAATCGCCTGCACAGGCTGAAAGGTTTTTACCATTATCGTCTATCCGATAGAAAGTTTGTTCGCCTTTTGTAAAAATTAAAGAAAGAATATGGCATTTTGCCTGAGATTAAAATAATTAAGTAAGGAGAAAGATATGTCTCAGAAAATACCAAAAAGTCTGGATGACATACAGACAGAGGTGATTGAAACAGATTTGCTCATCATTGGTGGTGGAAATGCCGGCTGTTTTGCTGCCTATGAAGCAAAAACAAAAAACCCGTCATTAAAAGTCACCATCATGGAGAAGGCTCATATCAGCAGGAGTGGGGCAACAGCAGCCGGTATGGATGCAATTAATACATACATCCGCACCGATAAAGGTGAGACTCCGGAGAAACTTGTGAAATGGAGCAGGGCTCAAGTTGGAGGAGGGCCAATCCGAGAAGATCTTGCCCTGAGCAACGCAGAGCTTTTAAATGAGACTGTCGAATTGCTTGAAGAATGGGGTCTCCCCATTGTCAAAGATGAAGATGGCCACTATAAGCTCCGTGGACGCTGGGATATTTCAATTCAAGGAGAACAGCTCAAGCCCATCATGGCAGAAAAAGCAATGGGTGTGGGTGCACAAGTATTCAACCGGGTAGTAGCCACAAACTTATTGATGGATGGTAACAGATGTGTCGGTGCAATGGGTTTTGGCGTGAGAGACGGAAAGTTTTACGTGTTTCATTCTAAAGCCACTATTGTTTCAACAGGAGGTGCTTGTGGCATCTACAAGTCACCGGTTACTGATTATTCTGGTGCACATCACCAGACATGGATGTGTCCTTTTAATGTGGGCACAGGCTATGCAATAGGAATCCGGGGCGCTGCTGAGATGACCTCAATGGAGCAGCGGTGGATTGCCATCAGGACAAAGGATTTCTGCGGACCTGTAGATACCATTTCTGTAGCCTTCGGATGCATGATTACCAATGCTAAGGGCGAACGTGTCATGGAGGTACGCTATAAAGACGTAGGAGGAGACAAGGCTGCCCGTTTCTACCGCCTCAATGCACCAATGATGGAGTGGCTTGAAGGCAGGGGACCTACCTATGTTGACACCACAATATTAAGTGAGGATGAGGCAAAAGACCTGAGAGAAGACCTGCTTAATGAACGCCCATCATTTGTCTTATTCCTCGCAAGCAGAGGACATGATATCACAAAGGAACCTGTTGAGATTTACGGCAGTGACCCTTACATAGTGGGTGGCCATACTGGAAGCGGCTATTGGGTGGATATGAAGCGGATGACTACTGTTCCTGGACTTTTTGCAGCAGGTGAAACAGCAGGAGGAAATCCAAATAAATTCGTTGGTGGCTGTGCAGTTGAAGGAAGACTTTCTGCAAGAGGAGCCGTTGACTATATCGAGAAAACAACCCTGCCTCCATTAGATACAAAGCAAGTTGAAAAAGAAAAAGAACGTGTCTTTGCTCCCTTTATGAGAGGGCCTGAATTTGATGGTGTTAACCCTATGGAGATGGAAGAGCGGATGCAGAGGCTTATGGATGAGTACGCCGGAGGGATTCACCAGTTTTACCGGATGAATGAAGAGCGGCTTGATCATGCCCTCAAGAACATAAAGATGCTCCAGGATCAGACAAAGTACCTCTATGCAAAGGACCTCCATAGCCTGATGAGTGCCCATGAGGTAAGTGACCGCCTCGATGTGGCTGAAGTTCTGGTGCATCACCTTAAATACAGAAAAGAGACACGCTGGCCAGGTTGGCAGACGCGTATGGATTATCCCGAAGTTGACCCAAACCTTGACTGCTTTGTCGAGAGTGTAAGAGATCCAAAGACCGGCGAAATCAAGATATTCACACAGCCTTTTGAGCAGTTAATACCGGGTGACCGGACTAAAGCATAAGAAAGGAGGAAAGAGTATGCCACCAAAAGTTGACCGAGAAAAGTGTGACGGCTGCAAGGCTGAAAAAGAAAGCCTTTGCGAGCAGATATGTCCCGGCGACCTTATGACCCTTGATGAAGACAAAAAGGCATATTGCAGGATGCCGAGGGATTGCTGGGA
>Ga0315284_10009706_pt1 | contig 13713 bp, 13 predicted proteins | sample YL17G09_16_MG_FD_203696 | JGI IMG/M metagenome (GOLD analysis project Ga0315284, IMG submission 203696) | Sediment microbial communities from Yellowstone Lake, YNP, Wyoming, USA - YL17G09_16 | ecosystem: Environmental > Aquatic > Freshwater > Lake > Sediment | place: USA: Wyoming | collected...
CCAATACAAGAAGGAGATGTTGTTTGAGAATCGTCCCGCATACATTCAGATGTTGTATAAAGATCCAAAGACATTTGTAAACCGAACATTCGCTTCCACTTCCCTTTACGAGGAGGCGCAGAAATACGCGAAAGGACATTTCTTATCAAGCAACTTCACGTCTCAAGAATTTTCAAAACAATCGCAACGATATTTGGAAGAATACAAGACCCGTGGTAACACGTGTAACAAATACAAATTCCCCGATAACAAGACCGAACTAATGCGTCACTTGTATAAAGTTGACGAAGCATATTACCGATACATTTATCAACTAGACGACGATTTTGTCCCAGAATTCAAGGAAGAAGTGATCCAAAAGACTCCAGGTGGATACTTCATATCATCGGAAGAAGACGAATAAATTAATACCAAAATATATAACAATTCAAAAAGTTATTATATATTTCAAAGACCTCATTCTGCGCCCGAGACTGGTTCACCGTCCAGTTTAATATACTGGTTTTGGATCGTTGACGCAGATGTCCCCATTTGGGTTGCGTCGGAATTCAATTCGGCAACTTTACCCGAATACTTATCCGTAAGGTAAATATTTCGCAAAAGCGAAACCCCGATACGACGACCGAAGATCTTATTCAGAATGCGGGTTATTGCGTTATTCCCTTCAAAAGGCGTACCAGATGCGTCTACTAGTAAAGGAACACTTCCGGTCTTCTTTTTCAACTCGGCACGCAAAGGGTGGAATTTCAAAAATTTCTTGATAACAGCAATCATATCGTCACTTGCTTTGATCTCTTGGGTCTTATAAGTACCCTTTGTCTTGTAATTGTTGAAATACCACGTGTTAGATGTGAGATCCAAATAATTATATTCAGTCGGCATCTCGGTTGAATATTTATTCGTAGCAACAGCAAGTTGATAATCCAAATTGCGACGAGGTGGTTGGGTGGTATACAGCGAAAGTACAACCCAAGACAGCAACTTGTTGTAAGCGTCTGTCCCCAATTTCTTTTGCTCTAATAATGGAGTGACTTCAGCAGTCAGATCGTCGTAGACCTTTTTGACTGCTTCTTGAGACAACCAATTCTCCTTCTGAGTATCACTCTTCTCATTATTTACAGAAAGGTTCTTGTTATAGGTCTCAAGCAAAGCGTAATATTTGTCGTACAATTTCTTTTGCTTAGGTTCGGTCTTCAACAGCGAAACGATGCTGATTAAATAAGTACGTCTAGTGTTGGGTTTATAATCAGCAATCTTTGCGACGATCGCTTCAACGTCCTTCAAAAATGTGAATGACTTAGGAAAGTCACCACCATTGAGACGTCGCAGGTTGTTAAAATATAACTTTAAACTGCTCTCAGTTATATTTTTGGATTTCAGACTCTCAAAAAGTTTGTTGTTTTCCATCTTCTATATTAAACAGCAAGATTTTATTTTGGAGAAAATCAACTAAATACGCTAAATAATTCCTCGGACGAAATATCTTCTCCGATTTGAATAAATCGCTTTTCTTCTCCGATCTCAACAAATTTCACAGGGGTATCTCTGCGTTCAAATTCAAGCGAAATATTTTTAGCAGGGATCTTTGAGTGGGGTTTACTAGTATCCCAGTATTGAATAAAAAATGGTTTATCTCCACCGCGTTCGTAATGTAAAACGACTTTAATATCGTCGTAGATCTCAATAATATCTATTCGTCCACACTTTTCGTCCAAACACATCTTTATATATATTATACAATATATTTATATATTTTGAATATTACTTAAAATAATATTATATAAGTATATAGAATAGAATGGAAACATTTAGAGAATTATTCGCCACCGTAGTCAAAGAGTTGAACTCTGATTTTAACACCCTACAAAACGCTAACAAAATATTAACCCGATATTATAAATATCAAGATCCCAAGAGAAAAAGTGGTAATTTAACGTATGTTTGTTGTTACGGAAAATGTATCGGACATCAGTTTAATTGCGTTTTTGGAGTCTACGAGATTGTAAATGAGAAACTCGTTAAAAAAAACCAAAAAAGCGACCATCATTATTTTAGTGAAAAGTGTGGAATTGAAGTCTTTGGTTTGGTTCCCGAGCGAACCAAAGATGGAAAATACGCTTACCAAGGAACAAGTATTAAAGATTTGAAAGAATCTTGTAAAAAAAATGGTATTAAAGGTGTATCCAAATTGGATAAATGCGAACTTGTTAAGGTCTTAATGAAGTGTTAATTTATCCAATCGCAAACTAAAATATCCGGAGGTTTCCCAGTTTCTTCGCACTTCTCCATCACTTTATTTATAAAATCGTCTAGTTCGTAACCGCATTGAAATGCTAATATTCGGGCAATTACCCAGCGACCGCAGGTCGCAACAGCGTCATTATTTTCTTGAAATTTCTTTTTATTATAATATATTTTGCTGTTGGGGTGATTGGTTTTCAATAATTTAGACAGCAAATTTCCTCCTTGTCCTAGGGCATTTCGGATAATACTTGGAATGAATCTGAATTCACCGTCTGGTTTAACACCGTAACTATCAAACCACTCCCAAATATCATTATACTTTAGCAAAGCAGTCCAATGACCCACATTTGGTTTCTGTTCAGTTAAGAAGATCCTAAATCCTTTGTTCTCTGGAATGATGTCGTCAATATCGCTGTAATTGTTAAGTTCACTGTATTTCATTGGTGCGAACCCGGCACCAAAGTATCGTTTGAAGTCGCTGTCTGAAATCATTTTTTCCAACTCACGTTGATAATGTTCAATAACTTGTTCTCGCTTTCTCGCAGCCATTTATATTATATAAAGATTATTATATTTAGCAAAACTCACATTTTGGAATTAATTAGATTTTTTCTGAAAATAATCTTCTTTCCCCTATATATAAGTAAATGGTTCATTATACTCAATCCTATCAGTTTGGTAAACAACAAGAAACGGAGATTCTCCCAAAGATCTCTGAATTATTTAGCAGAGAGATCCAACCGTACACGGAACGGTACTCTAAGCACGATTACTTTTGCGACCAGTACAATTACGAGGTCAAATCTAGAACCAACAGAATGACTCAATATCCGACTACGATGATCACTGAAGATAAAGCAGTTGGAGACAAGCCAGTGATATTCATATTTAACTTTGTAGACAAGGTTGCTTATATTGAATACAATGAAGAATCATTTTCAACCTACGAAAGACGCAACTTTAGTAGGGCAAATTTACAATATGATCAGAAACCTCACATCTACATTCCAGTAGGTGATTTGAAGATCCTTTACGAGAAATAAAATATTGAAATAAATAACTTCCAATATTTTAATAAAACCAGACAATTTAAGCAACTCTAACACATCTAATGTATTGACTGGTACTTAAAATACCTGGAGCAAGAGTTCCCCACTGACCTCCGTCAGCAGTTTCACAATTGATGTTGACTTGAAGAGCACTAGCAATTCCAGTACTAATAACAGAACCACTAACACTGACCCCTCTGAAAAGGGATTGAGTTGAACCAGCAATATTAAGGTAATTTCCAGTATCATTCTGGGCGATAACAGTTGCGTTATAGACTATTTGAGCGATACAATCCACCGTAGAACTTGTAGCGTCAGCGGGGCCTGCTAATTCGGTCATTACAGCACAATCAATTTCCCACACACCAGCGGGGAGAGTGAAACCACCAGCAATCACGGGTTGGAAAGTATTTGTTGCTTGGGTTAAAGGAAGAGCAGTAATTGACGGTGTGAGAATAGTTCCGACTGGGTAAGGATTACCAGCGGTTATACCTACGAAAGCATTTGCCTGATAACAAGAAACAAAGGACATTTTATAATATATGAAAACATTTTATTTTTTAAACCTTCTAAATAATAACTAGATCGTTAAACAAAAAGTGTATAGAGTGGAAGCAAAATTCAAAGTTGAGAGAAACTCAAGTGGAAGGACACTATCATTCTTAAATTCCCTTGACTTGAAAAATTGCTTACACTCGTTCCACTTTTTCTATACTTAATAGTATATAACTTATCTTAACATTTGGGATTTTAATTAGATTTTATTTAGCAAAATATCTTCTGCGACTATTATATAAATGATTTCGTCGGTCAAATCGTGGTTCCGGTCACCGACCAAAGAAGAAGCAAAGAAACCAGACGGTTACAAGTCTAGTCAAGCATCTTCTGCCGTATTAATTGATCCCAGTGGAAATCTAGTGGTTAAAACCGAGAAATCTAACTCTGAGGAAGAGAAATCTAGCGAATAGCGTTGCTGTATCAGATTTCTGATGGTAATAATTTATAAATTATTACCTACACATATCTGCTGTTACTTAGATTTCTGATCAATCATTCAGATTTCTCATTTAGATTTCTGTATTTGTTGTTTAGATTTCTGTTTTGATATGGATTTACATACATTATAAGTATATCCACCACTGTTTTAGATTTTTATTTTCTTCATTTAGCGAATATAAAAATATATGAGTATTGTATAAGATGTCTTTCACATTTCAAGATACTCCAGACCTTGTTTATTACGACGTAACTATAACAAATTTAGAAGGTGTTGATACTGTCCCTCCAGTATTGTACTTTAATGAGACCAGAAATTCACCATTTATTCTAGATCCAGAAAGTTACTACTTAAGCATCGTTCGGTTCACTCTAGACACACCATCTCTTCCGGTTTTTCAACCCGAGATTGTCCCCAACCAATCCAATCGTGATTTAACAATATATTCAGTGTCGCTTTCTTGGACTAATCCTGTAGCACCATTTCAAACATTCAATCAACAGCAACCTGTTATATGGTCTCCTCAAATAGTGGCTTCACCGCTACCCGCGCCACCAAGTCAAACATCAAACAAATTACAGAACAACAGCACTGGATACTACGAGACTTTAAATTACCAATATTGGATCTATTTAATAAATCAAACATTTCTTACTTGTTTTGCTAACTTGAACGCTCAAGTTCTCGCATCTGCTTTAGTACTTCCAACAATTCACGCACCAGTGTTGTCTTGGGATACTGTTAATAATATAGCAATAATGAATGCTGACGTTGCTGGTTACAATACAGCCTCCGCAAATCATATTGGAATATACTTCAATCCAGCGATGTTCCAATTATTTAGCAGTTTTCCTGTTTTTATTCTATCATATCAGACTGCTGTTGCTGGAAAGAATGTCCAGATCCAACCTCTTGGATTTGGTGGCGCAAATATTGTTGAATTCCCACCTTCTGCTCCACCAGCAAGTCAATATCAAGCATATCAGATAGTTCAAGAATATTCAACTGTTGCTCTTTGGACACCGATCACATCAATCGTATTTACTTCAAATACTTTACCAATAGTTCCAAATAATATTTCTGCGCCGTTGCTGTTTATCAACGGGCAAATATTTAACAACGGTGGTAACAATTCAAATATTTCGCAAGTGATCACCGACTTTGTAAGTGATTCTGGAATCTACAAACCTTCAATTGTTTACACTCCGACTGCTCAATACCGTCTAGTCAATTTAGTAGGAAATACCCCGGTCTACAATTTAGACATTAACGTTTTTTGGAAAGACAGGGTTGGAGTCCTCCAACCATTTAGACTAACTTCCGGATCTACAGCAACTATTAAGATTTTATTTCAACGTAAGAACCCTTCGGGATCGTCTGTCTCATATCCCAAATCTGTATAAACTTTAGGTCAATCTTTTAAACATTTAGAGAAAACAAATAATAACATTATCCTCCAAAAAATAATGTTATTGTATAATATAATATGAGTGATTTCAAAACCGTTCTCATTGAAGACAGTCGCATTGCCGATATTACCTCGTCTGAAGTTTTCGGAGTCCAATCCGGTGCTTCTCAGTCAACATTTCAGCAATTTCAAGCAGTTTCTACATCAAATTCGTCCATCGTTTTCAACGTACAGATTCCCAGTGAAAACATCGTGATTGATCGTCATTTGCTGTTGTCGTCCCAGTTGAGTTTCCAACTCAGTCTAGGAGGGGTTGCTACTCCTTACGCTGTTGCTAACGGAGTCAGTTGCTTCCAGTATGGTCTTTCAGAAAGTTTACAAGCATTTCCCTTGAACTCTCTTTTCACCACGATCCAGTCAACTATTAACAACGTGTCCGTCTCTACCAATTTACAGGATGTTCTCCCAATGTTGATGAGAATGAACGACAGCAGAACGCTGTCCCGTTACAATTCAATGACTCCTTCTTTACCCGATTGTGCTTACGGACAGTATCTAAGTGCTCCCGGTACTAATAATAACCCTCTTGCCGGTTATTCTACTAACACTTACGACGAGGATTTCGCTGGTCGTGGTGCTTACGCTCTTGACTTTTTACAAATTGATCGTTACGTAAACGGTGTCTTTGTTGATAACTCTCCTATTTGCGTCACCGCCGCCGGTAACAACACTTGGGTCATTTCTATCAGAGCAACTTTGACTGAACCCTTCTTGGCTTTGTCTCCTTTTATCAACTGTGCCCCCGATATGAATGCTGGTCTTGTTGGTGTTAATAATATGAGTATGGTTTTGAACGTTGACTCAACCTGTAAGCGTCTCTTCTCAACTGCTAACAACTTGGTGTCGGGTGGTAATTCGCTTGTTGGTTACATTTCAGCAATTAATCTTGGTTGGGCAACTGCTCCCAACGGTGGAACTGCTCAGTCTGTTGGTTTTGCTAACACTAGATTGTTATTTAATTTCTTGTCTCTACAACCCGAGCAGTACGCTAAGATCTCCACCAAAAACGTCGTACCGTTCCTTGATTACCCTCGTTATTTAACGACATTCGCATCTGGAACTACGATCGCAGCCGGAGGCACTCAAACTCTAACTTCTCAATCTATCCAGTTGAATCAAGTACCTGATCTGATTTTGATATCAGTTCGTGTTCCGATGTCTCAGCAAAATTGGAATTACACCAGTAGTTTCTTAACCATCAATAGTATTGCGGTAAACTTTAACAACGCTTCTGGTCTCTTGTCTACTGCTACTCAGCAAGACTTGTATAACATCTCATATAAAAACGGATCGTCTCAGTCCTTCTACGAGTTTAGAGGGTCTGCCGATGTACCCAATACCGGAACTTATTTGATTCCTGTCGCACCTACTCTTCAAGGTGGTGTTCTTAAGACTCCTACAACTGGTTCTTTGTTAGTCCTTTCTCCCGTAATGGATTTCTCATTACCCTCATACTTGTCTGCCTCATCTCTTGGACAGTATCAGTTCCAGTTCAATATGTCGGTTACAAATCAATACGGTTTTGCTATTGCTCAACCTGAGATCTGTATTATCACCGTCAACTCTGGTGTCTTTGCTACCCAGCAAGGTACTTCCCAGATCTTTACTGGTATCCTCACCAAGGAGCAAGTCCTCCGAACCAAGGAACAGAACCCGGTTCCCCACCTCGCGTCTGCTGATTACCAGCGCCTTGTTGGTGGTAAATTAATGAATCGCGGAATGGGTGCGGTTGCTTCATTTGTGAAGGAAAATCCCAAACTAGTGTCTGCTGTTGCTGATATGGCGAGACGACAGATGGGTGGAATTCACTCGGGTGGTCAACATTCCGGTGGTGCGATGTCCGGTGGTGCGATTTCTGGTGGAAGACAATCTAGTTCAAAACTAGCGAAACATCTTGCTTAATAGATTTCTAAAAATGAAATCCTCAGATTTCCGTAAAAACACACACTTTTGAAGGTATTTGATCGTAAATAAAAAACATATTTTTAGCAAATAAAAATATATTTAGAGTATATAAAAGATGGAAGAATACAACCAACTTATTGCTAGTTACTTGCTTGACGGGATTGAAAGAGGAGTCATCAAATCAACTCCCCAACCAACGATGTTTGGTGGTAAAAGAATGCGAAAATTTGTTCTTCCGGGATCAACCGAATTTGATTACCCCGGAACTCTTAGTGTCGGAAGTTTAGACGGAACTGGTTCAGATACTATTGGAGGAAGTTTTTGGAAAGATTTCGGTCACGGTTTCAAAACCGGTTTCACTGGAACAGCAAAGGCTCTTGCTCCAATTGCTGTACCGATCGCGAAAGAATTACTCCTTGCTAAGATGAGGGGTGCTGGTGAATGTAGCGACGATGATATGGAAGGTGGGATGCTTGTTGGTGCTGATGGTCACGGAATCTACCATCCCTCTCATATGATGGCGGAAGCGGGAGTATCTAGAGCAGATGGAGGTGCTGAAAAGGGTTGATATTTTAAAATCGGTTCCCGAAGTTTCGGTAAGAAACACGGTGGAGCAATGATCGGTGGGGAAAAAGATGAGGTTCGTGAATGGATGAAGACGATCGGATCTGTTATCAATCCTGCTCTACTAGTGGGTTTAGGGAGACCCGGTGCTGATGGTCACGGTGTTAGAACGACCGGTGGAGCAAATCTCTTAGGTGCTGACGGGCACGGTGTTCGTCAAATGGTACCTCCTGCGTATATGGGTGGTGCCTCGCCTGCCGAAAAGGCAATTGGTGCGATGAACCCTCTACTTTGGGGTTACGATCTTGGTAAGAATGTAATCGCACCCGCAATGATGAAGGTCACTGGTCGTGGACGAATGGTTAAGGGATCACCCGAAGCGAAAGCATATATGGCTCAGTTAAGAGCAAAGAAAATGAAGGGAGGTGCTTCCTTTTTATCCGGACTCTCCAAAGCATTTGCTCCGATTGCTAAAGATGTTATCGTCCCGGTTGGTAAGGAACTCGCTACCGAGTTTATCCGCAACAAGATGGCGGGAGGTGCTTACGTTAAGACTGGTAAGTCAAAACCTGCTGGATATATTCGCAGATTGGTTGCTGAGCAAACAAAGGCTCCTCCTTTTGATATTGATGCGGTCGGCGAACCTTCTGATAACTTGAAAATATATGCGAAAGCAAACAAAGTACGTAAATCAAGAGCACCTACTGGTAAATCAAGAGCACCTACTGGTAAATCAAGAGCACCTACTGGTAAATCCGTTGGTAGACCTCAGAAATACGCTACAGCAGATGAGAAATATCAAGCAAAATTATTAAGTAATAAACTGAAACGTCAAGAAAAGGCGTTAGCAAAGAAGATGGGTGGAGCAATGATAATGAACCACCCTGGTGAATTCCATTCTTCTATTTATCCTCACGCGTTAGAGTCTTATAAACATCAGATGTCGGTTGGTGGAAAGAAATCTTCGTTCTTGGGTGATATGGGTAAAGCGTTTGCTCCGATTGCTAAGGATGTTATCGTCCCTGTTGGTAAGGAACTCGCGACTGAGTTTATTCGTAACAAGATCAGAGGTGGTAAAAAAAGTTCGTTCTTGGGTGATATGGGTAAAGCGTTTGCTCCGATTGCTAAGGATGTTATTGTCCCAGTTGGTAAGGAACTTGCTACCGAGTTTATTCGCAACAAGATGAGAGGTGGAAAAGGTAACGATTTCTTCAAAGCAATATCTCCTGTCGCAAAGGTTGTCGGAAAAGAAATTATTGTTCCGCTCGCAAAAGAAGCGATCAAAAACAAAATGAAGGGTGGTGCTAGATCTGCTAGAAATGAAATCGTCAAGAAAGTAATGGCTCAAATGGGTCTTAGTCTACCAATGGCTTCAAAATATGTTAAAGAAAATGGATTATATTAATGTTAAGTATAGAGAACCAAAAGAGTGGAACGAGTGTAAGCAAATTTTTAAGTCAAGGGAAACCAAGTAAATCAAACTGATCACACTTCAAGATTCTTTGATCTGAAATATTGCTTCCACTCTATCCACCTTTTATATATTTAGACGGTTACTTTTTTGAAATGATTTATACACCAAAAAAAAATGTTGTTGTATAATATAATGCCTCAATTGCCGAACCGAAATAATTTGGATTTTGCTCCAGATAGTATAATCTCAGCGAGCAAAAAACTTTCTGTCGTACAATCTAGTCAAATGAAGGATGCTCTAGATACCGACGCAACTTTAAGACCGATTAAGAACGCAAATGATACTAAACGAGAAATGGGAAGATTTGTTGATAAAATTGCTGAGATCGGAGACCTGTTTAATATGATCCGAACTGTAACAGCACGTTTGGGATATTTAACCTTGGGTAATTTCACTCAATCACTTGCTGATAGAGAAGAAGGTGCTGGACGCAGACATCTTGCTCGTCTTTACGGAGGAATGGATCCCAGTGATGAAGGGTTGTCGTCAATGGCTAATCTCGGAATCTTTAAGCAACCTAGGAAACCTAAAAAGAAGGTTGAATTAATAATTGCTGACGATAGTACTGAAGCATCACCAACCCCAACGCGAAAAGCAACAAAACCAACTCAAGGAAGTGTTAGAAATATAACGGATTTCTTTGAAAAGTTAAGTAAAGGGACGGGTGAAATACCACGTGTTGTAACCAGCAGTAGTGCTGAAGATAGATCTGAAAGCAGAGGTTCTGTGAGATCAGAAACTAGAACTGAAGATTTTGACGAATTAGAAGACGTTGAAGGCGCAGATTTTGACCCAAGTGATCCATCTTCAAGTTCTAGTAGCGGTTCTTCTTCTATTAGTAGTAACGAATCTACCTTTGGAGACTTTGATCCTGAGAGACGAGTACAAACATATGAAAAAGATCCACGATCAAGAATTGTGGACGGTATTTTAAGAGCAACCAAGTTAATGCGTGAAGCAGATCGTATTGCCTTGGCTCTTAAAGATTACAAACAATATTTAGATCCATCTGATATCAATGATTTGAAAGACTCATATCAAGTTCTTATTAAAACGTGGGTAAGTTTCTCAGCACCTTTTCAAGGGTTTGATTTGTTTGATTTTCTTTCTCACGAGATTGATTTTGTTGACGATATGTTGAAAATCCTCAATGACGAACGCAAGAAACTAATGATGGATATTTTAATGTTGGTTAATGCTTATCAAGCAACAGTTCTACCAAATATGGATCCTAGGACACTACTTCAACCGGTTGCGAATGTACTTGATAATTACGGTGCTGTTAATCAAGTATCTGAAGCACTCGGAGCCGGACGCAACTTCTACGGAAAAACAATCAATACAAGCAGAGACATTCCCAACATTTACGGATCAAGACAGTCTTGTCCCACCAAGTATTTGCTGTAATTTAGACAACCTATTTATAATATATTTATATAGTATAAATGATACTCAATCCTGAATTGTATAAGCAAGCAAAGGAAATTGCTGATAAGACGTACAAAACTCACGGTGCTTACAAGTCGGCATTTTTAGTAAAGAAATATAAAGATCTTGGAGGTGAATACGCAGACGATGGTAAACCAAGAAATCTGACCCGTTGGCTCAAAGAAGAATGGAAGGACGTTGCTGGTCTCCCCTATCCCGTATATAGACCCACCAAACGTATTTCTGAAGAGACTCCACTTACTGTAAACGAGATTTCACCCGAAAGTCTTGTTAGAAACGCATTTGTTAAACAAATTTACAAAAGTAATAAAAATTTGTCTCCTTTTGAGGGTGAACCCTTTTCAGTCAAACCTTTAAAAAAACCTGAATATAATTATTCTGCTCCGTATAACGGTGGTTACGTTGGTGGAGGATTGTACCATATGAAAGACGGATGTACTCTTTACACCGGAGGAGCACTTACTAGTAAACGAGTCTCTGAATTTTCGCAATCGGTTCAAGACGTATTCAACCTTCTTTCTGTCTCAAGAAAATATAAAATAATCGGAAGTGGATCGTTAAACGAGATCAAATATTCAGCAGATTACGATCTGAATGAGGTATTCAAAGACGAAATATCGGATAAATCCAGCACTCTTAACCGTTTGTATAAAATATTTCGCGAAAAGTTTATAACAGCAAAAGACGATCCGAACGTTTGGATCACCGATTTCAAATGCGGAGAAGACAGTGATGGTGAACCACTGCGTTGGTCATATCAAGATATGATGAGAGGTACAAAACGAATGGCGGATGGTCGTATTGTTAGTTTTCAAGAATGTCTGTTAATGAAATCCACTCTTAAACTAGATATGGTAGCGTTTATTGAAGGACGATTTTTGGAATTTACAGATAATTATTTTTTAAAAATCGGAAATGATAGTAACTTTTTCCCTCACGATATTCAAACCGATCACCTTTTGAATTCAATCAAACACGATTATTCGTTCCAAATGTTTTCCGCAAGCAACTATTTCAAATCACTTAAACGAGCATTCTCGTATTACAAATTAGAAAATGAAGGTAAAAATGAATCCAAGATAGACAAGTTACTCGCATTTTTCAATTCAGAAACCGGGTTGCTGTATAAAATAAACAGCGAAATCAAAACAATCCAACTAGTACTAGAACAAGACTTTCGTAAACCGGTTTTAGATCAAGTTCGTCAAAATATCCAGTTGATAATAGAGCAATTAAACGGTCATTCTGATGTTCGCAGTGTATTAGATCTTGCGATCAAACAAAGAACACCAAAGTCCATTTCCCAATATTTAGAAAAAGCAAATGAAATCTTGTTTTCGGATATTAATGAATCTACGTTGAGTTTTGTTTCCAAAAATAAAAATCTGCTTCTAGTATAAGAATGAACTTTGAAAACCAAGGCACGCCGATCGCTATCATTAAATCAGAGGGCAAATCAACTCGCTGTCCTATCCTTTGCGTAGAGAGCAAAAAAGAAGCAATCCGACCATTTAATGAACTGAACTTGAAAGACGGTGAAGGTAAGATTCAACCTATTCCAAACCCCGAACAAGAGCGTCAAATCTTGTACATCACCGGTGCTTCAGGATCCGGAAAATCCTACTTTACTAGACAATATTGTGCTGAGTTCCAACGCATTTTCCCCAAGAGAAAAATTTATTTATTTTCTTCAATTAACGACGACAGTTCAATTGACGAAATCAAAGGACTACAACGGATCAAGTTAACACCTCAACTTCTGAAAGAAGAGTTGACTGCTGAAGATTTTAAAGATAGTATGGTCATTTTTGATGATACTGATTGTATCACCGACAAACCAATGAAACTCAAAATCGGTGGTATTTTAAACAGCATTTTGGAAACCGGTCGTCATTTTAATACTTATTGTATATATACATCTCATTTACCTTGTGCCGGAAACGATACCAAACGCATCTTAAATGAGGCTCATTCAATCACGTTTTTTCCACATTCTTTGGGAGGACGATCACTCAAATATCTTTTAGAGAGTTATCTTGGTTTAGATAAAACGCAGATCAAGAAAATCAAATCGTTGCCGTCACGTTGGTGTATGGTTGCGAAAACGTATCCCCAAGTGGTGGTCAGTGAGAAAAATGCTTATTTAGTTTCTCATTCCGACGATTGAATAAAATAAAATGTTTGTATATCTTATATATAATGAGTTATACAAGCAACTACAACTTGAATATCAGACTTTCCAATCTTGAGGCACGCATCAATGCTTTGGTACCAGTTCCACCCGGATACGCTTACGATTTGCTGAGTGTTCTTGGTGTTGGAAACAATGCTGGAACCTTTGATATTGATATGAATAACAATGATATTCTGAATTGTAATGATTTGGACGTCGTCACTATCAACGGCGACACTTTTGATTTAAACGGCGTCCTTACGTCTGGTAGTATAGCAACGGGTCAAACTATACTATTAAACGACGCTGTTGGAACTAATTTTACACTTTATACGCCTTCCGAAATACAAATCAGTGATGGTGTGAATGATACAGCGTTCTTCCAACCAA
>Ga0315284_10009707_pt1 | contig 13711 bp, 14 predicted proteins | sample YL17G09_16_MG_FD_203696 | JGI IMG/M metagenome (GOLD analysis project Ga0315284, IMG submission 203696) | Sediment microbial communities from Yellowstone Lake, YNP, Wyoming, USA - YL17G09_16 | ecosystem: Environmental > Aquatic > Freshwater > Lake > Sediment | place: USA: Wyoming | collected...
CGTCCATAGGGGCTACACCCCTGTTTTTTGGAGGAATACCTTACATGGCAGTGCACGTACGCCTCTCTCGGCACGGAACTCGCAACCGTCCTTTTTATCACGTGGTGGCAGCTGATCACCGAATGCGCCGGGATGGCCGTTTTATCGAAAAACTGGGCGTTTACGACCCAGGTCAAGAACCCTCCCTGTTCGACGTCAAACATGACCGCTTACAGTTCTGGTACGAACGCGGAGCTCATCTCAGCGACACAGTAGCTAAACTACTCAAAGTCAAGAACGTCAAACTTGAGCGCAAAAATACCGCAAAAAAAGCCTGAAACAACAGCGGCGTCAGCCGCTAACGCCTATGTGGTTATCGGCCAAGTCGGTAGACCGCATGGGCTTGCTGGGGCATTCTTCGTGTCTGGGCGAGATGGCACCATCGACCCTCAGTACGGAGAGCTGCGCATTGGACCGACACTGGCCAAGGCTCAGAGCGCTAGAATTGAATCATCCGCAACGCAAGCTGGCAGACCTCTACTCAAGTGCTCCTTGGCCAGTGACCGGACAGCCGCATCACTACTAACAGGATGCCTAATCTTTGCCGAGAAGCACAAGATCGAGGCTCGAAGCGGCAGCGAGATGCTCTGGAGCGACCTCGAAGGCGCAGAGGTAGTCGACTGCGACGGCGAAGTAGTTGGCCGAGTGCATCATGTCTACAATGCCGGATCCAGTGACATAGCCGAAGTGAGCGCTAACAACCGCAGCGTAGACATCCCACTGATCGCCGACTACTTAGCTGCGGACAAGCCACTGGTAAAATCCGAGCAGGGTCGACATCGCTTGCGTTTGCGCGTACCAGCATCCTTCTTCCTTGATGTTTGGAACGATCAAACAGCTAATCGGGACAAAGCTGACGTGTCCGATGCTTAGTTGCCACGTACTTACAGTTCACCCCGAGTTCATCCGCGCCTACAGCTCTTTTGGAGCACTACGAACCGCGCAAACGAAGGGGCTAGCACGAATCGATCCCATCGCTTTGCGTGACTATGCGGTAGACCGTCACGGCAGTATCGATGACCACCCCTACGGTGGCGGTGACGGCATGGTGCTGCGGCCAGAGCCTCTGGCTGCCGCGATAAATGCCCTGCCCACTCGACCGACTATCATCCTGACATCACCCGTCGGCAAGCGCTGGACTCAGCAAGACGCACAACTCCTTGCAGCCTCAGAGCGCCCGCTGGCCTTTGTTTGCGGCCGCTTTGCCGGAGTCGATCAAAGATTCATCGACAAGTATGTCGATGCTGAATATTCCTGCGGAGACGTCATCTTGACTGGCGGGGAACTCCCCGCCCTAATGATGATCGACTCGATCATCAGACTTCTACCGGGTGCTCTAGGCAACCCGAAGAGTGCCGTTGACGACTCTTTTGCCCCCGGCTGCGGCGGCAGGCTCGAGCATGCACTTTATACTCGGCCACCTGTTTTTGAGGGCAAGACAGTTCCAGAGGTTTTACTATCGGGAGATCACAACGCCATTACTTCATGGCGCAAACGCGATGCTCTGGAAAGAACCCGCAGGTACAGACCAGACCTTATCGACGATGACGCAGCCCGCGATTAATGCCATCATTCGATGATTAGCCCCAAACGCACAGCTCTGCATTCACGAGAGTATTACCGGTGATGGACCAATCTGCTGCCGAAAATATGCGAACAATTGCTACGATATTCTTCGTAGTTGCCGTACTGCATACATTCGCTACAAAGCCAATCCTGACACTCGCTAGACGCTTTAAACCTGGATCCGTGCAAGAAAACTTGCTCCAGTATTTAGGTGAAATCGAGATTATCTTTGGCGTCTGGGCAGCCGCTTTAGTCACCGTTTGGTCATTTCGTTTCGGTACGGACTCAGCGGTACGGTTCGTTGAAACAGTTAATTTTACAGAACCAGCGTTCGTTTTCGTCATCATGTGCATGTCAGCAACGAAACCGATCATGTCTCTGGCCAAATGGGCGATCGATTTAACGTCTCGCGCATTGCCTATACCGCGCCGCATGGCTCTCTACATTGTGACGCTGATCGTTGGTCCCATTTTGGGTTCCTTCATCACAGAGCCAGCAGCCATGACGGTGACCGCGTTACTTTTGAAAGAAAACTTTTTCGACCACTCGATGAGTACGCGTTTTCGTTATGCGACTTTAGGACTTCTGTTCGTCAGCATCTCAATCGGCGGAACTCTGACCCACTTTGCAGCGCCGCCGGTGCTTATGGTAGCGGCAGCATGGAAATGGGATACACCCTTCATGCTGCAAGTATTCGGATGGCGTTCAAGCGCCGTGATTGTGATCTCGACAATTTGCACGGCAGTATTTTTCCGCAAGGAACTTACGGCAGCAACAGCGTCCAATCAAAGACTGGACGATTCAACAACAAAAAAACCCAAGCTTTGGCTTGCTGCATCACACCTTATTTTCATCGCACTAACCATCTTCCACAGTCATCATGTGGCATTTTTCATCCCTATATTTCTGTTTTTTCTTGGGTGGTGCGCCGTCACAAAGGAATATCAAGACGAATTACGCATTCGCGAGAGCCTACTCGTAGCATTTTTTCTCGGCGGCCTGGTTACTCTAGGCCAGCTGCAAGACTGGTGGCTGAAGCCACTTTTAGCCAACTTAGGCAGCACACCGCTTTTTTGGGGAAGTCTCACCCTAACCGCCGTGGCCGACAACGCCGCCCTGACCTACCTTGGCACCCTCGTGCCCAATTTAACTGATGAGGCAAAGTACGCCCTAGTCGCAGGCGCTGTCGCGGGCGGTGGACTCACCGTCATTGCCAACGCACCGAACCCAGCAGGATACGGCCTTTTACGCGAGACATTCGGCGAGGGCGGCATCAACCCCCTCGCTTTACTCGTCGGCGCATTACCCTATACAGTTTTAGCCGCCGCGGTATTTTTGATTTAAATTTCCTCTAGGCGCGACGAGCCTAATATCAAATAGTGACTTAGCCTTGCAGCAGCTTTAAGGCAATTTCTGGCTGCTGATTTGCCTGGGCCAGCACCGCTGCGCCAGCCTGCTGCAAAATGCGACTCTGCGTGAGCGCTGCTGTCTCACTCGCAAAATCAACATCCTTGATCCGCGAACGGGCTGCGGTAAGTGATTCCGTTTGGACCGCGATAGCTTTATCGGTTTTCTCGAGGCGATTCTGCACGGCACCAAGCTCAGCGCGGTAGCGAGCAACCTTCTCCAATGCATCATCTATTTTGCCAAGAGAACTCTGGGCACCGACTTTGGAATCAATCCGAGTCCCGTCCTCCGATTGAGCACTTCCAAGCCCAAGCGATCCTTCACCACCGGTGAATGCATTCAACCTCGACATGTCGATCCGAATGACGTTCGTCGGATTCGGATGAGTGAGTGCATCGGACTCTTTGAAATAGTTCTTACCGACCTGGACTTCTAACGGCGGAGGGTTGTGATGCGATCGCAGCTCCTCCGGAATTTCCCGCGTGCCCGTCAGAAGCCGGGTACCGTTAAATTCGGTACTGGAAGCAATCCGGTCGACCTCGTCTTTCAGTTGAAAGAACTCCTGATTAAGATAACCACGCTCGCGTTGGCCGATCGTATCAGACGCCGCCTGCACCGAGAGCTCGCGTAGGCGAACCATAATGTTATTAATCTCGGATAGACCACCCTCAGCTACCTCGACCAGCGAAATACCATCGTTGGCATTGCGTCGAGCTTGCGCAAGCCCGCGCACGTCCGCCCTCAACATCTCTGAGATGGCAAAGCCAGCAGCGTCGTCTGCGCCTTTATTGATCCGATAGCCAGACGCCAAACGTTCCGTAGACTTAGCTAAGTCTTCACCGGACATCATCATGTGACGCTGAGCAATGAGGGATTGAACATTAGTCCGGACGCGTAAGCCCATGGGTAGCCCTTTTCATTAGGTCATAAGATAAGATTACAAGGTTTCCCATGACCTGAGAAGAAGCCAGCCTAAGATAGATAGGAGAGGGTAAGTCGGGCTGGATAAGCGGTATAGCGTCTGATCGGGCAAGAACTAAGGGACAAATCGTGACAATTAGGCGATTAACCAAATCCGCAGAGTAAAACTCGCGGTTTACCGAAGCGCCGCCGAAAAGCAGGACGCGCTCAACGCCAGCCGCAGATAATGCCGCAACTGTTGCCTGTGCCGACGACAAATCACCGCTGACAATATTGCGTAACACGCCGCTATAATGAGGCAATTGTAAAGGCTGTGGCGAAACTAACCACCGCGTCAGCTCTGCTTGCTGATAAAATGGCTGCTCAGCGGGCAGTCCACGGTTGGTTAACACTGCCCAAATGGGGTAGACGCCACGATCATTGAGGCAACTAAATGCTCGCCCACTGGCTTTTAACGAGCTGCTGCCGACTATCACCGCATCAGTAGCCTTAAGTAGCCCTAATAGGTGATTGAAATCGTCACCGTTAGTAAAGCCAAGCGCTAGACGCTCGGAATCAGACTCGTTGGTATGGGAAGCTATCCGGCCGTCAACACTGACGGCCATCACATTGGTAATCAGCATGGTCCCTCACGCTGTCTACGAATATTAGTGCTATTTCCGGGCTCACTTTGCCAAGCCTATACCTAAATCAGTTAGGCATGAGGAGCTGATTAAGCTCGACTTCAACCTCGGTAGCTTCACGGCCAGCGGCAGCACTGATTTCGGATACAAGCATAGCCAATGCTTTATCCATCATCTTTTTCTCGCCGTAAGAGAGATCCTTGTCACCTTTAAGTGAACAAAGATCACGTAAAACCTCGGCTATATCCGCCACAGAACCCGTACGGAGCTTATCATTAAACTCCCTAAAACGGCGGTTCCAGGTCGTGTGGGAAATTTTCCCTGGGCTACGTAAGATGGTGTAGACCGAATTGATCTCTTCATCACTGATCAGGCCACGCATTCCAGCGCGCTCACAGCCGCTAATTGGCACCATTAGAGTCGCCCCGGAGGCCAGAATCTGAAGCACATAAAAGTCTTGGTCAGTGCCACCAATTTTGCGAGATTCGATTCTCTTGATGACGCCGACACCGTGGGCAGGGTAAACCGCCTTGTCACCGACTTTGAATTGCATACATGACTCCGGTTTGATGAGGTTCGGTCAATGATGCGAGCTAGGCTGATCGCGAAAGTGAGGAAGGACGCACGGCAATAACTGGCAGGTCGTATCGGACCTGCGACAGAAGACCCAATGCTAGGGTGCGGGCGCCTGATCGACTGGCCCCGATGGGCGGACTTTCAGCCAATTTAGATTCACACAAGGGCAAATTAGCTATTTTTAAAAGAAATGTCAATTATTTAATAACAAAATGCCTGAGTTATTTCTGGAATTTTAATTATAACAGCAGTTTGAAAGAGCTTCACTTGCCTGTTTCGTTAAATTGCGCTAAACCACCACCCTTGCTACCCGCAAACGCGGATTTCCCTGTTAGCTCGTAGTCATCATTCAGTTTTATTTGGAGATATAGTCCATGTCATTGACCACCGCCCAGACTGCGGAGTTGCTGAAAAAGTACGGCCGCCACGAGACCGACACCGGTTCCCCAGAGGCCCAAGTCGCCTTGTTAACCGCCCGCTTAACTTACCTTAATGACCACTTCAAAGGTCATAAAAAGGACCACCACTCGCGCACCGGCTTGATGAAACTCGTAGGCCAACGTCGCCGCTTGTTAGACTTCTTGCACCGCCAAAATTACGAATCGTACAAGAAACTGATTAGTGAGCTTGGAATCCGCAAGTAATGGGTTCGTCGGTAATGCTGAGTGCTTTTTCCCACGCGAAGGATGCTGCGAATGAGTCTGATTAGAGAAGTGACCGTCGGCGATAAGTTGATTAAGCTGGAATTCCAAAAGTTTGCGAAGCAAGCTAATGGATCGGTTATGGTCAGTTGCGGTGACACCCAAGTGTTAGTCACCGTGTGTGCTTCTGATGATCCGAAAGAGGGGCAAGATTTCTTCCCTCTCACGGTAGACTACATTGAGAAATTCTACGCAGCTGGTCGCATCCCGGGCGGCTACTTTAAGCGCGAAACAAAGCCTACCGAGCGCGAGGCGCTAACAAGTCGAGCGATCGACCGCCCTCTGCGGCCTTCCTTTCCGGAAGAGTACATGTGCGAAACTCAAATCGTCGCCACTGTGATGTCATTCGACCCTAAACATAATCCAGCAACTCTGGCCCTACTTGGTGCCAGTGCTGCCCTTATGGTCAGCGATATCCCATTCAATGGACCAGTTGCTTCTTTGCGCGTCGGCCTCCACGAAGGAAAGCTGATCCTTGACCCACTGGCAAATCAGCCTTCAGACTTAGATCTCAATGTAGCTTGTCGCCCAGATGCGGTCCTAATGGTCGAAGCGGGCGCCAACTTCCTTAGTGAAGAGCAAATGCTGAACGCCATCACCACGGCACAGCAATGGATGAAGCCGCTCTTCGACGTCCAGCTTGAAGCGCAACGCCTAATTGGCAAGCCAAAACGTGAGCTAGTTAAAAAAGTAGTCGACGAAGCTTTGAAGGCAAAAGTCTACGCTGCCGCAAAGGGCCCGATCGCGGCTGCCTTCGGCGTCAATGACAAGATGGAACGCAACAAAGCACTCAAACTAGCTGGCAAGCAAATCGTTGCTGCAGTTGTCAGCGCTGAAGACGGTCCCGAAGTTAAAGGCGCAGTCAAAGCAATCATCGAAGACCTCAAATACAATATGATGCGCAGCCAGATCCTCGACGAAAAACGTCGGATCGGTGGCCGCGGCTTCCGCGACATTCGTGACATCGCCTGCGAAACACGAGTTCTTGGCCGCCCACATGGTTCGGCCTTGTTTACTCGCGGTGAAACGCAAGCACTTGCCACAATCACTCTGGGCGCTGGCGATGATGAGCAGCGTCTTGATTCGATCCATGGCGCAGATGAGTGGAAGAGCTTCATGCTCCACTACAACTTCCCACCTTTCTCCGTCGGTGAAGCAAGACCACTTCGTGGCCTGAGCCGCCGGGAGATGGGACATGGTGCCCTGGCTGAGCGCGCGATCGCTCAGATCATGCCAAGCAAGGCGAAGTTTGGTTACACAGTTCGTCTGGTATCCGAAGTTTTGGAATCTAACGGCAGCTCTTCTATGGCGACGGTTTGCGCCGGTACCATGGCACTTCTTGACGCAGGCGTGCCGATCGTCGAGCCTGTCGCCGGTATCGCTATGGGCCTGATTAAGGAAGGCGACAAGTACGCCATCCTTTCTGATATCCTTGGTGACGAAGACCACCTCGGCGACATGGACTTCAAAGTCTGCGGCGGCGAGAATGGGATTACAGCTCTCCAGATGGACATCAAAATTGGTGGCCTATCCAATGAGATCATGAGCTCTGCCCTGGAACAAGCGAAGGAAGGACGTCGTCACATCCTGAGCAAGATGCGCGCGTGCATCACTGATCCGAAAGAGCTGAGTGAATTTGCTCCGCGAATCTTCCAGATTAAAGTAGCTACCGACCGGATCCGTGACCTTATCGGCCCGGGTGGTAAGATGGTCAAAAAGATCGTCGCTGAAACCGGCGTCAAAATTGATATCAATGACGACGGCATGGTCAACATCGTATCTCCAGACGTGCTCTCGGCTGAAGCAGCCAAAGCAATGATTCGGATGGTTACGACTGACCCTGAGATCGGCGGGATCTTCCTCGGTACAGTTAAGCGCATCATGGACTTCGGTGCATTCATCGAAATTCGTCCAGGCCAAGAAGGTCTATGCCACATTTCCGAGCTGGAAGAAGGCCGGGTCAATAAAGTGACCGATGTCCTTAAAGAAGGCGAAGAAGTCATGGTTAAGGTGTTGGACATTGACCGTCAGGGTAAGATTAAACTCAGCCGCCGCGGTGCCCTTGACAAAAAGCCAACTACCTAAGCTGATCATTCTCTAGAGCAATATGGTAATTAATTAGCCGAGACTTCTCGGCTAATTTTTTTGTGTAAATCACGTGTCTTTAGACATTGATCATTGGCTTTGGCTGCTCCAACAAATCCTGCCCGTCATAAACTTCACGGAGTATCAAAGACCGCAAAAGGGACTATTGCATCAGCATTGGCAGTCAATGACACCTGCACAATTTTATCCGAGCCCGAACTGTACCAAACTAGCTGACTATAGCCTTTGGAGGTGGCAAGTTTCACAGTTCTCTTCGTGAACTTGCCGGGTCTTCCGGCCAACGTCTCACCTGCTGTCGATTTGAAGTCGGAGCAAACACTGATCGGGCGTAGCGCTGCACCTGATGCGTCACTGGAACTTACCGTCTGGATGGTTGTCCCTGAATTGCTGATAGTAATAGGCGTTACGGTGCGAACTAGACCTCCGTCACTGCCTCGGATCTCCCAAGTTTTGAAATCGGGCGCAGGTTTCATCGCAAAGTTTCCGCGCTGCTCGCCACTGATACTTAATTTAAATGCAGCTGCACCTACTGCGGATAAATCGGCTAACGGAGATCCACAACCTGTAAATGCGAGATCGACCAGGAGCAACGGAAAATTAGCTTCCGTAAGTTGGCTGTCACTGATAGCGACTGGCACAGCAGACAAATCAGACTTAATCTTTGCTAATTCGCTTCCGCTGAAGACACTAGCTCCAGAAGCTGCGCCGGTTCCAGAACCAATACCAGAGCTGGCCGCCACTCCACCAGACAGCACGCCCGATGCTAGCGAGCGAGCCATAAACGGGTCAATTTGACCACCAGTGCCAATAGCTGCTACTTGCCCGAATGATTCACCATTGTTGAACGGAGTGAATAGACTATCGTCTGAGGCCGAAGCAAATGGCGTGTAAGCACTTTTCGGAGCTTTATCGTCAGAGCTGGCGCTAGAATCCGGGGACGCCCCTGAACCAGCAGAGCCTGGATTACCCGGCTTAAGGCCGTTGCCAACCTCAGTGCCCAAACTACATGCTGTAGTTAACAAAAAAGATAAGACAGTCAGGCCAGATTTTAAGCTGGAGTTTTTGCAACCTCGGATCATCCGCTTACCTTTCTCGTCACAGGATACATCTGAACATTCACCTGAATAACCGACTCAGGACTAGTTTCTGTCACTGCGTGAACCGCCCAAGCGTGTAGATCACGGCGAAATTGCTTGATCCTCTCCTTTAGCGCCGGAACCGCAGCCTCAGGGAGCATCACGGTAACTGCTCCATATTCGCGCTCACTGACATCGAGAGCCTCAATGGCATGCTTCGCCAAATCGAGCATCTGCCGATGATAGTTTCGAATAGCCAAGCTGCGCATTTCATCACTCGAAAACACCATGTTTTCGCAGGTGACGAGCCTGTCACCCTCGCGAACCAAAAAGCCAGCCTCAATGAGAAAGCGAACTGCTTGAGTTACTTCTGTTACTGAAGCAGCCCCGACCAAGCGGCGAGAGATCCAGTATGGATCCTCCCTAAAATCAGGAAGCGCCACCATTTCTCGCAATACCGGATAGAGCCAGTGACTGAGGTAGGTCAGCTCATCGCCGTGCAGATCACGACGCTTTGCTTGCGGAGTCAACTGTTGCAGGATTTTAAAACAGGCTTCTTTTTCTACGTCTGACTTAGCCTGATTCATCTGCACAAGAGCCGCAAAGTAGGCCGCCATGGTGCCCTTCAAATTTAACCCTTGTGCAAACTGATCAATCGCGTTTGCGCCGATATTGCGCTCTCCAGTGATCACTAAGTGCAAGGTATTCGGCGCTGTAAATCCAGCCGCTTTAGAGAAGGCTCTGTAGCTGTACCCCCGCTGACTAGACTTACGAAATTCGTAGAAGTCGCGAAGATACATTCGAAAGTCGGTATAGCCAAAGATCGATAACACAGCAGGCTCCCGATCGCCCTTTACTTTTACACCAGGCTTAGCGCCTGGCTTTGCATTTGGTTTTGACGGTGCCTTAGACATTGGAACTTGACCCTTCCGTTTATCTCTATAAGCGTATTCGGCATAAACCAGCCAAAACTTGAGCGCTATTTCCAAGTATTTGGATTTATTTAAAATTCCGAGTGCCGCTGTATACAGGAATGCTCAGCACTTTTTTGTATCGGGATAACGCCCGCTAAAAAAAGGGAATGTTGCCCAGATTTGTAGACAACTAAATTGATAGTTTTTAAACATTCCTCAATTGTGTCGATAGTCAATCTAGGATGGTATGTGCCTTGGGGGTGCCGTGATCACCAAACTGACTAATCTTATTTCTGGACTAAACGGTGCCGAGAGTGACGCTGAGAGGTCACATCTCCTGGCTTGGCAGCGCAGCCAAGAGGCGACCATGACTCCCGCGTTTTACCTGCCGGTAACAGTAGGAGCTCTTTTTGCAGTTGTGGCGAATTACTTCTTCGCGTCCCAGATCACCAGAGTGCCTTTAATTACAATTTTTTCATTAATTTTTCTGCTGGCTGCGTTACTACCGCTAGTAAGTAGAATATGGCCGACCAAAGTTCAGAAAGTAAACTCCTTAGTGACCTTTTTGGCTGGTCAGACCGCTTTAATCGGGATGTCATTCGTTTTCAAAATTGACCTTGCGACAGGCGATCGGCTCGATTATGCGGTGATGAGTTCAGGTATCTATTGTTGTCTGGGAATTTTAACGATCATAATTAGCCCGTTTCATCATGGCTTTCTCTTCTTTCTAGCTTCAGAATTTATAGCAATGGGAATGTTTAGTTGGGGAGTAGAGCACCCCTTAGAGCGAACAGTGGCGTGGTTACTTGTGCTGTTCAGTTTTGCCAGCGTTGCCACTGCGTATCACATCATTGCCTTTCGCCGACTTCGACTACACGCAAAAATTGAATGGACTCAAAGGGTTTTGCAGCAACAGAACGAGCGACTTCGCATGAACGCAATTGAGCGCGAACTTACTGTTGCCAGGCAAGTCCAGGATTCGCTGTCACCGGCGATTACATCATTGGACTGCAGTCACGCGACAGTGAGAGTCTATCAACGCCGCTTCGACATTCTCGGCGGTGACTGGGTTGGAGTCAGACTGGACAAATCCGGTCAATTGATTTTGGCTATTGCCGATGTTACCGGTAAGGGCATTCCGGCAGCGATGGTGGCACAAACTATCAATTCTCTTTGGGCCTTAGCTCTTACCGAGGAGAAGTTTGAACCAATGCAGTGGATCAATCGAGTAAACTCAACGCTGATCATGCTAGGGCATTCCGCACCGCATACAGCAACTCTCGGCGTGCTCATCGTTGATGCCACCAGCGCCGGGTATTATTCCTGCGGCCACTTGCCGGTGTTTGTTGCTAATGGCTTTGCGCGCGATCATCTCAATACATCTGATGAACATGTTGTATTTGACTCGTTGGTAAGTCGTGGAAATCTAGTTGGCCTCTTTGACGAACTTGATTTGAAGCCAGTCAAGATTTCCTTCTCAGAGAATCCTGTTGAATCTTTGCTGCTTGGTACTGACGGCATTTTTAATCAAGGTGGCCGGATCAAACGCCGTACGATTCAGGACCTACTATACGACCTCGACCAAAGAGGCGACCAAGCTCTGGACCGAGCCAACGTAGACGACGACCAACTTTTGATTTGGGTCGAGCGCAAGACCGCAATAAATAAGGCCGCGTAAGAGGAGCACCTCCTCTCATTCAGCTGCCTTACCATTCGCAAGGTTCAAACGCTGACGCAGGGCGTTAGCCAACTTTGCATCAAATCCATCTGTTTTCACCAGAGCACTTAGTTTCAGCAACGAATTAGCGGGGAAATTTTTAAGGACTGCCTCACTGAGTGCCTTTGGACCATCCGCAGCAGTATCGACTACAATAGCCATATCCACTTCAGTTGCGTCAGCGTCTTTAGGCAGAGTCGTTAAGGCTATAGTAACCTTCATTGCGAGCATTCGGACCCTGTCTTTACGCTCGGGATACTTCGCATCACTTGCTAGTTCAGAATAAAGTAAATAACCCTGCGGCTCACCTGCCTTAACGGGAATTATTTCCATGTGGGACTTCACGACGTAATCGCGATCACTTAGGGGCCAAGGCGCAGAATTCACTCCGTAGACCTTAGTAAACTGCCCAGCCAGCGGTTGCTTTGGATCGAAAGAAATTTGTCGTTCGAATTCCTCACTATGTTTGCAGCCATCGAGCCAAAAGGCAAAATTTTTGCCTTCAATAGCTACTGCAGCCACACGGCTGATATCGGAACTAATCAACATTTTACTGCGAAATTCAGTTAGACCAGTGTCACCATATGGACGTCTATAAAGCTTGAGGCCGTCTACATTGCCTGACTCGATCCACGTACTGTCAATTGGCAAAGCCGAGGCCGCCGTAGAAGTCAGCCCGAGTAAAATATAAAAAACGGATACCAACCGGTGAAAAGCCATCTGACTTGCCCCCAAACAGATAAGTTACTAAGTGTAGGAATTATAGCAGATTTTTATCGAACATTTGTTTTGTTACTTTCTTAGTATTCAGATCAACCTCAGTCATCTTAAGTATCGAGGAATCCCCAGAGTCACTTACTTTAATGGTGACTTGCGTTGGAGTTTTGAAGCCGTTAACCTCTTTCACCTCGTCTATTGTTAGCTCTTTCAGCAATTTATTGTCCTTCGAATAATATTCCACTTTGTCTGGAGAGTAATCTGAAATACCGACCAAATTCACCAAGTAAGCTATCTCCCCTTCAGCCTTATCCGGGGTCGCTTTCACCTTATAGTGCGGCGCACCCTTGTAATCGGATTCACACTTACCCGCGTCACAGATCATTTCGTATTTGAAATTTGCTGATCGAGCAAAATCTAGGTCCGAGTAATTAAAGTGCGATTGAACAAATGATTGGTCGCCACCGCCACCGGAAATCCTTTTTGCAGCCCCGCTGCTGGTCTTGATCCACCGATCATCGGTACCGCTCTTCCGACTATGCGCCAAAATCCTAGTAGTGTTTGGCTTCTCGAATTCGATCAGACTATGAGATTCGTCGTCGCTTATCTTAAGACTCCAGGTCTTAAAAACCTTTTCCACAGTAGCATCACCCTTTTTGATCAACAACTGTACATGAGCGTAGGCACTCTCGGGTGCCTTCCGATCTCTGACCTTCTTCATAATCTCATCAGCGTTTGGCTTAGCACCGTCGGCCATAGAAGTGATCGAGGAAAACAAAAGCAAAGCTGCGGCAGATGAATTTAGGATCTTCATAACGGCTCCAAAAATAATATTTCATCACCAATCGAGTCTTCCCAATCCAAACTAGTCTTACAAGTGACGCATGGCATCGGCTACGACCATATTAGCCGCCCGCCTTGAGGCCAAAGTCGCTGTTAAAGTCGCCAACCCGGTCAGGATAAGCGCGCTAATCAACCAAGATTGAGGCACCCAGGCAATTCGCATACTGATTGGAGTAGTCAAAAGGCCAGCGCTAAAGCGAATATCGGCCAGACTGATCATCTGGGAGGAAAAGATTACGAGCAGTAGACCAACAAAACAGGCGATTAGGCTTAGGTACATCCCTTCGATCGAAAACATAACGATTAGGTGTCGACGAAAGAAGCCAATACTCCGCAACGTACCGATCTCACGAATCCTCTCATTGACCGATTTCATCATAGTATTGGTTACCGACATGATCACAATGAATACAACTACGCTCAAAAATATGTTCCGAACGGTATGTTGTAGCTGAATACTTTTTAATACCTGAGTAGTCGCTGGATGCTCGTACCAGTGCAAAAT
>Ga0315284_10009709_pt1 | contig 13709 bp, 11 predicted proteins | sample YL17G09_16_MG_FD_203696 | JGI IMG/M metagenome (GOLD analysis project Ga0315284, IMG submission 203696) | Sediment microbial communities from Yellowstone Lake, YNP, Wyoming, USA - YL17G09_16 | ecosystem: Environmental > Aquatic > Freshwater > Lake > Sediment | place: USA: Wyoming | collected...
TTATGAAAGAGGCGTAGAAAGACTCCGTTTTCAGTATGAAAGAAATATTGGTTATATTCAAAATACTATTATGGAATTAACACAGAAATTAGAACAATATAAACGTGAATTTGAATAAACTCTTTATAATGTATTTATTACAATAACAAATAAATGAAAATAATTATATTTTTTTGTTATTAAAATTGAAAGAGAGAAATGTGTGAAAAGGTGTACGATTAAATTACAATCTATATAATAGATACAATTCACAATGACTAATGTATGGCACGAATCCGTCATTTATTTTGGATATGAAATCTGTCTACCCGATAATATATCCAGTACCGAATTCCATCAACAGTCTACACTACTTTATTCACTTAATGATCTCCTACCCAAACCATTACAAATTTGTAGTATCCTTAATCGTTATTCAAATACAGATGATAATTGTTTAGATCAACTTGCTATTATTGTACTTGGAGTAAGTATTAATTTGAATGATTATAGGGAATTAGATGATTTACAGAGTATAAAAGAGGATTGTTGTATGGGTTATACATCAATATTAGATAAAACTAAATTTTCAGAAATAAATGAAATATTGGATAAGTATGATATTATGAAACCTGCGAAATTTTATAATGGTTTGGAATGGCGTGGATCAAAATATTATGAATCGGATGATGATTCAGATGATGATTCAGATGATGATTCGGATGATGATGATGGATGTAGTCGTTGGGAAGATTATGAAGAGGATGAGGAGGAAGAGGAGGAAGAGAGTGAAATCGAGACAGATATAGAATATGATGAAGAGGAAGAAAACGAAGAACAGGAAGCAGAGGAAGAAGACGAAGAAGAGGATGAGACAAAGAATAAAAAGAAAAAATAAATTATTCGGATAAACAATTTAATAATAAGATAACATTATATAAATAATCTAATCTTTTTATTGTATAAGAATGTTGCAATCTAACAAGAAATCACATTCCGAATTACTTGAATTATGTAAAACCAGGGGACTTAAAGGATGTACTGGCCTCAAAAAGGCTCAGTTATTAGAACGCTTAGCAGAATCGACTTCTACTTCTATTCAAGAACCCTCCTTTGTTTTTCAACCTATGATTACTTATATTGGTAATAAACGTAAACTAGTTCCTTGGATTATGGAAATAATTCAATCTATTTCTAAAGAACGAGGTGATGCACCACTTCGTGTTTTTGATGGTTTTGCAGGCAGCGGAGTTATTAGTCGAGCACTTATCCCCTTTTGTTATGAACTTCATAGTAACGATATGGAACTTTATTCCCATACTCTTCTTCGTTGCTTTTTAGAAACTCCAACTCCCTCCCAAAAAGAACAAATTGATTTTTATTTTCAACAAATTGTAGAACAATGTAAATCTCCTACTCATATCGGATTTATCACAAAATTATATTCCCCTCTTCATACCTCTTCCCCACAACCAAATGAACGATGCTTCTATACACACGAAAATGCACTTATTATTGATACCATTCTTAATTATATCTTTACTTATGTAAGTGAGGATATACGTCATTATTTATTAGGACCATTATTAATTAAAGCGAGTATTAATGTGAATACAGCGGGTGTATTTCGTGGATTTTATAAAAAGAATGGAGTGGGACATTTTGGAGGTGTTGGTGAAAATGCACTTGAACGAATTCTTGCACCCATACAACTCTCATTACCTACCTGGTCGTCCTTTCCTTGTAAATCATTTTGTTATCAATCTGATATTTTTACTTTATTACCTACTTTTCCAGATAAATATTTTGATATTATCTATTTAGATCCACCATATAATGAGCATCCTTATGGTTCAAATTATTTTATGTTAAATTTAATTGCTTCTAATCAAGAACCCAATCACTATTCAGCTGTTTCTGGTATTCCTAAAGAATGGAATAAATCCACTTTTAATGGGCGTAATTCCGCTTTTCAATCTATTCTTCAATTATTAAAAGTAAGTATTCAAAAAAGTAATATTGTTCTTCTTTCTTATAATAATGAAGGATTAATTTCTGAGGAGGAATGGATACAGATATGGACGGAATTAGGGTGTTCTCCAAAAATATTTAAAAAATCATATGATACCTATCACGGTTCAAGAAATTTATCTTCAAGAAATAAAACAGTTTTTGAAATGTTGTATCTTATATCTTAATTTTGTAGATTAAATAATATAAATCATTTATAGTCTTATAATATAAAATGATTGTATCTTTTATCTATCGTTTTAAAAATGATCAGACAATTCATTACGGAAAATATATAGGTTATATAACAAATGATTATGAAGAAGGGCTAGATAGAGAAATTGCAAGTCTTATTACACCACTACTACGAAAAGAATTAGAATCAAGAAATATCGATCCTGAAGATTCATCATCACTTGTTGTTGGAGTACTAGGATCTAATCGTGAAATAGCAGATTATTTTTCAGAAACCGAAAAAGATGTTTTTGATTTACTTTACTGTAATTGGTCAAATCAACCTCCAGAATTATTTCTTAACGGTCATCTCGTCAAATTATAAATTACTTAAACAAAATGTACGATTATTAATCAGCTGAAAAAGTCTATATTCTTTAGTCTATATTTAGAATGTCTAAAAAATATGTGCCTCCGTGTATGAGAAGTTCCTCTACACCCCAACAAAATAATCAACCTCTTTTTTGGGATTCTACCCCACAATCAGATAACCAACGATTTAATTCTAATCGTCAGTCCCTTGTTAATACAAGTAAACCCGCAAAAGATGCACCCAAATTAAATGTAGGTACTTTAGCATCATTAACAAAACAAACTACTTCAAATGTACCTCTTAAATCGGTTAATGTACAATCGGATCAGGATTTTCCTTCACTTGGTGGAAGTACAAAAGTATCACAAGTATCATCGAATAATTATGCATCATTGGCTCGTTCTTGGGGAGAACAAAAGAAAGCAGATGATGAACGGGCAAAAAAGGAGGCAAAGGAACTAGCAGAGAAAAAACGTCTTGAAAAGGAAAAAGAGGAGAAGGAACGACGATCCTTTCAAGTTCGCTCTCATACATTTTATGCTTCATCTAAAAAGAATAATGAGGACGAGAAATATGATCTAGGAGATAGTAGTCGTGTAATTGCAGATGATGATTCTTATCAGTCTTCTCCCTCTGACAATGATATTGTAGACGATGACGATGATGATCAACAAAATGAAGATGATGTCGATGATGCGTGGAATCGACGACGTAGTAAAAACGATCTCTATTAAATAATCCGATGAATTGCACCCTTATTTTTTTTTACATTTTAAATATAAAAAAATTGAAATATTATTTGTGATGTAGATATAATTACCCATAAGAATGCTACTAAATCGTCTCCAAGTCTTCATTTTCTGTCTCCTATTTGTTACGTGTATTTATCATATGATTCATTCTGATTCTACTTATCTTGTTTCTAAACCCTTGTCTGACCGCCCACCTATTACACCTTTACAACCCATTTACTTTCCAATTTTATTAAAAATGACATTACAAGCAAATAAATCTAAAGCATATCGTCCCTATCAACGACAACGCCCTAGAAAATATAATTATTCATCTTATTATCAATATAATAAATAATTATTCATATTTATAAACTATATTTACTATAAATTACATCATAAATTACATTTTATAATAATTCATTGCAACTTGATCAATCATTGCTAATTGTTGTTGTAATTTTTCTTCTTTATTTGGTTCTTTTGATTTTTTCTTTTTAATTCCTGTTACTGTATTCGGTAAAAACTTTTTAGGAATAGGTAAAAAGAGTACTTCTTTAAAAAATGTATCGGATTGTTCTACGATTCTTTGTAGAAAAGCTGGATCTTGAACTAATGTAGGTGCAGCTGGTACTTTCATTCGAGGCATATCTACTAAAATCTGAACCATTACACATAGTGTATCCATTTTCCTTCGTTGTGTATTTTTTTGATCTATCGATCGATATAAATCTAAAAGAGCTTGAAATTCTTGATGTAATCGTACCATTCCTTTTTGACTAAATTCTTTATAAAGTTCAGCTAATACTGAAATTAAATAATATCCAACAGATGCCTTTTGATTTGCATTTTTTAATCCTGGTGGACCTCTTTCTATTGTACTTAATCCTGATCCAAATTTCTTTCTTGTAATTGCATCTTCTTCCAATAACCATTTTGCCCAAAAAAGTGCTCTTTCAGTTGCACCTTCCATAATTGCAAAAACCATTTCATTTCCTGCGTGTAATAATTGTTCTAAATCCGAATTACGTTGATAGACCTTTCTTACACACGCCTTATCCGTTGTACGCAACACAGAACGAAGCCAATTCTCATTCTCGTGAGTATCGGATGGAATTGTTGGATACTTTGGTTTCGATTTCTTAGGACATCCTTGTAAAATAAGTACAATTTCTGTACATTTTTGTTGTACTTCCACTGTATTACAAAATTTATTAAAATCTAATTGAGCAGCTTTTTCTCGTAATTCTTTGAATTGTTGTTGTAAATAAAGAAAGATTCGTGGGGAGGCAATACCAATATGATCAAAAGCATATTCAAAACATAATTTTTCAAAAAGTAATAATCCACCCGAACAGATCATATCCGCTGTATAATGAATTAGTTTACCTGCAGAATTTGATCCAGCTTCACCTAAACATTGCAAAAAAGTTCGTGCTACATCACGTAAAATATAACCTGATCTCGTTGTCACCTCTAATTCCTTGTTTTCTTCTTCCGTAAAATCCATTGATTAACCGTAATTCCCTTGTCTTTAGATTACAAAATTATTTTGATTAAAAGACAAGATCCCTTTATTTATATAAAAATTCATAATTCTATCTTACCTTATCACATTAACAAATAAATAAAATATATTGAGTAATTTATTTTCCTACTTATTTTAAGTAAGAAATAAATATAAATAAAATAATAGTCTAGAAAGAAAAGGGATTTTATCTATATTTGGGTGATACTTTTTTTGTTCCATTGGCTCTCGGAATTAGACCTTTTGCCTTCAAAGAAGATCGCATTGTAAATCCAATTGACTTTCCTTCCTTCCATCTTCTCAAATATTTTAAATTTTTCCTTGTTGGATGATAACCGCCTGATATCCTATTCATATCGCACGGACATACCCCTCCTCTCTTTTTTGTTTTATTTCTTCTTTTTAATACCATTCTATTTATTGTTAATAATTAGATTCTATTCAAATGACTGGTCGTAAAAAAACACTCAAAAAAAATAAACTATGGCCTCATAAATATTATCGTGGACTCACCAAAAAACAAGCATTAGAACGTAAAAAAGAAATTAAAAAATTTGGAGCAATGAGCTGGAAAAATCCAAAAGCATACGTTGGATTTAAAACAGATACGTATGGAAAAACAAAACGTAAATCTTCTTATACGGCTCAATGGGATAGATTATTTCCTGATGCAAAATCTCTTAAAAATCAATCAACAGTGACAGGTGTTCCTTTAAAATATATTGATCATGTCTATCGTAAAGGTCTTGCCGCATGGGCTACTTCAGGTCATCGTCCTGGAGTTAAAGAAGGCCAATGGGGGCATGCACGAGTCAAATCTGTATTACTATGTGGAAAATCCCATTATACAGCTAATGCTGCGGTTGTTCGTAGAGCAAAAAAAGAATCGGCATCCGCAAGAAAATGGTTTAAACGTTGTAAAACTTCAAAACTAACTAGAATTTAATTATAACGTATTGATTATTTCCGATATATATTGTTGTATAACTGTAATATCATTTACATCTTTATTATTTTTATTAATTATATTATATACTCTTTTTTTTGATATATTTAATTTTTTACAACAATCAGTTATACTTTTATAAGTTATATCATTAATGGATAAAGGTCTTTTATTTTTTTTAATTGTAACTGAGCAGTGGGGGCATTCTATCATTCTTTTTGTTTTATCTTTTACTCTAATTCTGAATATTAGTTTAATTTCCTTTTTAAATGAGTGATTATTTTTACATTTTACCCATACTTCTGTATGAGATCCTACTGTAAAATGTGATGGTAATAGTGGTTTATTTTTTTCATAATCCCATATTTGTGTAGATTCTGGATAAATACATTCAATTGAATCTTCATATTTAACATTTGATATATTATATAATATATTATTATATAGTTCATTATTAGAAAATGAATGTACATAATTTAATTTTAAATTATATTTTAAATTTATCCACTGTATTATTTTATTAAAATCATCTATAGTTATATTTGAAATATTAAATACTATATTATTACAATTAATTTGTTTTAATTTTGTATCTCTTATTCTTAATACTTCATAACCATTTTCAATAAAAATTTTATTTTTATTTAAATCTTTATCATTTTTATTATAATGCCAAGGATAACCATCTACTTCTATAATTAATTTAATATCATCTATTAATATATCAGCCTCACGTTTTATTATCTTTTTTTGCCAATGTACATTTTTAAATAGAAGTTTTAATTCACTATAAATTCTTATTTCTGGCCTACTTGTTGGTACAGTACATTTTGGACAACTCATACACGTTGTTTCTCTTATATTATAGACTTGTACGTTAAATTCAGGATGTGTAATATTTTTCATACATTTTAATTTGACTAACATATGAGATTGAGGAGATAATTCATTTGGTTTATATGTATTCTGTTCAGACCATATATTTATAATATTTGGATATCTATCTAAAATACTTCCATTTTTCTTTACCATATTATTCCTATAAGTTTTTCCACCCTCTTTATCTCCACATAATTTACAATATCTCTGTAGTTTTTTATCTTGTCTATATATATTTCTTGGTACACATTGAAATATATTTTTACAAATTTCATAATTCTTACATTTCCAACTATATTTAATACAAGTTCCTCTTGAAACTGTTTTCATATCTTCGCTATTTCCATAAAATTTATCAATTAAATATGGATAATTTAGTAATAAATATGAATATAAATCATTTTTTACAAATTTTATATTATTTTGACCTATATTCTCTGTATTATCTAAATTTGATAATTTTTCTATAATATAATCTTTACTTTTACCACTATAACCTTTTATCTTATTTTCTTTACAATATAAAATTAGGTCTTTTAATGTTAGTTTTGAAAAATCCATATATTATATATGGATAAATCAAACATTTATATTCTTTCAATGCCTTTAAGTACTCCAATCTGCATCTATAAATAGTTACTACACTTTTATTATCTTTACATCATATTTCTTATCCTATAATTTATTACGGCAACTAGATAAATGTGTATTTAATCTATTTAAACAATCACACTTTATAATACTAGGAATTTATATGATGGAAATTAATACAACCAATTCAGAACCCCTTTTAAATAAGGATATTTCTATTAATAATGAAATATTTCGGGTTAATGAAAATGAATATACTAAAATACACCACGCAGAATATAGCAATCTACGAATTCTGGAATCTCTCGGATTCCACGAACGTCTCGTCTCTCTCTTAACTGAAATCTCTTCTATCTATCCACAAAAAGTAAGTGTACGTATGAATCACGTCACACACGGTGGCTACATCCCTATCAAATGTTCACCCTTTTTCCAATCTATTTATATTCGACCCAATCATCATTTCTCTAATATTATGTATAATACACAACAATATCTCAAAAATCAAAGCAATCTATTTTTAGTAAATGATGATGTATCCCCCCTTGAAGACTGGTTTGATATTCATTGGGATCATCCCAATGATAATATTATTATTTCACTTAACCCATCTTTACCTATGCAACACTATATTCGGTATGAATTATCCAATCTAAGTACAAAATGGACCCCACAACCCACTCTATATGTCTATGTTTCCAAACCAATGCACGATCTATTTCATACTCATTTTTATTATTATATCAAAGATTCTATTTTAGATTATGATAATTTAATTCATTTATGTATTATGGTTAAAAATGGTGGAACTCAATTCGAAGATATGCTAAAAACAAATATACCCATCATTGATCGATGGACCATTCTTGATACAGGTAGTACTGATCAAACGATTGAAATGATTCATAATACACTTATTGGTACTAAATTAGGTGAATTATATCAAGAACCTTTTGTTAATTTTAAAGTTAGTCGTAACCGATGTCTTGATTTAGCAGGTAAAAAATGTAAATATATTATTATGCTAGATGATACCTATGTCATCAATGGAGATTTAAGACAGTTTTTAAATATTGTTCGTGGCGACCAATTCTCAACTTCTTTTACTTTATTTATTAAAAGTGATGATACAGAATATGGTTCAAATCGTATTATTAAATCCGATTCAGGATTACGATATATTCATCGTATTCACGAAGTTATTAGTGATAAAGAAAATCGTAATGTTGTCATTCCTATCGAATCTGCAAAAATTATTGATCAACGATTTGATTATATGGAAGAACGAACTATAAAACGAAAAGAACTTGATTTAAAACTCTTATATGAAGAAGTAGAAGAAGATCCAAGTAATCCACGATCTTATTATTATTTAGCACAAACCTATAATTTATTAGAAAATTATGAAAAGGCATTTGAATTTTTTATGAAACGATGTGAATTTATTAATTCGGGATTCTTACAAGAACGTGTTGATGCTGCCTTTGAATGTGCACGAATCGCTAATTTTAAATTAAATAAACCTTGGAATGAATGTCTTGCTCTTTATGAACGAGCCTTCAAAATTGATGAATCACGACCTGAAACACAATATTTTATTGGAATTCATTATTATCTTCAAAATGAATTTAAAACCGCTTATTCTTATTTTAAAAAAGGCTTTGAAATTGGATATCCATCTCATTGCCAATATAGTCTAAAACCAACTCTCAGTTTCCATTTTCTACCTAAATTTCTAACAAGAACTTGTTATCAATCTGGTGTACAAGATTATCTACTTGGAGAAAAAGTAGCTGCCTTTTTCCTCACTAACAATCCATCTACTGCAGAAGACTATGCAGAAATTATTTCTTGGTATAAAATCTTTCAAAATCTTAATAAATATGATAAATCACAATTCAATATACAACCTAGACGATCTACTAAACCACTATTCGTCTTTGTTGCTGATGGTGGTTTTCATACTTGGAGTGGTACAAATATTCTAACCACTGGCGTTGGCGGATCTGAAACATACATCATCGAAATGGCTCGTTATATCCAACAAGAAGGCACCTTTGATGTTATTGTATTCTGTAATTGCAGTCAAAATGAAACCTTTGAAGATGTACAATATAAACATCTCAATGAATTCTTTTCTTTTATTAATGAAAATCACGTACACAGTTGCATCATTAGTCGTTATTCAGAATATTTACCTGTTTCTTATAAAGGGTTAACTGAAAATGTATATTTAGTTGTACACGATCTTACACCATCTGGTAATGTCATTCCCATTGATAATAAATTAAAAAAGATTTTTTGTTTAACTAAATGGCACGTCCAACATATGAAAGAATATTTTCCATCTGTTCTTCATCCCTATTTTGTTCCATTTTATTATGGTATTGATACAAATCGCTTTCTAAATACAAATAATACACCTATTATCCCCTATAAATTTATTTATTCTTCTTTTCCTAATCGTGGTCTTCTTCCTCTTCTACAAATGTGGCCCTCTATTTATAATAAACAACCTCTCGCGTCTCTTCATATCTATTCAGATGTAAATGGAACATGGGTTAATCAAGTTGCACCAGATCTTATGAAAGAAGTTAGACTACTATTAGTTAAATACAAACATATGAACCTATTTTATCACGGATGGGTAGATAAACAAACCTTAGCAAATGCATGGCTTTCTACTGATATCTGGTTTTATCCATGTACCTTTATGGAAACCTTTTGTTTAACCGCTCTTGAAGCCGCTACAACCAAAACACTTTCTGTTACAAATGATTTAGCTGCTTTACAAAATACAGTTGCAGATCGTGGAGTTGTTATTAAAGGTGATCCAATGACTCCTGAATGGAAAGAAAGTGCTTTACAACAATTATTCTATTATATGGATCTTCAAAATAACTCTCACAAACAAGAATTAATTCATAAAAATTATGAATGGGCAAAAGAATTAACATGGAAAAATCAAGCCAATCGACTTCTTACCCAGTATATTCCACATCCACTCCCCTGCCTACCATCCTCTTCTAAACGTCTCATCTTTCTACCCCTCTTCTTTAATTCTGACTATATCCCTCTACTCAATCTTCTACTTCATAGTATGTATCTATATGGTAACGTAAATAACGATACAACACATTTACTTATTTATACAACCACCTCATTCGAAGAAGAAATTAAAAAAACGATTACTTGGATTTCTCATTTTACAATCCATTTTGTTACAAATAATTCTATAACTACATTAGATCAAGCCTATAATGCACGATATCAATTATTCTCATTACCACACGTCTCTGAATATGACACTATTTTATATCTTGACACAGATGTGATTATTAATAATAAGTTAGATTATGTGTTTGATTTATGCAAAGAAGATAAATTATATGCAGTTGATGAATTTACAATCAATAATAATTATGGATATTGGGGTAAATTATTTTTTACAAAAGAAGAACTAGATCAAATCCCTGATAAACGAGGTATTAATTCAGGTATTCTACTTTTTAGAAATTCCTCTACAATGAAACAATTATTTGATGTTGTTATACAGGATATGTTTTTACGACCACATTTAAATACCTTTAAGGATCAACCTTATCTTAATTATCATTCTATTAAAAATAATCTTGTTGATAAAAATACATTAGGCAATTTATCCATTAACACACTTATTACTAATAATCTATTTCTTAATAAATCAATTATACACTTTTATGGTGTATTAGAAAATGATTCTATTTCAAAGATTGAAATGATGACACAATTCTTTAATAGTAGAAAAAAATATCATATTGATTCTATTCGCTCAAAAACATATCAAATGATTCAACAACATTTATTACCATTGGCTTTATTATTTAAAAATGAGTTAGAAGGTGGTTTATTTAATAATCATTCTGGCTCTGTTACCTCTACAACATATGCTGATAAACAAATTAATTTATGTAATCTATTACTCACAAATCAATTTAATAATTTATTGGAAATTGGATTTAATGCAGGATTTTCTACATTATTTATGTTATTAATAAATCCAACTATTAAAATAACATGTGTAGATTTAGGGCATCATCTATATACACAACCTTGTTATGAATGGATTTCTAAACACTTTCCAAATCGTGTTGAACTTATTATTGGAGATAGTTGTAAAGTATTACCTGAATTAATTAAAAAACAATGTTCCTATGATTTTATTCATATCGATGGAAATCATGGAGATCAATGTGTATTTAATGATCTTCATAATTCTATTAAATTAGCTCATAAAAATACATTCATTTTAATAGATGATTACAATTTTAATAATATTAATGTTTTATGGAATTTATTTATTTCCTATTATCAATTACAACGACATCCACTCTTAGTAGAAACCGATCTTCACGATTTATGTATTGTTCCTTAAAAAATGATATTGATATAATATAATTATCTTAAATTAATATAATTATATTAAATATGACATATAATTTATTTATTTTCTAATATAGTAATTCTATTTTGTAACAATGATATATCTTTTCTTAATTTCTTTACCTCTTCGATTGAATAGATTAATAAATTGAACCATTCAATTCCTTCTGGTGATCCATCTGGATTCTTCCAAGTAAAATAATTATCAACCTCATTTAATTCTTCTGCGATATAACCTATAAAATGTTTATTATCATCTTTTGCATCATACTCTCTTGCTCTTATATTATATAATCTTGATGTATCTTGTTGAAGATCAATTACATTCTTTTTATATTTGATAGATGATGTATTATATGTAATTTCATCAGTTGCTACATTATATACCATTACTGGTGTAGCTAAAGCAACTCCTCTTACAGGGCCTACATAAAATGCATTCGCTGTTGCTCCTGTTATTACTGTTCCTCGTGCATTTAATACAATAGCGTTTGCTGCTTGTTGTGATCCAGCTAAAGTTCCAATTGCTATACTATTTGTTCCCTGATTTGTTCGTCCTGCTTGAAATCCTATTGCAACTGCTCCTGAATTTTGTCCTGTACTTCCTGCACTAGTACCAATAGATACACAGTTTATTCCTTGTGTACTCAAATTATATGCTCCTGCTGAAAAACCAATAGCAACTGCTCCTGATCCTTGAGATTGAAATCCTGCCGAATTTCCAATAGCGACTGCCTGTTGTCCTTGACCTGTTGATCCTGATTGTACTCCAATTGCAATTCCCCACTGTCCTTGAGCTGTCCGTCCTGCATTACTTCCTATAGCAACAGCAAGCTGTGCTTGATTAAATCCTCCAGCTAATTCTCCTATAGCTATGCCATTAACTCCTTGAGATGTTGATCCTGCTTGGACACCAAGCGCAACTGAATTATATCCTTGAGTTGATAAACCAGCCGATGCTCCAATTGCTATCGAACTTGTTCCCTGATTAGCTTGTCCTGCTTGATATCCAATTGCAACTGGATCACCGCCCGGTTTATCATATGTAGCAAAATGTGTATTCAAATCTCTCACTTCCTCTGCTATATATCCAACTTGTACTCCCGCGCTTGGATCTGTATTATAATAATATGTTTTTGGAGATAAATCATAAATAACATTTGTATCAACACTCGATGCTAAATCAACAATTGTATTTTTTGTTACTGCACTTGAAGTTAAATACGATAATTCAAATGTAGTTGCGTTATAGTAAACAGCAGTAGCTGCTGCTAAAGCACGAAGGGGTCTAATAAACCGTTGTAAATGACGTTAAAATTAAAGTTGATATATTAAATAATATAAATAACAACAATGTAAAAAGACTTTTTGAAGAAAATGTTAAAAACTTTGGACTTGAAAATAGAATTACTGGATTACAAGGAGACTCTACAAATGTATTGCTTAAGTTTATTGAAAACAAAGAAGTATTTGATTTTATGTATATTGATGGAAGCCATAAATGTATAGATGTTTATAATGATTGCGTTTTAGCTTGGAGAATACTTAGAAAAGGAGGATTAATGGTATTAGATGATTATCATTATGGGTCTTAGTGATGTAAGTAACGACCCTTTAAATTATCCTTTTATGGGAATTAATCATTTTTTAGAAAAGTATAAAAAAGAATTAAAAATATATAGCAAGGGTTATCGCGTTTTTATTGAAAAAATTTAGATATATTCAATATATTATGGATATTAGTTATACACCAGAAAAAGAAGCGTGTTTATTTTCACCTGTATATAATCAATTAATTAAATTAATTTAAACTTTTTATTTAATATAAAATAACAACTGGTGAGGCTGTAGTTGAAGGCGAATTACCAGTAACAGCCCATTTTGTATTATTCAAATTCAATAAATTTATACTTTGACCTTTATAGGTCATACCAAAACTATTTCTTGCTGAAACTCCGTTTTGGACTAAATTACTATCTACCTTTATTAGATTGGTTTTGGTAAATTTCATTAAACTCGCAAGACTAGTAAGAGAATATCCATCGTAATTTGTAAAATTTCCACCCATCCAATACT
>Ga0315284_10009710_pt1 | contig 13709 bp, 27 predicted proteins | sample YL17G09_16_MG_FD_203696 | JGI IMG/M metagenome (GOLD analysis project Ga0315284, IMG submission 203696) | Sediment microbial communities from Yellowstone Lake, YNP, Wyoming, USA - YL17G09_16 | ecosystem: Environmental > Aquatic > Freshwater > Lake > Sediment | place: USA: Wyoming | collected...
GAGTTTATGCACCTGGACCTAGAACTGGTTATCAACCATCTCTTGCCCTTGCTTCCAAAGTTTGAGAACATGAATGCGTCTCTGGTTAAGGTTGAAGTCTCTTCCAAGGGAGAAACCATTACCACAGAATACAAGAAGGTTAAATTGAAAAGCGTGCTCTGCAAGGACTTCACCGGAGCAGTAACTCAGTGCAAGTTGGTGTTTGTTCGTTCTTAACCTCTATTTATACCAAGCGAGTAATGCCATGACAGATAACAGAGACGATAACATTCCTAACGTATCCTTTGACTTTTCAAAGTTCATGAAGGAAACACTAAAGAAGGAAGAATCCAAGCCAAAGCTTGATCCAACTTCCAAAGACAAAGAGCCATTCAATCCAAACAAGGAATACTTTAGGAAATACCACGAAGGTATTGCTGGACGTATGTGGATTGGTAAGCCTCGTTACAGATAAGGAACGTTCCATGACAGACACCCAAAGAAAGAAACACCTACGCTATCTTGTGACTGAGTCTGTTCGCATGCTCAAGGAACAAGATATTGGTATGCCAGGAGCTCCTGTATCAGCCGTTCCTCCACCTGCACCACCTCCACCAGACGTTACGATGACTCCACAACCAGGAGCTGACGGAACTCAAGGTCCACAGGGAGCAAAGCCGTTCACTGTAGATGAAATGATTGAAAGACTCAACGTCATTCGTTCAGGCAAGAGTTTCAGTGATCCAGAAGTATACGGTCAACTAACCAGTTACTTCAAGGGCGTCTCAGAGCCAGACAAGGCTGTCATTGACAAGTTCTTGCAAGGCTTGGGAAGAGTAGTAATTCAAGTTGATGCAGTTGAACAGGGAAGCCAAGCTGGAGGACAGCCACCTCCACCTCCACCAGCCGCACCAACTCCTGGACCCGCACCAGCACCAGCTGGAGGAATGGGAATGGGGTAATTCGCCATGACCGAAAATAAGAATAGTGCCATAAGTGCGCTTGTTGAAACCGTCGTAAAAGAAGCTGTTGAAGAGGCTATGATCACCGAAGGTTTGAAGCCAAAGATTAACGTGACCGTTAACGGGAAAGAAGTTCCGTTCGGTGCAAGAGAACATATCGTTGATCTCAAAAGAGTTCTTCTCGGACTAGAGAAGCTCAAGAGCTGCTATGCCAAGGGCACAGCTAACCGTCATGTCTATGCTAACAGCTGCACAAAGCTTCGTAGACTCATCAAGAAGCTTATCATGGATCTACAGAAGACAGCTCCATCTAAGGCGCCAGCTCCAACTCCATCATCCTCATCCCCGCCAGTCTAGTCTCGGACCAACAATCAATCCAGCGGTTCTAGCACTTGCGATTACAGCAAATGGAACAATCCCTATAAGGATGACTCCATCACGTGCTTTGAACTGTGGATGAAATCCCTTGAAGTTCTGGAACAAGAATCCTTTTACCTCGGCTTCATGCCAACAGTAGAGCAAGGGAAACTTTTCAAGAGTTCCTTGCATGGTCTTGTTCATGAAGTCACGTTGAAGTGTGCATCCATTCTCAAAAGTCAAGTGTTCCATGTTGATGTAGGTGCATGCAACAACCATTCCAGGTTCGGTCTTGGGATTTCTTCCGCACAAGTGTGGTGGTAGCCACATCTTGACGAGAATACCTGGAGTTAACAGGGCGATGGAAGCGTCAAACTTTCCACGTTCTGGGTTCTTGAGACTGACGATCGGTACATGATTTTTTCCCATACCACACAATACCACAAATTTTGGGCTAAATTAACCGTAATTATAATTGGTTCAAAAACGTCTCGGAATAGGATATATTAGATCTATGGGCAAGCGCATGTACGAAGTCAAGGAACCGAAGAACAGCAACGCTGTGCATGGCACGATTCGCAACAATCGCGATGCCACTGCGGCAAGCTTGCGCAACTTCCGCGCCAACGTTTTCCATGACAAGCGCGAGAATCGTGGTGGTTCGCAGAATGAGTTCCGTGACTATCTCAACGAATACGCTCTTGATGAAGAGCGCGAGTAACAAAACCGTTCAACTGAGCGTAGAATCAAGTCATGATCTCAACAGAACTTAGCTACGGACACACCTACAGAGTTTTCATACCAGAGGGTGAGCCATTTCCAGGATTGCCCTGTATTCCAGCCGATCCACGAAATGATCACTGTAGGCTGGCAGAGGTTCCCAACCTTGCGCTGGTTACCTACACGGGACCACAACAGGTTGAAGACTTCACCATGCACGTGTTTGAATACGATGGATACAAGGTGATGCTTGGTGAGGGTGCCCTTGCCTACGTGAAGAAAATCTATCAAAAGAAGCGCTAAAAGAATATAGTTCAAATCCCAACTCTCACGTGATATAGTAGAAGAATGAACCCCAACGACGTAGCTGCCGACATGTCCGTTGCTCTTCCTGGTGAACTCTACAACGATGAAGTGGTTGAGCCTCGCGAAGTCTACGATGACTTTGGTGCTCCCATGGACAAGGATGAAGTTCTTCGTCAAGATCCCGAGTATTGTCGTTGGCTTGAGGAACGTGACCTTGAGGCTCGTTTCAACATGGAAAACGACCAAGCTCTAGACTTTGATCGCGAGAATCCTCGTGATCGCGATGACTTTGATTTCTAATAACAAGGAAAATGTAAATGAGTGTTTCTAAAGGTTCGGTCGGTGGCTCTATTGCCATGATGGCGACAACGCCATTTCTGTCTATTCTGCATGGCTGGGCTTTGACCATGCTCTGGCGATGGTTCGTCGTTCCAACGTTTCATGTTGCTCAGCTTGGTATCGTTCCAGCAATTGGACTTGGTCTAGTTGTTGCGATGTTCATGCCAAATATCCCAAGCCAGAACGATGAGAAGGATGAGAATCCCAATCTCACCCTCGTGCTCATGGCAGTGATCAAGCCGTTGATTCTTCTCGGTGTTGGTGCACTCTGGCACTCTTGCCAGTAATGAGACAATAACTGATAAGTTCCATACTTATCGGTAAATCAATCGTAGTCTATCAAGCGTAGCCTGTCTGACCCGAGTAGTGACAGGGAGAACCACTAGCGCGCTCTAAAAGCAGTCCCGGTTAAAACCCGGAATCTAGTGTGCGGTGCGTATCCTTGACCAACAGAAAAATGAATACGTGAGGCGTTCCTGCCAAGAGCAGAAAGGGATTACTGCTGGTAGAACTTTACAAGTTTGAAGTTCACTATGTCAGAAGGGTATTTCGCGATACCTAACAAACTTGTCCTCACCATGGTGGTTAATGGCGACTAGGAGCAGAGTAACCCAAGCTGTTGTAAGAGTCGTTTCTTGAGGTTCGGTGAGAATCTTCCAAGGTCAACTTTAACTGTGGTTCAACGATTCTCTCAAAAGTGTTGCTTTGAAGAAAGCAGCATCGTGGTCCGTAAAGCCACTCTCTTGTCTTCGTAGCCTAATGGACAGGCACCTTCCTCCTAAGAAGGTTAATGTAGGTTCGATTCCTACCGGAGACGCTATATTTAGACTAACCATGTCTAATCTCACACATCTAACTGATTCAACATTTGAAGCTTTTCTAGCAGCTGCAACTGGACGCGTTCTCGTAGCCTTCAAGGCTGTGTGGTGTGGTCCTTGCAAGACACTGACTCCAATCCTAGAGCAGATGGCAACCGATGAAGGTGTTACCATCGCTGTAGTTGACATTGATGAGTCACCTACCGTAGCACAAGATGTAGGTATCCGTGCTGTTCCAACCGTTGTGTGTTTTCACAACGAAGCAGAGTCCGGACGCGTTGTTGGATTAGTTCCCAAAGTCAAGCTTATGGGACTTCTCTAGAGATCTCAGTTCAAACCTTATCACGTAACTGATATCCTGTATAAAGCTTCGGTCACAATGACTGGAGAACAAAGGATTCGTTTACATGACTAAGTTTCTAGGTGTTTTGTTCGCGCTCGCTCTCATGGCTTTCGGCAGTGGTTGCACTACTGTTGAACCGGGTGAAACGGGAGTTCAGGTCTGTTGGGGTTCAATGGACAATCAAGTCTATCCTCCTGGCTTCTACACTTCTGTATTTTGTTCCATGCATGCCTTGTCCACGCGTACCCAGACCTACACAATGGCTGGTGCTGGACAGGAAGCTCATGTTGATGGGAGTGTGAACGTTCTCACGCAGGATCAGCTTGCCGTGGCGATGGATGTATCAGTTCAATTTCACTTGAATGACCACGCGAACAATGTTTTGTTGGTTTACCGATTGCTTGGAGAACACTATGACACAGAAATTGTGCATCAGTTGGTTCGTACAGCTGTTCGCGACGCCGCAAGTGAATTCAATGCAATGCAACTTGTAGACCAGCGCACTCAACTACAGAGTCGTATGTCACTCTTGGTGAATGGTCGTCTTACTACAACCTTGGCTGGTCGTCAAATTCCACCCGACGCAATTGTGATTGACAACATTCTCTTGCGTAACATTGCTCTGCCAAACTCTCTCCAGGAGTCTATCGCAAACGTTCAACGCCAGCGTCAGGAAACAGCTCAGCGTGAACAGGCTGGTCTCACAGCAACACAGGAATCTGCGCGCCAGCGTATTGAAGCCGAGGGTGTGTCAGCTGCCATGCTGATTCGTACAAGGGCAGATGCAGAAGCAATTCGTATCCGAGCAACTGTTCAGGCAGAGGCAAATCGTCTGCTGTCACAGTCTCTCACTCCAGAAGTGCTGCGTCTTCGTCAGATTGAAGTTACAAGCGCTTTGTTGGGCAACAGTAACAGCCGTGTAGTCATGATCCCTGCTGGCACAGTGCCAACACTCATGATGCCTGCTGACATCGCATCGCACTAGTCTCTCTCAAGGCTAACTTCTCCAGTTAGCCTTTTCTTTCATCCATCCCTGTCTTCATAAATCACTCTAATAATCAAACCTGAGTGGGCAGAATATCACAAATAGGAGAATAGACTATGCGAGTATTGACAGAAGTAGATCATCGTATCAAGGTAAAAGCTCTGGCAGATCTTCTAGACCTTCCTGTAATTGTCAGGGTCAACAAGTTTGATGAGGACTCAGCCAAGAAGTTTGCAGAAGACATGAACAAGGCTGTGTGTGTTGAACAGCCCGTTATTCCAATTTTGATTGATTCCTATGGTGGTCAGGTCTATGCCTTGATGAGCATGATTGACACCATCAAGCAAACCAAAACTCCTGTTGCTACAGTTGTGATGGGTAAAGCCATGAGTTGTGGAGCTGTTCTTACAACCTGTGGTGCAGAGGGAATGCGCTTCTGTGCTCCAAACGCTACCATCATGATCCATGACGTGAGCTCATTTGAAATGGGCAAGAATGAAGAGATCAAGGCAGGCGCAAAAGAGGTAGAACGTTTGAACGATTCCATCTACAAGGTCATGGGAAATAACTGTGGTCATGGAGACAAGTACTTCTGGGATATCGTTCAGACTAAGGGAAGAGCAGACTGGTATCTAGATGCTGCGGAAGCCAAAGAACACAACGTTGTCAATCACCTTCGTATTCCAGATTTCAAGGTAAAGCTTGTTGCCAAGGTAACATTTGAGTAGCTATGTCCTCCTGGATCTTTCCTCTCAAGAATCATTCTCTCGCTGTGCCATCGGAAGACTGGCATCCCGGTAAGTTTGGATTCAAGCGTAAGTTTGACTATCACCACACAGGCGTTGACCTATATGCCAAAGAGGGAGATCCAACTCTTGCTGTTGAAGACGGAACGATCATAGCTATTGAAAACTTCACAGGACCGATGAACAACACTCCGTGGTGGAACGACACCTGGGCTGTTCTTGTTGAGGGTGCTTCTGGTGTTGTGGTATATGGGGAAATCCTACCCTTGCTTAATCCTGGAAATTCCGTAGTTCAGGGACAAACCATCGGAACAGTTCTCACAGTTTTGAAAGAGCTCGTGGTCAAGGACTGGATACCTGGACACTCTCGTTCCATGTTGCACTTAGAGCTCCACCAACCGGGCACCACTGGCACAGCGTGGTGGAAACTAGGCGAAGTACAACCGCCAACATTGCTTGACCCCACAAGCCTTTTAATCAATTCCACCCGTTCATAATTTAAGTTCAAAAACTTTTGTTAACTGATATACTAGTAGAGTATGAACAGGCAAGACTATTTTCAAATCATGGCTCGCAAGATCGGCTACGACCATCTCTTGGGCATGTCTACACAGGAAGCCAAGACACTTCTAGAATCTCAAGGCAAGGAAGTAACCATCGCTCCCTGGAATCAACGCGAAGATTATCTTGAAGATGGGATCTTCGTTGAGAATCAAGTGAATCTCGTGTCAAAGGATGACACGGTCTGGGCTGTGTCTCTGGGTTACGACAACGCAATAATCTAACTCTTGTGCCAATAGCTCAGATAGGTTAGAGCAATCTGCTTATAACGGATAGGTCGTTGGTTCAAATCCAACTTGGCACACCATACAAGACCAAAGTTTAGATGAATATTAACATTCATGAAAGCTGAAACAATTTCCATAGATGATTTACGTAAAGCGGTAGCTCAAGTTAAGAACAAGTCGGCACTTGAGAAGTGGTTCTTTGGGAAAAGTTCAAACGCTAAGCGTAACCAGGAATTGGTTGAGCGAATAAAGTGTGAAGGAATTGACACTAGTCATTGGACAGGAAGATATACAAAGAAAAACACTTCGAGTAATCGCAAGAAACCACTTGAACGGATGAAAAGGGCAGCAATCAGGAAAAAGATTTTGAATGAGGGTTTGATTGAAGAAAAATGTGCAATTTGCAATTTATTGCCGGTGTGGAATGGAAAACACTTGACATTGCATATAGATCATATAGATGGTAATTCTAGTAATCACTCAATTTCAAACCTTAGATTCGTTTGTCCTAATTGTCACCAACAAACAGATACGTGGGGACACAGTAATCGTAATTTGAAGTTGCCAAAGGATGATTTAATATTAATACGACTAGTTGAAGAAGGTTATCTCTACAAAGAGATTGCTGATAAATTTGGTGTTGATTCTTCTTCTGTGTCACATAGACTTAGGAAATATAATGAGTAAACGAATTGTCTGGTGCAGCGACTTACATCTCAACTTCTTGACGGAAGCCTATCCAGGTGAACCGACCATGAGGACGTTGAGTGAGACAAAGGTCAAAGCTTTTTGTGACGTTATCTTGTCTCACAAACCAGAGGCTGTTGTCATTACGGGCGATATCACGGAAGCAAAGTTCATTGACATCCACCTTGCATGGCTGAGCCAATATCTAGCTCCCTTGCCTGTATACTTCGTTCTTGGAAATCATGACTTCTATCATGGAAGCATTGAGAGAGTTCGTGAGTTCTGTAAGCAGTTTGATGGATCACATCCCGATAAACCCACGAATAATCTTCGTTGGCTTAATGTGTGTGATGTTGTTCAACTAACAGAGAAGACGGCTCTGGTTGGACATGATGGCTGGTATGATGGGCAGTATGCTAACTGGTTTGCTCCTGGCGTGGTTATCATGAATGACTACTACATCATCAAGGAGTTTCAGGAGAGGTATGCTCCAGCTAGTCAATCAAACATGGTTCAGGGCGATCCAAGAATCAAGACGTTTGCCTTGATGCAGGAACTAGCTAATCAGTGTGCCTTCCACGCCTTGAACGTTCTACCAAAGGCTTGTTCACAAGCAAAGAACGTAATTTTCGCAACTCACGTGGCCCCATGGCCACAGAATTCGGTTTACAATGGACAGCGGAGTGATTTCAAGTGGCTTCCAAATTTTAGTTCAAAGCTGTGTGGTGATGCTCTTTTGGAGATTGGAAAATCCCATCCCAATAACGAGTTTACGATTCTATGTGGCCACTCTCATGGCTCCGCTGAATATCATCCACTGAGAAACATGGTCAGTCACACCAGATATGCTCTCTACAAGTTTCCAGAGAAGAGCATCAAAGTGATTGAGATTGACTAAGGCTACTTACAACAATGGGAGATATTATGTTTGAAGACATGTTAAAAGCCGAAGCTTGGCGTAGAAAGCTTGAGCTCAATGGTTACAGGATTGTAACTGAGCCTTATGAAAAACCAGATGCTGACAAGACTGGACAGTACAAGAAGATTACCGAATGTCAGGCATGTGGGACAATGACCACAACACCAACCAGCACGGGCTTGTGCCCGCACTGTGCGGGAGGATAACGTCTATGCCAGATACAGAGGGATTCATGGCTGTTGTCGCAGGTGATGATCAAATTGCCATAACAGACTCACAGGGTAACTGTTGGTACGCGTTGGTGATTGCTGTACAGCCAGACGCAGATCATGATTTATTGGTTCAAGAAGTAGGGTCAAGCATGCTATGCTTGTACTCGGTTGTTGGTACAGAGCTCAACCTTCACATTGAAGGCAAGGGCGATTTTTAACACAGGACGATACAGAGATATGATGACTCTAGATGAAGCGGCAAAGGCACTCAAGACCAAACTGGAAACGATTCCGGAAGTTTGGGCAGTGGGCGTTGGTGAGGACATTATCTGTGTCTACGCCACAACGATGAAGGTTTGGGTTGACATTCCGCCAGTGTTTCCAAAGGGACCGAACGGATATAGTTTGGAAGAGGGTTTCAGGGTTGACCTGATTTGTTCCAAGCCTCCTGTTGCCCGGTCTGCAAGCAGAAAATAAGCAGTTCAGTCAAGTCCAGGTAAACCCTATCATAGACCTGACAGGGTTTATTTACATGAACACTTACACGATCCCCATTCCCTCCCTGACAGAGCAACTCCATCCAGGATCAATTCAAACCTTTACAGGTGTAATGTTTGATCCTGTCAATCCCAGAATAGAAGATATCTTCCGTCGTGACATTGCTCACAGCTTGTCCAACAAGTGTCGTTACAGTGGACACACGAGAAGATTCTACTCGGTAGCAGAACATTCTGTACGAGTTTCTTGGTGTTTGAGATCCATGGGTTGTTCCTTGGCAGTCCAGTACTGGGGTCTACACCACGACGATGAAGAAGCTTATCTAGTTGACCTTCCAACACCATTAAAGGCATTACCAGAGTTCGCTTGGTTCAAAGTGATCGCAACGAACTTGCAAAGTGTTATTTGTAAGGCCTTCGCGCTGCCTATTGATGAGCCACCTGTAGTTAAAGAAGCTGACAGAATCCTTCTCGTAACAGAGAAGCGAGACCTGATGCCTCCACACGATTGGTCAAAACAATACGTTCAAGTGCCACTGCAAGACAAGATCAAGGCATGGGGACCAAAGAAAGCCGAACGTATCTGGTTGCAGCGTTGCAAGGAACTTGAAGATGCTCTACAGGGTGAAAACAGAGAATGGCGCTCCGGCCTACAAGCTGGTCTACAAGCAGAATATCAAGTATTGGAGCGACTATGTTGTGGATGGTCAAAACAAAGAGACTCAAATCGTAGTGTTCGAAAAGATTCCCTTTCCCAAAGGAACGGTAGGACTATTCCTGCGAAAGAGAAACGTCTATAGGAACAAGTGTGCCAACGATGACAATTTAATTGCTTGTTATGAGCTTTTGATTGGCGACACACGTTTCATGGTACCAATTTACTGTCTAGAATACATCACAGACGAAGATATCCAGAAAGCACTAGAAGAAGACAATGGCGAATCGTAAGAAAAAGATGGACAAGCTTGTTGTGATTGACCTTGAGGCTACCTGTTATGAAGGTGGATTCCCTCGCGGGGAACAGCAAGAGATTATTGAGATTGGAGTTTGTCTCCTGGATCTTAAGACACTCAAGGTAGAAAATCCACAAGGCTTGATCGTTAAACCAACCATGTCTAGAGTAAGTCCATTCTGCACACAGCTCACAACTCTCACACAAGAGTTTGTTGACAAGGGAATGACACTATCAGAGGCAATGGCAATTCTAGAAAAGGATTATGAGATTGACAAGCGTACCTGGGGAAGCTGGGGAGACTTTGATCGCAAACTCATTTCAAGAGATTGTGCTGCTAAGGGAATTCAATTCCCTGGTGAAACTCGCACTCACGTCAATATCAAGAATGTTGTAGCAATTGAGCTAGGTCTGGACAAGGAACTTGGTATGGACGCTGGCTGTGAGCTTTTTAATCTAAAGCTAGAGGGTACTCACCACAGAGGCGTTGATGATGCCAAGAACATCGCAAAGATCTACAGACTTCACATGGCTAGAGCTCGTGGTTACATTCACGCTCAACCACCTGTTTCTCTAAACCAAGTGGACTGGTATCACTAAATGCCGATCTATGTAAAGAACGCAAAGGAAGTTCAAGCAATGAGGGTAGCCGGACAGATGGCTGCTGACACTCTCTTGCTTGTTGGAGACCTTATCTGTGAAGGAATGTCTACGGACGATGTCAACCGAATCGTTCATGAAGACACTCTCAAGAAGGGAGGTATTCCAGCACCGCTTGGTTATACAGGTAGCGGTAAAACTCCCTTTCCAAAGAGCTGTTGTACTAGTGTCAACAATGTTGTGTGTCATGGAATTCCTAGTCCCTTTGAGAAGCTCAAGAAAGGTGACATCATCAACGTTGACATCACAACCATCTTCAACGGTTGGCATGGAGATACCAGCGCAACATTCTTCATTGGTGATGTAAGTCCGGAGGCTCGTGCGTTGGTTGAACACACCAGAACAGCTATGAACTTGGGCATTAGTCAAGTGAAACACGGAGCTCGCCTTGGAGACATCGGCTCAGCCATTCAAGAGTATTCCGAGAAGAACGGTTATGCTGTTGTGAAGGGTTATGTCGGACATGGTATCGGTAAAGGCTTTCATGAAGAACCACAGGTGTGTCACTTTGGAACTCGTGGAGCTGGAACGAGGATCATCACAGGAATGATTTTCACAGTTGAACCAATGCTTAACCTTGGATCGGAAGATACTGGTCTAGATCCAAAGGACAACTGGACGGTAAAGACTGTTGATGGCAAGCTATCCGTTCAGTTTGAACACACTGTGCTCTGTACACCTACAGGCTACGAGATTCTCACAGCAAGATCCCGACCTTTGAAGAATTCTGAGATATAGGTTTATATTCCTGTCTAGGAGTGATAAGCTCTATACATGTCAAACATTCTCACCGAAATCGCCGAAGCTCACGAGCTCTACCAAGAGAAGCTCAAGTCTCTAACCCAAGAAAAGATCCAAGAGGCATGCAAGGAATTCTTCGCCAAGAATCCTGCTGTTCTTGCATTTGCCTGGACTCAGTATGTTCCAGGATTCAACGACGGAGACCCTTGCACGTTCCGTGTCGGAGAGCTAGCCGTTCTCTACACGCGAGATGCCCTGGAAGTGGAGCCAGGAGCTATTCACTGGAAGACCAAGGAACCAGCTACATTGGATCTCTGGGATGAAGATCCCACCGAAGAGCAGATCATGGACTTTGGCACGAGTGAGCTCGGAGCCGAAGACAGTGAATATAACATTCCTCAGTATGGACGTGTGAAGAAAGAATTCAAAGCACAGTCCGAAGCTATGTGGTCGCTCTGGTGCCAGTTCAACGAAGACATGCTTGAGTCAATCTTTGGTTCAGACGCGCACGTCATCATCACTCCAAACAACATCGTCGTAAACGAATACGACTGCGGGCATTAACATGGAAGTCAAAGACAAGATCAAAGAAATTCAGGAAGCCAAGAAAGCCTATCCTAAGCTCATCAAGAGCGAAGGAAAGGGTTTGGTAAAGCAACTTCTGGACCTTCTGGACAATCTCTTCGCAGAGATTCCCACGCTTGTGGAAGTTCGCTGGAATCAATACACGCCATACTTCAACGATGGCGATGTATGCGAGTTCAGGATTGGAGATGCAAGATTCAAGTTCGCTGCTGATCCGAGTGCTCCAGTGCCAGAGGCACCAACAGAAGATGAAGAAGAATACGATGACGATGAAGAGGATGACTGGGAGTATTCCTACAGCATCAAGAACAAGCAACTCAAGAAAGCTTGTGAACAGTTCTCTAAGACACTCAATGATCTAGAGGAAGTTCTAGAGATCACTTTCGGCGATCACGTTGAAGTTTTTGCTTCCAAGAACAAGATTCATACCAAAGAATACGAACACGAGTAGCAATGGGCAAGTCTAAGAAATGGAAGGATCGTTGCTGGAACGATGTCCAGACAGCTGGTTGGCAGTTCCGCACATGGGATTCTAAAAGGCTTTTCCAGATTGCCGTAGATGTCTATGACCTTCAAGGTGACGGTCTCTTCCATCTCTCGGTTCATCTCTTTCGCAAAGCTCTTGCCTTTGACCTTGCCTTTGATGGAAATAAGTACACCAAGCCTCGTATCTCATGGAGATTGATTAAGTGAAACCGCTACAGCACGCAAAGATTTCCGCCCACAAGCATGGTGGAGAGTGGAACGACTACATTGACCTTCATGAGTTCTTTGATCAGACCAAGGCTCATGTTCCCGACATGCGTCACAGGGCGATTCTTCACAACGCCTTTGGCATCTATCTCTGTCAACAGGTATTTGGTATTGTTCGCGTAAACAGCGCTGGACGTGAGTACTCTGTAAGAGATATCGGTGAAGATCATTGTCTTGATGACCTGGGAACCATTCCAACGATTCATGAGGTAATCAACTGTATTGACACAAGTCATCTCAAGTGGCTTGGTGGATTGCCTCGCAAGAAGCGCATCATCAAGATGAAGGCATCCAACGTTGACGTGGTTGAAGCTACGGAGAACGTGAAGGAAGCAACTCTTGAAGATCTTCACAAGAAGATTCAAGACGCAAAAGCTAGACTTGACAAAGGTTACCCAACGCACTGCTCTGAGTGCTATGTTGTGTATCCGCCAGGATCGCATCCTGCTCTCGTTTCTCACAAGGAAGATTGTCCTGTGCTTGAAAGAGCAGCCGAAGAGGGCAAGAAGATTGTCCTAGAAGGGATTCCAGGAGTAAATCGTCCTGCGGTTCGTCCCTCACGTGATCAAGTGATTGATGGTGGAGGATCTTTCTACCGTTCTCGTAATCGTTCTCGTTTGATTGACTAGAGATGGTGTAGCATGTCCAACATTCAAGATAAACCCGGTAGACTTATTGTGCTGTCAAATCCTGAGAAGGCGAACAAGCCATGGCTTGTTCCTTGGGGCATTGAATCAACTTATCAAGTCAAGGACTGGACTGGTGAATGGGCGGCTAAGCATCAAACTCAGTTTCCGGAAGGAACTGTAGGCACAGATCTAGCTGGTCCCTTTCTCTTACCCATGATGAAAGATAAGCCTTACGTCTACAACAAGCCTTTTGTTCACAAGGTGATGATCGGTGCCAACACCTACTATGTTGCGAACACTTTCCTTGAAGACGCGTACGAATACTTGGAGAGAAATCCTCCACTTTCCCCGGAAGAATAATAAGGTTCAATTCCCAACTTCAACGTGGTATGCTTAAGGTATGAAGCATCTAAGCGAAGGTGAATCCATCTTTGTTCAAGGTTCAGGGAAGAATCCCTACACCGTCAAGAACAGTGGTGGAGTGATTTCTTGTTCGTGTCCTGCATGGCGGAATCAAAGCCTAGCGATTGACATGCGCACATGTAAGCACATCAAGGCTAACGTGAGCAATGGGGCGGCTCCTAGTGTTCAGTCTGGTAGTGTAGTCAATGGTACGGCAAAGGCACCGAATCCCACGAAGAAGGTTGCAGTTGTCGCCCCTCCATGTCTCCTAGCACACACCTGGGATGGAGAGCAGGACATGGATGGATGGCATTGCAGCTTCAAACTGG
>Ga0315284_10009711_pt1 | contig 13707 bp, 11 predicted proteins | sample YL17G09_16_MG_FD_203696 | JGI IMG/M metagenome (GOLD analysis project Ga0315284, IMG submission 203696) | Sediment microbial communities from Yellowstone Lake, YNP, Wyoming, USA - YL17G09_16 | ecosystem: Environmental > Aquatic > Freshwater > Lake > Sediment | place: USA: Wyoming | collected...
TTTCAGGCAAGTGCCCGCTGCACGGCGTCGACAACGTGGGCACCGTCCCCGCCGCCGTCGTCTCCTACCTGGCCATGCAGGCTCTCAAACCGGACCTGGTCATTTCGGCGGGGACGGCCGGCGGCTTTAAATGCCGCGGCGCGGGCATCGGTGACGTCTACCTCGCCACCTCGTTCGCCAACCACGACCGTCGCATCCCCATGCCCGCCTTTGAAGCGTACGGCGTGTGGGCGGTGGACGCCGCGCCCGCGCCGCGGCTGGCTGCGGCGGCGGGACTGAAGAGTGGGCCTGTGTCGACGGGCAATTCGATGGACTGGCACGACCGCGACATGGACGCCATGACCGTGGGGGGCGCGTGCGTGAAAGAGATGGAGGCTGCGGGGGTGGCGTGGGTCGCGCACCTGTTTGGGACGCCGCTGCTGGCTCTTAAAGCCGTCACGGACATTGTCGACGGCGGGGCCCCCGCCCAGGACGAGTTCCTGGCCAACCTGGCGGCCGCCACGGCGGCGCTGCACGACAAGCTGGCCGCGTGCCTGGCGTGGTTGGGGGAAGGGCGGGAGGTGGGCGACTTGTGAGGAGAAGAGGGGAGAGAACGCGGTTTCGACAGCGGCGTCAGGGTCGGCCCCACTCCCACCTCTCTCCTCGTTCGACCCTCTTCAACGCGCATTTCAGGGCTGGCGCCCCGCCGGGCGACGCGCGCGCCCAGTCGGCGCGCACTGCCACCGCGCCGCTCGGCCGCCGCCCCCCAATCCCGATGCCGGCCGACGCCATCCTGCAACTCCAGAACCGGTCCCACGTGCGGCGCCTGCTGGCCTACTTTGACGGGCGCCCCGGCGGGCCCGGCCCCGCGTTCCGGGTGTGGCCCGCCGGGGGGGCTTACGGCGCGCGCGCCGAGCCGCTCACGCCGGCGGCCTGCCCGCGGCACTCCTCCGGCCTGCTCCTGGTCTCGGGGATCACCGTGAGCGCGGCCGAGTTTGTCGAGTTTGTGCGGGGGTCGCTGCCGCTCAGCAGGGCGTTGGCGCGCCTCTACTGGTTCGACGCGGCGGGTGAGTGGCCCCTATCGCCGGACGCCGACGCGTTGGTCGCCAGTTTGAAGACCCTCACCCCTCCACCCGGCCCGGTGCGAGTCATGGCCACGCCGCGCGCGCTGCAAGCGTCCCTGATGGACGCGCTCGACGCGCTCCCCGGCTGGACCCCGTCGCCCACCGGCCACGCCGCCGTCCTCGCCGCCGTCGACCTGGGCGGCCGCGGCAAATCTGGCGTGCGCGCCGCGCTCGTGCACCCGGGCGCCGTCCTCTCCGACACGACGCCCGAGCGCGAGCGCGGCGCGTTTCCCTCGCGCGCCGTCGCCAAGCTGGCCGAGGTGCTGGCCGTCGCCGGCGTGGCGCGCGGCCGGCTCGCCGCCGTCATCGACGTGGGCGCGGCGCCGGGCGGGTGGACGGAGCACCTGGCCGGCGCAGCGGGGGCGGCCGTCGTCGTCGCGGTCGACCCCGCCGCCCTCGCGCCGTCCGCGCTGGCCGCTCCCGGCGTCATCCACGTCCCCATGCTCTCGTCCGACCCCGGCGCGGTGGCCGCGGTGCGCGCCGCGCTCGGTGAGGGCGCCCTCGCCGACGCGCTCACGTGCGACGCCAACCTCCCCCCCAAGCACGCCGCCGCGGCCGTGCTGCCGCTGCTGGACCTGTTGAAGCCGGGAGGGCTGGTCGTTCTCACTTTAAAGTGCCTCAACCCGGGCGCGGGCGACGACAAAGCTTTCGCCGCGCGCGCCGCGGCCGAAGTCCTGGCCCCGGTGGGCGTGCGCCCGCGCCGGGCCGTGTGGCTCGTGGCCAACACGCTGTCCGAGAGGACGCTCGTGCTGGTCAAAGATGGGGAGGGGGGGGAGGGCGGCCGCCTGTTTGGCGGCGGCGGGGAGGAGTGAAGAAGGGCGTCCCGGCGCGCCGGCGCCGCATTGCAACGCGACGCAACAGACAGCAATGCGAAACACACAACGCGCGATCCGCGGCGGGCAAGCGGTGTCCCGCCACGCTCTCTAAGCCTACTACTTGCCACGCCCCCCTTTCCCTCTCTTCTCCTCCCGCCATCTTTCCACCAGCTCGCCGTCGACCGCCACCAGCTCCCGCACGAGCGCGTCCACGTGGTCTTCCCCCTCGAAATTGAGCCAGTGGCGGGTGGCTTGGATGAGGTTGTGCGAGAAAAAGCGCGTGTGCGTGCCCTTGAAGCAGGCGTCGACGCGGCGCCAGGGGGACGCGGTGAGGGCGGCGAGCATGGCGTCGGCATGGGGGGAGGACGCGTGGGCGGCGTCGGCGGCGGCGGCGGCGGCTGACGGGGGGCGCCGAGGCGCGCTCGCGCGCGCGTCCGCCGCGCCTCCAAACGCCGCCGCCCGCCCGTCGTCCCGCACTACGCCCCGCCCCGCCGGCGCGTCGCTCAGATCCGGCAGGTCGCGCGGGTGGCGCAGGGACGCGTTGGCCCAGCCGACGAGGTGGTCGCCGCCAGAGTTGGCGTACGTGGTCCGCGTCGCGAACGCTTGCAGCCCCGACGCCCACGCCTCCCCTTCCCCGGGCCCGTCCCGCGTCATGCGCAGGAGGAGCGGGTTGGTCGGGTCGTCGCTCATGAAAAAGTGGGCCCCCGTGCGCCCCAGGCGCGCCGCGACGCGGCCCGACACGCGCCCCGCGAGTGCGTCGGTCGCGCCCCGCGTCGCCGCGCTCCCCCGCAACCACGCGATGAGCGGCACCTCGGCCGGGTGCCCGGGTTCGTGCGCGCAGCCGAGGTGGGGGGTGGCGAGGGAGACAAAGTGCGCGGCGCGCACGCCAGCGAGCGTGCGGGTGGACGGGTCGAAGAGGCGGCCCACGGCGTGCCGGGCGACGAGGCCGCCCATGCTGAGAGGTGGGTGGGCGTGTGCGTGGGCGGGGCTGGCGGCGGGGCAGCAGCCGCGGGCGACCCACACCCCGCCCCCTGTCGACCTTTCGACGCACCTGTGCCCGACGAAGCTCACGCGGTCGTACGCCCCAGGCCCTCCTCCCTGCTTCACCGCGGCCCGCACTTCGGCCGCAAGCCTGTCTCCGCAGGCGTCCACGCCGTCGAAGGTGCGCGCGAATCGATTGGAGATGGAGGGAAGGACGTGCCAGTCAGCCGGCGCGACCCGCTCCAGTGAGCGCAGCGCCACCGTCCAGTTGGCTTCCGAGCCCACGAGGCCGTGCACGAGGACGACGAGGTGTTTCTTTTGAGGCGTGGCGGCGGGCGCGGCGTCGACCGGCGCGCGCCTCGCGTCGGCCAGGGTCGCCCCCGCGCCAGCCGCCGCCGCCGCCGCGGCGACCGACGGCCGCGCCTCCCGCCCTGTCACGCCCGCCCACCAGCCCGAAAGGCCGGCCAGCGGCGAGGCGCGCGTGGGGAGGGGCGCCGATGGGGACGGGGCGCTGGCGCGCGGCGCGGCGCTGGTGCGCGCGGGAGGCGCGGGCACCGCGGGCATGGTGGATGGGGGCCGGGCGCGCAGGCGCGGGCTGTGAACTGGGCGCGCGCGCCGCGCGGCCACACTCCCGCCGAGCGCGAGCCGCCGCCGCCGCGTTCACGTCGCTCCAGGCGCGAGCGAGACACCGTCCATCCATCCGAACACCAGGTGTGCGGTTTCGAGGGCACGCGTGGTGGCGGGCCCATGGCCCAGCGGACCTGTGCTCGGCCCGGCGCTACCGCGCCCCGCGCGATTGCTTCCGCTGTCGCACGCGGGTCCTGGTCAGACAGTGATGTCGACAAGAGGCAAAAATGCGCCTGGTGTGAGGGAGTGGCCGCCACGCTCCGTGCCCGCCGCATCTTACCACCATGCGACCCCGCCCCCCCTCCCTCCTTAGCCCCCACCTCCCACCATGTGCTGGTCCATCGAAATCTCGGCCGCCTTTGGCACCGCCTCCCTCGCCATGGCGCTCTACCTGCGCGCCACCAAGCGCCCCTTTGGCAAGCAAGCGCTGTTCTTCTACTTTTCCGCCATGGAGTTCATCCAGCTCGGTCAATGGCTCGTCGTGGGGCAGTGTTCTGCCGGGACGGTGGCCGGGGACTTTAATCGGTGCGAGTGGGGGGGAGGGTTGGTCGGGTTGGCGCGCGCCCACCCGCCCACCCTCGCGCGCGTCACCCCCCGCCTCCCTCCCCTCCCAGCTTCCTGACCGCCCTCGCCTGGCTCCACATCGCGGGCCAGCCCCTCGTCGTCAACGCCTACCTCATGGCCAACAAGGGGGACGTCCACCCCGACGTCGCCACCCTCGTCCGCCGTTTCAGCTGGCTCGCGTTTGCGGGCATGGCCGCCCGCCTCCCGTTTGCGCTGGGCGACGTCCAACTCAACCCGGTGGCCGCGCTGGGCACCTACTTCAACGGTGGCGCGGCGCCGGCGCCTGGGGCCGCGTACGACCCTGGCCACCCGGCCGCCTTTTTCCCGGAGCTGCCGCCCGCGGCCGCGGCCGGGTCCGCGTGCGGCATGGAGGGGCTGTGCGGGCAGACTCTGTGCGCGTACCAAGGGACCAAGCATTTGGCATGGTGAGATGGGGAGGGAGGGGGGAGGGCGGGGAGGACAACGCGCGCGGGGCGCCTTGACGACCCCAACCCCTTTTCCTCCATGCAGGTCCGTCCCCCTGCTCCCCGCGGGCTACATCCTGCCCACCGGGTGGGCGCACGCCCTCATGTTCTTCGGCCCCACCCTGCTCGCGCCGGGGCGCCTGCACCCCGTCCGCGCGGCCATCGGCGTCGGGTCGTGGCTCATCGGCCCCCTCGCGTCCATGCTCCTATCCCGGGGCGCCCACTACCAATTCGAGTGGGCGTCTATTTGGTGTCTGATGTCGGCGGGGCAAGCGTTTGGCATCCTGGCGTCGGACGTGTACGTGGAGGCGGTCGCGCGCGCGCGCGCTCGCAAAAAGGCGGGGGCGGCTGCTCGCGACGCGGCGGCGGGGGCGGGCGCGCCCGCGCTGGCTGACACGGCCAAGGTGGCGTGATCGGTGGGTCGGTGTGTGGTGGTGGCGGCCGCGTGCGGCTTCGCCGCGCGCGGTTCGGTGGGCGAGCGGTGGAAGGGCGACCCTCCTTCCAGCCCCCTGGGGCTCCGGCCTCGCTTCTTTTTTGGGGTGCTGCTCTCTTGTAAACGCGCGCGCGATTTTTGCTATTTGGCGGACGGAAGGCGAGCGGCGGGCCGTCTGGTGCCGCCGGCCAGCTCCCTCTCGCTCACACGTCGCCGCCTTCCCGAGATGCGGCCCGCCCTGCGGCGGCCGACCCCGGCCGCCGCGTCCTCCAATGCTGCGGCATGTGGCATTAAATACCAGCGGGCGCCGGCCGGGGCGCGCCGCCCCGCATCTGCTGCCCGACCGCGCCAGCGCGCCGCCGCCCCCTTCGCGGCCGCCGCGCCCGCCGGCGATGCTCCCATTGCCAGCGCACCACCTCCTCTGCCCGACCTGACCGGCGTGTGGCTGGCCGACTACCGCGCCAGCGCCAACCGCCCCGCCCTCCTTGCCGCGCTCGGCCTCTCCGGCCTCGCCCGGGTCACCGCCGACCGCCTCATCGAGGGCGTGCGCGTGGACGCGTCACCGGGGGGGCGGCTCACTGTGGCGTACCTGTCGGTGGTGCCTTTTATTGCGGTGTCCGAAACGTTCGACCCGGCGCGGGCGACGCGGTCGCCGCGCCGCGACGGGCGCGCGGGCGATCAGGAGGGGAGGCTGAAGGCTGGGGAGGATGGTCCGATCGTCACGATTACCTGGGGCGAGCCCGCGGCGGCGACGCTGGTCGAGCGGTATACTGTGTCCGACGCCGGCCGCACCCTCTCCGTCACCGCGACGCTCACCCCAGCCCGCGGCGGCGCCGCGGTCACCGCGACAACGATCTACCGGCGCGCCAAGGGGTGGACGCCCAAGTATTCCTACCCCGGCGGCGGCGAGACGCGGCGTGCCGCGCTCGCCGCGCTCGCCGCCGCCGCCCTGGCCCGCCCCGCGGCCGCGCTGCCGCCTGGCACGCGCCCCGCCCTGTCCGACCCGTTCGCCCGGGTCGGGCCCGCGCCCCCGGTCTTCCCCCGCAAAGTGCTTGGGAGAGCCTTGGCCGTCCTCCTGCTGCGCTCGTGCTACGACGCCCTGGAGGGCATGCGCGTGTGCCCCATGGACGTGTGGCAAGGGGAAACGTTCTGGCGGCGGCGGACGGGGGCGTGGGAACCGTACATCGACGCGCGCGCGCGCGCGGGCGCCGCCGTCCCGCGCCCGCCCCAAGGAGAACTCACCGACCCGGCTTATTTCGATTTTATATCCGCAGTGCAGTGGGACGCGATCGACGACGCGCTGGGCAGCCCGCAAGCCGCCTTTGACGAGGCGTGCGACCCGGACCCCGACTCGGGCGACGCGGGCTGCCCGGACGGCGGCCGGCGCCGCGTCGAGCGCGCAGGGGGGGTGCCGGCCAGCCTGGCTGCGGCGCGCGCCGAATTCTTTGCGTCTGCGGGTGCTATGATGCTCTCTAATATGAGGGCCGGCTTCCAGGGCGTGTCATTCGCGGTGCCGCCGTCCCCTTCCACCCCCGCCGACGCCCCTGCCGCGCTCGCCGCCCTGGCCACCACCCTCGTCGACGGCGGCTACGCGTTGGCGGCCAAGGTGGAGGAACGCGCGGGCGGCAAGGAGCTGGCGCTGCGGTGCGAGGGGCCGGCGGTGCTCTGGGGCGCGGGCGGCCGCGCGGCGCGCGGCGCGCCGCCCAACGCGCTCGACGCCGTGGTGGCGTCGGCCCTGCTGGCCGCGGTCGTGGACGGGCGGCCCGCCGTCACCGTGACCGCGACCGCGACCGAGGCGGTGTGGCGGCTCAAGGAGAAACGTGAAACATGAAACCCTGGCTCCCTCCCTCCCTCACGCCTCCTCGCGCTCGCACGCCAGCGCCCCCAGCGCGTCCTCCACCGCGGACGCCAGCGCGGCGGGGTCGCGGGAGGACGCGCGCAGGCGCACGTTGAAGCCGCCCGCCACCCGCGCGGCGTCGCCGTCGTCTAAAATGTAAGACCCCAGCTTGACGCCAGGGTGCCGCCCCGCCACTTCTCGCAGCGGCATGGCGACATCTCCTTCGCCCAGGCGGGTTAGCAGGGTGGCGACAGAGGGGAGGGGGCCGCCGAAGCGGCCCTCGTGCGCAGCGAGGATCATGCGGTACAGCTTTGGGACGCCCGGCAAGATGTACACCTTCCCCACCCTCACGAGCGGCACCCACGTGCCCGGCGTGGTCAACACTTCGTCCGCGGCGGCCGGCAGGTCGGCCATGGTGAGCCGCGCCTCTGTCAGCGGGACGCCGCGCCGGCCGTAGGACTCTTGCATCGCGCGCACGGTGCCCGCGTGCCGCGCCAGCCCCGCGCGTCCCGCCAGGGCGGTGTAGGTGACGTCGTCGTGGGTGGGGCCGACGCCGCCCGAGGCGACGACGGCGTCGGCGGTGAGGGCGAGCCGTCCTGCCGTCGCCGCGATCGCCTGTTCGTCGTCCCGCACGAAGGACGCCTCCACCACGTCCGCGCCGCGCGCTGTGAGGCGAGCCGCGGCCCAGGGCGTGTTGGCGTCGGTCACGGCGCCGGAGAGGAGCTCGTCGCCGACGGCCAGGAAAGCGAGACGCGTCGCGAGCGGAGGAGGTGTGGAGGGCGCGCCCGCGCTCGCGGATGCCGCGGCGCGGCCCGTGCGTGGGGCGGCCCGCGCGAGGCGGGCTAGGGCGCGCGCCGGGGCGAGCATTTGGGGGCCAGGGCCGCAGAGAGAAGAGTGGTGGTGGGCGAGGGCGGCCAACCTCCACCCCCCCACTCCCTACCTCCCGCGCGACCCGCACGCCACAAGGTGAGGCGCCCCGCGGTGAAGGTCGCCGTAGTCGCCCGCGCGGCGTGGCTGGCGGCAGGGCCGGCGCAGCTGCCGCATGGCGCGCCGCGCGAGGGGGGAGCGCCCTGTGCGGCGGCGCCGGGGGCGAGGCGGCTCTCCGCCCCCCACGAGCGGCAGCTATTGCGTTGTTATCGTTTTGGACGGACGCGGTGGCCGCCCGCGGCCTCGTGCGGCCCCGACCGCCCCACGGCATGCGCGCGGCCGCGCGCCACCGCCTCCCGCGCCCACGCCCACCTCCTCAACAACCTCGACAGGTCGTCAACGGTCGCTCCAACCGTTTGACAGACGCGCCCGGCCCCCGGCGCCCGCCCGCCCGCGCCCGGCCTGCCGCAATGCGCGCCGCCGCGACCGCGCTCGCCGTTCTGGCCGCCGCCGCCCTGGCGGCCGCGGATACGATGCCGTTCAACGTGGCCGACATCACGTCCATGACGCAGTTCAGGAGCATGTCCGACGCGCAACTGGAACAGGTGTACGCCGCGGGGTCCGCCGTCATGCCCTCCCAAGAGCCGCCGTGAGTGTGGGGGGTGGTGGTGTGGTGTGGGGGTGGTGGGTGGTGCGGGCGGCGCCGACGCGTTCCTTTCTCTTCCCTCCAGCTACAACGCGACCGGCAAGCCGGTCTACGACTTTTGCGTCGGCCGCACCTACATGAACGCGTTCTCCCCCAACTCGTCGATCGCGCGCAGCGTGTGGCCGACGGGCAAGGTGATGAGAGGGGAGGGGAGGGGGGGAGGCGTGTGCGGGCGTGGCCCTCCTCACCCGTCCGACCGCCGACGACACCCTCCCTCTGCCCCACAGGACAACCCGTTTAACAATATCTACGAGCGCATCTGGTGGGGCAAGGTAAGTCGGCCGGTGGGCAGGGCCGGCGTCGTTGCCGCCGTCCGCGCACCCCGCCCGCCCACCCTGCCCTCCTCCTACTCTAGGTCTTTTACAACGACGGCTCCAACCCCAAATACACCCAAGCCTGGAACCTCATGGGGTCGAACAAGACCGTCGGCTTCACCGCGCTGGCTTACATCAACGCCACCTCTCCGTATGGCGACGGCAAGCCCGCTGTGCTCATGGACTTTTCTCAGATGGAGGACCGGTTGGTGCGGCCGTTTGTGGACGAGGTAAGGAGGTGGAGAGGGAGCGGAGTGGGGGCGAGCGCGAAGAGACGCGCGCGGCCTTGACCCTTCCCTCCTCCCCCCCTCCTCGTGTCTCTGCAGATGCGGTACATCAATGACGGCATCTGGCTCGGCCAATCCTACGTGTACAACGAGTGGTCGGTGCAAGCCAAAGAGGGCAAGGGGAAAGGGGACAAACTCAACCAGGGCGCCGTCGCCGCGGTCGCGTCGACGCTCACCGACATCCTCCAGTGGGCCGGCGTGTCGAAGACGGGGAACGACAATGTGCCGTCCGCGCAAGGTTTCTACCTCATGGGATATTTCGCTCTGCAGTGCGTCGGCCCCAAAACCCCCAAACTGCGGTACTCGGCCCTCGCCTACTACGACGCCCTGCAGGGCGTCAAACGCCACTTTCTGCCGGCCGACTACCAGCTGCCCGCGCTGCCGACGACGGCGGACGAGGGCGCGGTCGCGGGGCCGGGCTTTCCGGCGGCGTCGGAGTCCGCGTCCGGCGACTTTCCCAAGCTCCACATGTGGCCCTACCGCCGCTCCGACGTGCGCCTGGGCGCCAACATCACGCAAATGAAGCCGTTCAAGGGGGAATTCATCCACGGCGAGCGGGCACTCTACCCGATTGCGGCGCAGGGGATGCAAGACTGGCGCGACGCCAACCGTTCGTACCTCGGCTGGGTCCCGACCGACGCCCAGCGGGCGGCCATCAAAGGCATCGAGTCCCATAAACTGCTGGCCCTGGCGGAAGCGTTCGACGCCAAGGCGCAGTACGCGGGCGAGGCGTTCCCCGTCTACCCCGGCGCGCCGACCGACGACACGACGCCCTACCTGGCGCCGCCGGTGACCGAGTGGGCCGTGCACGCCATCGTGGCGGCCAACGAGGCGGTGAAAGCGGCGTCCGACAACGGGATCAAGGGCAACCCCGTCGCGCAACTCATCTCGGAGATCAAGTACCGGGGCCAGCTCAAGATCTCGGTCGTCGCGGACGCGGCCTCGGTCGCCTACTCGGCCATCGTGGGCCCCAAAGAACTGCAACCGTTCAACGCCACGTTTGTGGACGGCTTGAAAGAGATAAAAAAGACGCTGTCCCTCAACCGGTCGGCCGTGTCGCTCAAGCCGCAGACCGAGATCCGGGCCGCGCTCGACGTCAAAGCGTTGATCAATGCCACGAAGAATCTCCCCCCTTACACGCCTAACATCACCGCCGTCCCGTTCAACTTGACGCGGTTCAAGTCCGAGATCAAAAACGCGGCGACGCCGGAGAAGCTCGCGGTCAAGACGAATGCCGACAACCGGCCGGTGCAGGCGTCGAGGCTGGGGCTGGCGCCGCCGGGGCCGCTGTTTGGGTAGTAATGGAGAGGAGTTGGTGGTGGTGGCGACACCAGCGCCGTGCGCGCGCGGGCAGTTTTATGTATGGCGACGGGGGGGTGGTTGGCGGCGCGCGCTTTTCTTGGGCACCCTGGGGTTCAGCCACCAGCATTGGCGACTAGGTTCGCCGGTCCCTCTTTATTTACCGCCGCCGCGGGGCGGGCCGCCTTTTGCGGCTCGCCCGCGCCGCGCGCACCGACCTTTTTGTTTGGCGCCGTGCCCGACGCCCGTGCAATTGATTCGCGGGCGAGCTTGAGAGCGTGGGAGAGAACGGCGCAACGCAACAGCGGGGCCAAGTCGATCGATCAAACGCGGGGCCGCCCCCCTCGTCGACCGGCCTCGCCTCCCCTCTCCCATGAACTCGCACACCCATCAACTCGCCGCCAATCTGCCACACGCGGGCACGCCCTCGCCGTCGCTGCTGGCGCCGCGGCCGCCCCCACCGCTGCCGCGGTCGTCGCCGTCGCCCATGAACGAGAACCTCACCCCCAGGGCCGACACCGCCTCGCCGAGGTCGCCCGAGCCAGCGCCCAGGGATCGGGGGTCGGCCGAGAGCGCGGCCGCGGCCGCGACCGCGACGGCGGCCGCGGCGGCGGCCGCGTCGCCGGTGCGCGGCGTGCCCGCGCACGCGGGCGACGCCGCGCCCGACGCGCACCGCGACCCTCCCCGGTACAGGGGCGGGCACCCGCCGCCGCCGCGCGGCGTGCCCGCGCCGGACGGCGGCGCGGAGCCGAGGGCCGACCCGCGGCGCGACCCCCGCCGCGCGTCGCGCTCGTCGCGCGGCGGCGGCGCGTAGCCCAGCCGCCGCCGCACCGCCATGCTCATACGGGGTCCGTCGCAGTCGCGTGTGGCGGGACCGAAGCGGGAGGCGGTGCCACCGGGCGTGGTGGCGGCGCTCGCGCCGCACGGCGGCGACCCGGGCGCGGAGCAGTGGCCGCGCGGCGAGGATGCGACGGACGACCACCGGGAGGCAGAGCCGTCGCCCGAGGCGGCGGAGAAGCCGGAGCCGGTGCGGCACACGAGCGGGCGCAAAGGAAGCGGGGGCGGCCGCCCCGCGAGCAGCGCGGCCGCCTGCGCCGCGAGCTCCCCCTGCCCCGGGTCGCCCGCGATCGCGCCCAGCCGCGCCGCGCGTTCAGCCTCCGCCTCCCCCACGCTCCACTCGTGCGTGGGCGCCCGCGCCTCGGCCGGCGAGTGCGCGAAGAAACACACGCGCCGCGCGCACGCGCCCCCTTCAGCGCACGGCCGCGTGCGGTACCGGGACGGGTGCAGGTGGCGTTCGTACACGCCGTGCGCAAACGGGCAGGCCGAGCCGAGGACGCAGAGGCCGTGCCGGTAGTCGGGGCAGGGTTCGGCGACATACCTGTGGCTTCTCGGGTCCCGGCGCCGCGCGTTTTCGTGGGGGTGCGCCCACGCGCACGCGCCCCAGGGGTGGGTGGATTTGACGGCGCAGGGCGTGATCTGGGGGTGGGGGTGGGTGGGTGGTGGGAGGGTCGCCGCGCGCTGAAACGGGGGCGGCGGTTGACCGCGCCAAGAAAAGGCCGGGCGCCGCCTCCCGCATCGCGCCGGCGCCGGTGCGCGCGGCGCAGGGTCGGGCCGTGCCCAGGAGAGGGCGTCCCACCCTTGAAACGGCGCCTCAGGGCCCCGCCCGCGCCGGCGGTTGCCCGCGGAGACCCGCCGCGTCCGCCGCCTCCCCCCCCCTCCCGCCGCCTCCCGCCCCACACAGCAGCCTCTCACCTTGAAGCAAAACATGCGAAACTCGTCCGACGTCGTGTCTAGCTCGGGCGGCGGCGCCACGTGCGAGACGGTCGCCTGGGGGGGGGGCATTGGGGGCGGATTGGGGAGCGGGAGAGGCAAAAGGGCACGGACGCCGCCCTAGTCGGCGGCCAGTGATGCTACAGCACCGTGATTGTGGCGGGCGGCGGTGCAAAGGCCGCGGCGCGCCCCCCCATCCGCGACTAGACATCACCACGCCCAGCCCCTTCCTCACCCACGCCCCGCTGCCCCAGCCGGGGTAGGGCGCGCCGTGCACGGGCATGGCCGCGTCCATGGCGCTGAGGGCGGGCCGGCGGTCGGCCGCGGAGAGTGTGGGGAGAGGGACGGCGCGCTGCCGGCCCCACTCCCGCCCGCGCCCGAGCCCTCGCAGGCCGCGCGCACCGCACTCTACGATCACTCAACCCAATCCGCACACCATGCGGCGCGGCCCCGCCGCGGCCGCCTTGACGTGCCTGCTCGCGGCGGCCCTCCTCCCCCCTGCCACCGCTGGCACCGTCCCCGCCGCCCCCGGGTCGCCCGCCATGTCGTGCTGGCGCAACCCGGAGCGAGGTGTGGCGACGCGGTGCACGGCGGGGTTCGACATCGCGCGCGGCGCGCGCGCCGCGTTCTCCTTCGTCGTCTCCCCGCGCGACGCCGACAACCGGGTGTATGACATCGAGGTGGAGCTGACGTCGGACGAGGGCAACGCCGACCTGTGAGTTCTTGAGAGGGGGGGGAGGGCGCGGCGCATGCCGCGGCGCCAGATTGGGCGCGCGAGGTGGCGCGCGCGGTGGCGCGCGTCCCTCGTTCGGTGGCGGCTGGTTTTAGGCGCGCCGAAGGCGGGCGGGAGGAGGCGTTGAGGGCGGGGGGCGGGGGTGCTGCGGGACGCACGCCTGGCCAGGGGCGGAGGCGCGCGCCGACCGCCCGGCCGATCCGGAGACCGCCTCCCGGCGCGCGGGTGGCGTTGCTGATGCATGGAGGTTGCTTTGGATCGGCGCGGCGGGCGCGGGGTCGGCCGCAGCGGCAGTCGCCGTCGCCGCTCGCGGCCGCCGCTCGCGGCCGCCGCCGAGCGTGCCCGCTGCACACACCCGCGCCGGCCCGCCGCCCGCTCCCCGCGGGTGGCGGGCCGGCGCCCGCCCCCCTAGCCCCCCCGGGCCTCGCGGGGTGCCGCGCGCGCCGTCGCCGACGCGCGCCCGCCGCACCCCCCCCCTTCCTTCTCTTCCTAGCTACGTCTCCACCCCCGCCCCCGCCCCCGACAACGCGCTCGAATCCACGCGCGCCATCGGCGCGGACGCGGCGTACCTGCCGCGGTCGCGCCTGGTGGCAGGGCGGCACGAGATCGCGGCCGTCGGCGCTGCGCCGGGTCGGTCGAAAGGCAAAGTCGTCGTCACGTTCGTCGAGGCGCCGCGCGTCATGCCGGCCAACACGGCGACGGGGTTTAAGCAGGTGGGGAGGAGAGGGAGGGGTGGGATGGGGGCCGGCGGCTCGCGCGCCGGCCAGGCCCGACGCCGCCCCGCCCTCTTCTCTCTCTTCTTCAGTTTCTCGCCACCTGCTGCCCCGCGCCCGGCACCCGCTGCGCCGGCATCGCGGCGCCGCCGCCGGCGGTGCTGTCGGACGCGGCGGCGTCGGCGGAGCCCGAC
>Ga0315284_10009712_pt1 | contig 13707 bp, 9 predicted proteins | sample YL17G09_16_MG_FD_203696 | JGI IMG/M metagenome (GOLD analysis project Ga0315284, IMG submission 203696) | Sediment microbial communities from Yellowstone Lake, YNP, Wyoming, USA - YL17G09_16 | ecosystem: Environmental > Aquatic > Freshwater > Lake > Sediment | place: USA: Wyoming | collected...
TCGATCACCTGCGCAAGGTGGGCCTGGCCAAGGCGGCGATGAAGTCTGAGCGGACGGCGAATGAGGGACTGATCCGCGTCCACAAGGCCGACGAGCGCCGCGGCGCGATGATCGTGCTTAACTGCGAGACGGACTTCGTGGCCCGCAACGAGCAGTTCATCGAGCTGGCCAACGGCTTGGCGGAGTTCTTCGCCAGCGCTGAGGTCCCGCCGGAGTGCCTCGGCGCGCCGGCCGCCACCGAGCACCTGGACACCGTCAACGCGATGCGCTACCGCGATGGCGAGACCGTCGGGGAAGCCATCGCTGCCCTGGTGGGGGTGATCGGCGAGAAAATCCAGCTTGGCCAGGTGGTGATTGAGCGCTCCGTGGAGCCCGGCGACTACCTGCAGGGATACCTGCACGGCAACCGCGTGGGCGTCCTCGTCTGCTTGACGGTCGGCAGGATCGAGACCACCGCCAGCGCGCGCTTCCTTGAAGCGGCGAAGGACGTGGCAATGCAGGTCGCCGCCGGCGTGCCGCAGGTCGCCCTGGCGGTGGACCGCGAAGGCATCGACCCGGCGCTGGTCGAGCGCGAGAAGAGCGTACTGATCGAGCAGGCGAAGGCCGAGGGCAAGCCGCCGGAGATCGCCGAGAAGATGGTAATGGGCCGCCTGGCCAAGTTCTTCGCCGAAGTCTGTCTCCTCGAGCAGCCTTTTATCAAGGATGACAGCCTCAAGCTTGCGGGGATGCTGGAAACGGCGGGCAAGGAGATCGGCGACACCATCCACGTCGCGCGCTTCCACCGCTTCCAGCTCGGTAGGTAAGGCCCGAGGTTCACCGCTCGCTTGGCGTTATCGGCGCCCGCCTAGCGCGGGGGCGGCAGCTATACAGACGCATCGGGGTGGCGGATGCTGCCGCGGAGGGTGTAGGTGTTGCAGGCAGGGAGGGGGCGCGGCCTGGGGGCGCGGGTGGCGGAGTTCCCGGGTCCGGCTTGGAACTTGGCGCCAGTGTGTTATACTTTCTCCAGCACGAATCTGCCGGTGGTACTGAAATCCCTTGGCTTTGGAGGTGCCATGCCCGAACTTGGGCGAACTGGTGTCAGTGGGCCGTCGCGCACAGGTGCGACAGCTCAGCGTAATTATTCGTTCAGTTCTTAGTTCAGACATCCCCAAGGAGTAGCTATGAAGATTGAGGCGAACTGGTGCATGAGGATTGGGGCGGTTGTTCTAGTTCTCATGTTAGTTTTCGCAGCGTTCTCTTGCGGCGGCGGTGGGGGAGTGAATCTTGCTCCAGACAAGGGCAGCACGGCGGACGTGATCAAGGAGTCCGGTCTAATCGCCCCGGTCAGCGAGAGTGAGATCGCGACGCTACCGAAGTGGCAGCAGGAGTTACTGAGTGATCCCGGCTGGAACCAGCCGTACATTGCGCCGCGGGAGGGCACGCCCACCGAGCCTCCGTCCTTGGAGTCGCTATGGCAGGCGACGGCCGAGGGGCTGGAGAAGGGCGTAGAGCTGATGCCGCGGGCCGGTCAAGGCAGCAAGGGGGCGAGTTGGTTACCTCCGCAGCTGCCGCCGTCCGAGACGATCGACAAGGCTGAGTACCAGAGCACGGCGCCGAACGCGACGCCGTCATACGGGTGCAACAACGTACTCAACTCGTCTTCCGACAACCACGCGTTGGAGGATCTGATACTGGCGAACGCCAACACTGGGATACCGGCGAACCGCATCAGCTACGTGAACGAAGGGCTGGCGGCGGTGAACATATTCAACAATTTAGCCGGGACGAACAAGAGCGCGAGGGCTTGCGTGTATCAGACTTATGCGAGCGTGGAGGGGATTGACCCGGCGAACCCGCCGGCGGGGACGCTATTGGGCGAGGTCAGCTATCGGTCTGATCTGGCGCCGGGGATCGGGATCGGCGGGGTGTGCAGTGCGACGGCGTACGCGATTTACGATGCGCTAGGGGCGACGCCGGCGACCTGCAACTATTTTTGGACGACGTTCAACGCGGCGCTGACGGCGACGCCGGGGATGCAGCCGGTGGCGACGTACGATGTGCTGATCGCGCCGGCGGGCAACCAGTCGACGGCGTCGCAGATATCGGTAGGCGGCACATCCGGGCGGACGCAGCCGTACTATTTCGGCACGATTTCGAACTGTTTCGGGGGTTCGATGATCATTGGGCTCATCGGCTCGACTTCGACGTGCACGAAGTTCAAGGACTACTTTGACTCGACGAAGCCGGCGACGTACAATCCGCCGTTCTGGTACAAGCCGGTGTACGGAGTACTGCTGAAGCGTTGGCAGGACATGATGGCGCCGGGGCAGACGGGGCCGTGGCAGACGCAGCTTGGCTGGCCGGTCTACGGTCCGTATGCGTATGCGAGCGGCGCGCAGCAGCTTGGACCCCGCGGGACTTTTTACCAGTGGGGCATGTGGTACGAGTACGGGTTCATCTGGTGGGTGGACTACGATCAGGACGTCTACCCGAACACTCCGGACGAGGCGCAGGCTTTCTGGTACGCGAAGAACGTGTACTGCGCGGCGGCGACCGACGGTCCATTCAAGATCGCACCGACGGTATATTACGGCGGGAGCGGACCGTTGGGGGTGTCGGTAGCAGTTGACGCCTACCGCAACGTGGCATCTGATCCGTGGGCCGCGATGCCGTTGAACGCGACGGCGAGCGAGTATCAGGTAAACCTGAACGCGGCTGACGGCAAGGCGACGATGCAGATCAAGATGCGGGCCAACGGATATGGCGGGGTACCGAACGCCGCCTGTTTATACAAGACGTACGTATGGGCCTTCCGTGACGGCACGGTGCAGCCGGCGGGAGCCGACTACAGCGCGGCGCAGATGACGGCGGTCCACACCTACGGCGATCTGAGTTTCAACAAGGAGAGCAAGTACGTTGTGCGCTGCCAGGTGCAAGATTCGGGCGGCGCTCTAGCGTACGGCGACTCTTTGCCGATCGTACTAGGTCACGGCGCGGGTGGTGGCGGTGGCGGCACGGAGATCATGGTAATCCGGGACGACCCGGCGGCCGCTTATCCGACGAACTTCACCGCGCTGACGGATGATCTGACGGCGATTGGCGGCAAGTTCACGACGTTCAACTACGACTCGGGGGTGAACTACGCGACGAAGTTCACGACCGAGAACTGGAAGGTGGCGATCTGGTACCGTGGCGGACCGGGAGGCGGTTCGGAGGCGAACTGCACGACGGCCTGGACCGCGACGGAGGAGCAGAAGCTGAGCGACCTGATGTCGGTGGCGTCGGTATTCATCGTGAGCCAGGCGCACTCTTCGTGCCTGTTACCCTCGATAGGAGGTTACACCAGCGCCCACATGTACAACGGGGCGAGCAAGATTGCACCGGCGCTGATGACGCATCCGACGGACCAGTTAGTTGGGCTGATGTCCAACGAGGTCAACGGGACGTTCATCTCCGGCGGCAGTGGCGGCTGGGCGATGTACATCATGTGGGGCGGCGAGTGCTTCACTGGAGGCAACTGCAACTACGGCGTATTGCCGGGTACCTACGGCAACGAGGCGGCGGAGCTGACGAGCGGCGCTCCCGGTTCGGGGAAGATCGCGTCGAACTTCAGTTTCGGCTCGCCGATGAGGCAGTACACCGCGAAGTCATGGTATCCGCCGTTCGGGACTTCGTACATCAACACGGGTTTCCGCAACGGCATCAACACCGGCATCCCCAATCCGGCGGAGTGGACCAACCACCTTGGGTCGGCGATGTCCAGTTGGGGCTGCCGCACCGGTCCGGGGATGTCGCCACCGGCGAGCCCGAAGCGGAACTGGACCTGGGGCTTCTCATACGGCAACGCGAGTGTCACCGCACCGGCGGGCGTGACGCGCAAGGACATCTTGCAGAACGTGCTTGCGTGGTGCAACAACACGCTGACCTGGGGCGGCGGCGGTGGTTCTGGCGGCGGCGCGGCTGGCGGGTTCACCCCGTACGCCGACGTGGCACAGATTGTGACTGTATCGCCCTGCTTCTGGTCGGGCACGACCTACAAGTGCGGCGCGACCTCGGTAACCGGTCTGAACTATCCCGACCGCGATCCGGGCGCGGACACCATTCTCGGCACCGGCGACGATCTCGACTGGCCGGGGACCGACGTTTACCGCACGACCGATCCGAACGGCCCGACGTGGGATTCTTATCTATTACGGACGGTGGTGCCATCACCGTACGCGGGCTACACCGAGGACGGAGCGAACACCAACGACCTCGACTTCCAGTTCCCGTTCTACGCCTACATCAACCCCGGCGGGAACGGAGTGGTGGAGCTGGGCGCGGGAGCGCCGATTGACGACACGGTGTTCTTCAGCGGCCTGCTGCTGCAGGACGCGGTCACTTCTTGGAACCGCAACTACACGTATGTGCCTTACGATCCCGTACTCGGCCCGGCGTTCACCAACGTGCCGCGCTGTGTATTCACCGGCGCGTACGCCGTTAACCCGGTCTGCGTGGCCGGCTACTATGTGGCGACCACGATTGCCGGCGACAGCGGCGACGAGGTACGGGCGAACTACGGCCAGGCGGTGCCGTCCTTCCCGACGTCGGGAGCCAACAAGTGGGACAACAAGGACAAGCTGTGGCTGGAGGCGATAGCTCACTGGGCCACGACGGGCGCCTGGGCGGTGACGAACCCGGGCGGCGTGAAGATGTGGTGGAGCATGTTCCCCGGCCACCGGATGCGGATCCCTGGCACCGCGACCTACCTCACGGACTCCACGAACAGGTGGGATTCCTTCCGCCAGATATTCGACATCGACAAGAACAACGCCTCGGCCAACTGGCTGGGCGTGCTGCGGTCGAACACGACGTGGAACCAGGGAATGTTCGACTACACCGAGCCGACGGCCGAGGGCCGGGTGGTGAGCTTCAACTACCGCTCGAACAAGATGTGGAACCCCGACCTCAACCGTGACGGCACGATTAACTACAAGGACAAGTTCCCGGTGCGGGCGCGGATCTTCGCCAACTACACGCTCTACACCACGCTGGGCAACTGGCCGAACGCAGAGCAGCAGCGGACCTACCTCGACACCACGGTGACGCCGAACGTCGTGCGTCCGGTGTATGCCGAGGGCGGCTGCTACGTGGCGGACACCGGCGCGTCGGTCTACACGATGCAGATCTTGGACGACGCGACGTACAACAATCCCGGCGGAGTCGGGACGATCTCCTACCAGGGGCCGGCCGGCGGCGGCAACCACAACTGGCGGGTGACCTGCGGCTACGAGATCAAGTTCGGCAGCCCGAACTACGCCGTCCAGTATTCGTACTCGTCGGGCGGCCCGTTCACGTCCTACGCGAACTTCGACGCCTCAACGCCGGCCCTCCAGATGCCGCCGCACACCGCGACCGGCAAGTATCATCCCTACGCGATGGTGACCGGCCCGCCGGCGCCGCTGTACACGATGCGTGTGCGGTGCATCGACAACGACGCGCCGCCGGTGACCCAGACCTACACCTGGCCTGGGTTCAACATGCCGCCGCTCTACGTCTTCAACGAGGACTTCGAGTCCGGCACCGACGGCAGCACCACGATATCCACGGCGAATACCTGGACGACCGGTGGCCACCCCAACTTTAACGGCCCGATCAACCAGCAGTGGGTCAACTCCACCCAGGGCTACACCCCCTACGGCGGGCCGTCGGGCGCCCAGGCCGGTACCCACTTCGCTACCTGCAACACGCACCCGCTGATTGCAACCTACAACGCCTTCCACCACTTCGTGAAGTGCGGCCCGTTCCCCTGCTCGACGAACACGAGCTACACGTTCACGTTCTGGACGGCAGGATCCACTAACTACTACTACGACGGCTTGATGGTGGCGTACGGGTTCGACAACACCTACTACAACTGGCTGAGCCAGGGGATCAACACACAGTACGACGGTCCGGTCTACGGTTACAACTTCTGGTACGGAGACTGGGGCCCCGGCCTCGGATACACCTACGGCATCGGGTTCTGGTACGACTACTTCTATGACTGGTACTACGACTCGAACACGAGCCTGGGCGGTCAGTCCTGGCTTCAGAAGTCGTACACGTTCAACAGCGGTGCCAACACCAACATCTACGTGTGCATCGGAATGACCGGTTACATCGGTAGCAGTTGGGCTCCCCATGGCGGCCCCGCGATTGATACGATGCGGATTCAGTAGCAGTAGCAGACGCGTAAGCAAGAGAGTAATCGCCTGAAGCGATTAGCCCCCGGGGGTCCGCCCCCGGGGGCCTCCCTTTTCCGGGGAGGCTAGTGCGCGCCGCCTGGCGCAGTGCCTCTGGGCGGCGTGGCGCCGGCGTTCGCTGCTCCGGGTGCCGCCCCGCCGGGGGAGGTGCCTCCCGGCTGCGCCGCGGCGCCCTGGGAGGCGGTGTCGAGGCCGAAGTGGCCCAGCGCCGACTTGAGCGGCGAGACGCCGTAGAGGAACCCGCGGGCGAAGAACACCACCTTGCCGTCCGGGCCGACGCCCACCACCGTCCGCTGCGGGTAGCGCGTGTCCTTGGCGGCGCAGCCGTAGGCCTGGGCGATGGCGTGGGTGGGGTCGGCGAGCAGCGGCACGCTGAACTGGTAGCGCCGCGCGAAGTCCGCGCCCTCCTGCACTGCGCCGGGATTCACGGCGTAGGCGTCGATGCCGCGCGCGGCCAGCTCGGGAAGCGCCTTGGAGAGCTCGATGAGCTGGCGCGTGGTGTTGGGCGCGTCGTTGGCGGGATAGAAGTAGAGCAGCACGCGCCGCCCCTCTGCCAGCCGCCCGGCCAGCGAGAACGGCTGGCCGTCAGCCGTGCTCGTCACGATCTCCGGCGCGACGTCGCCCGCCTTGAGCGCGGTGATCCCCTCGGCGGCGAGCTTCTTTTCGTTGTACGCCACCGATGCCTCATGGTTGGGCATGCAGCCGGCGAGCAGCAGTGCGGCCAGAACAGCGGTTAGGGCTCTTGGGGTGCTCACGGCGGGGAGTATAGCATCGCCCCGCGCAAGGCAGGGCCGAGGGCCGAGGGAAGACGGATCAGGGACAAGGGCCGGGCCCCCGGTGGGCCTAGTGGAAGACGATGTAGAGCGGGATGCTCGCCACGCTGGGGTTGTCGGCGATGAAGCTGTCGAAGTCCATCGCGGAGCTGCCCCCGGCGAGGCGGACATAGGCCGGCGCGCCGGAGAGCTGCTGCGCCAGGCGGGCCAGCGCGCGCGCCTGCCGCGGCGTGACGCTGACGATCAGCGACGTTGGCAGCGGCTGCGGGAAGGTTGTCGAGTTGAGCCCACCTCCCTTCTGGCACACCGCGCCCTCAAACACCTGCGTCTGGGCGGCAAAGACCTGCAGTACGCCGGCCTCGGCCATGCCCAGCCGGGATTCGACGAGCAGGCGGTTGAAGAACCGCTCCGCGCTGACATGCGTGTCGAGGGTGAAATTGTAGGCGGGGCGCAGCGGCGTGGGCCCCAGAAGGGGCCGTGTGCTGGCGGGAACCAACCGTGCACCGAGCATCCGCTGCTGGTAGATGAACAGGCTGAAGGTCAGGCCGATGATCAGCAGGAAGACCAGCATTGCGACCGCGAACACGCGCTGGGCGGTGAAGTAGCTCCGCTCGGAGCCGTCCACCACCGCGCGCACCCGCTGCCGGAAGCGGTGCGGATGCACGGTAATCTCTGGCACGCAGCCGAGCAGAAGCCCGATCTGGCGCAGCTCCTTGTACTCCTGGCGCAGCTCCGGGTTGGCGGCCATCCGCGCCTCGAGCTCGGCCTTGTCCGCCAGGCCGATCTCGCCGTCGAGATACTCGTTCACCCACCGGCTGATTATCTTGCGATTCACGACGACTTCACCCTTTGCCGCACCAGATCGCGGGCGCGGCTGATGCGGGACTTCACCGTCCCGACTGATATACCCAGAATCTCAGCGATCTCCTCATAGCTCAGCTCGTTCACTTCGCGCATAATCAGAATGTCGCGATAAACCACCGGCAGAGAGCGCACCGCCCAGAGGATGTCCTCCGCCAGGCGCTTCTGCTCCACCGTCTTCGCCGGGTCGTAGGTGCTGTCCGGCACCGTATCGAGCACCTCATAGGAGCGCTCGTCGCTCTGCGCCGCCGGGGGGAACGGCATGAACAGACGGGAAAACGCGGAACGGCGGCGCACATGGGTGCGGCAGCAGTTCAACACGACCTTGTAGATCCAGCTTTCAAGGCTGGCGTGCCCGCGGTACTTGCGGATGAACTTGTAGATCCGCAAGAACACTTCCTGGGCCAAATCCTCCAGCTCACCGCTGTCGCCGATGTGCTGATAGATGAGGTTGAACACGTAGCGCTGATAACGCGCCACCAGGTCGTCGAAGGCCTCGAGGTCACCCGCCTGGCAGCGGACGACCAGCGCGCTCACCTCCGGCGCGTTGTAGTCGAGATACGCGTCCCTCGTCTGCGCGAGCAGCATCGGCAACCTGTTTGACTCGCTGGGCGCTTTCAGGTTCCCTTTGCCGCGTGGCATCACTGGAATGATACCGCAACGCCGGCGCCGCTGGCGGGTAGAATAGTGTGCATGCCCGCGGGTGATCGGCTGACGGAGGCGCGGCGGTGGGTGAAGTTCCCCGCCACGCTGCTGTTCGCCACCGGGGTGCTGTGGCTGCTGCAGAGCATCTTCCTCTTCGACCGGGCGCATGTCCTGCAGCAGATCGAGACGTTCCTCGGGTCGGCCCGCGTCGCCGCCGACTTCGTGATCATCCCCCTGGGCAGCGTCGCCGTGGGCATGGGCATGCTCTTCCTGCAGCGCTGGGCCCTCGCCGCGGGGCTCGTCCTGCCTTGCCTGCCTCTGCTGCTCTTGAGCTACGACAAGATCCTGCGCATCGCGGGCAAGTTCAGCGAGTCCCACTCCACGGGTGACTTCGCCAGCCTCGGCGCCGGCGTGATGACGTCGCTCCTCGTGCTCGCCCTGTGGGCGGCCTACGGGCTGTCGATCTGGTACATCCGCAAGTCCTGGCGCCTGCTGGCGGGGCTGCAGGAGTGGGTCCGGGCCCCCTCCCGGCGCGGAGCGGGATCAGCCCAGCAGGAGCATGGCGAGCAACCTGGGGAGATGGAGGAGGGCGACCTCTGCCTGCTGATGCCCGAGGGCGCCGGCGAGGAACCCGCTTAGGCCCGTCGCGCGCTGGGCTGCTCCAACAGGTCGGAGATGAGCAATTCCAGCGCCGCCAGCTCCGAGTCCTGCGAGGATTCCCCAACCGCGCCGCCGCACTTCAGCATGTACTCCGTTTCTGCCAGGAGCACTACGGCGCGATCCAGCCGCGACTGCGGCCAGAGCCGCAGCGCGGGCCTGAGCTGGCGCGCGAGATAGGCCGGTGCCTTCTCATCCCGGCTCATCCGCCAGAGAGCGAGCAGGCGTGCGCGCAGTTGCGCCAGCAGCTTGTGCGTCTCCGGCTCGTCGGCGAACCAGTGGCTAAGCATCTCTACCGCGCGCCGATCCCCCGCCAGCACCGCCTCTACGACCTCGTGCAGCCTGGTCACAGGGCTTAGGCTGAGCGCGGCTTCGAGCAGTCTGTCGGAGACGGGCTCAAGGCGGGACTCGCGCTTGAAGGTGGAGAGCTTCTGAAGCTCGCCGTCCACCATCGCGGGCTGGCCGCCCGCCGCCCAGAGGATGCGCTGCGCCTGATCGGGCACGATCGCCAGGCCGTAGCGCTCCCGCGCCCGGCTGATCAGCCAGCGCACCGCCTGCTCGCCCTCCGCCACTCCTCGCAGGTCGTCGAGCTGCGCTCCGTCGGCGAATTGCTTGTACTCGTCCCGGCGGAACAGCCTTTCATCCGCCGTGCCGCCTTCCGAGGAAAACACCTGCGAGCACACCAGCGTCAGCTCATCAGGCACGTGCGCCAGCAGCTCCGCCAGGCGCGCTCCCTCAGCCTTGTCCAGCTTGAGATCGAGGAAGTCCACGTAGTGAATCGCCTGCTGCGAACTGAACAGATCGGCCGTGCTGAGATGGTTGAAGACCATGGCCATCGTCAGGTCCGAGGCGTAGTGCCGCTCCACTGGCACTCCGGCGGGATAGCGCGCCCTCGCCCCCTCCTCGGCGATCAGCGGATCGCGGGCGATCACCACGAATCGCGGCATCACTCAGGCCACCGCGCCCTGCGCTTCTCCATCAGGGCGGCAATCCCTTCCGTTCGGTCGGGTGAGTTCCATGCCAGCCCAAACAACTCGCTCTCCAGCTCCAGGCCCTCCGCGAAGGACAGCTCGCCGCCCTCGTTAACCGCCCGCTTGGCGAGCGCCAGGGCATGCCGGGACTTCCCCTGGTAGCGCGCCAGCAGCTTTTCCGCCGCCGGGTGCAAAGCGGCGTAGTCGTGCACCAGCTCATCCACCAGCCCGCATTCCAGCGCCTGCGTCGCGTTGAGCGGCTCGCCGCTGAGAATCAATCTCAGCGCCCGCGGTTGGCCAATCAGTCTGGGCAGGCGCTGTGTGCCGCCCCAGCCGGGGATCAGCCCGAGGTTGATCTCGGGCAGGCCCAAGCGCGCGCCCTTCGTCGCGATGCGGAAGTCGCAGCACAGGGCCAGCTCCAGCCCGCCGCCGAGGGCAAAGCCGCTGATCGCCGCGACGGTAGGGCAGGGCACCGAGCCAAGCAGCCCGAACACTTCCTTTCCATGTCGGGAGAAGCGCTCCACCTCCACTGAGCTGAGCTGGGCGAGCTGTCCCTCGACGTCCGCGCCGGTCGAGAAGACCTTCTCCCTCGCGCTCATGAGAACCACGCCCTTGACGCGTGGCGAGTCCAGCTCCGGGCGCAGAACGCCTTCCAGCTCGGCGACTAGCGCGCTGTTGATCTGGTTCTTGTCGTTGTCCTTGCGGTCGAGGATGATTGTCAGGAGGCCGGTGGTCCCGCTCAGCTCAGTCCTGATGCACTCTCCGTTCATGCCGATGTCTCTCCCGCGCACCGCTCATTGTACACTGCGGGCCGCGGGCTATAATCGGCCTATGCCCCGGGTGATCGCGGTGGCGAATCAGAAAGGCGGTGTGGGGAAGACCACCACCGCGCTGAACCTCGCGGCGGCGCTGGCCGAAGGGGGCGCGCACGTCTTGCTCCTCGACGCCGACCCGCAGGCCAACGCCACGTACGGCCTGGGCGGCGAGGCGCTGGAAGACCTAAGCGTCTACAACGTGATCTCCGACAGCCTGCCGCTGCGCGAGATCATCCAGCCGACACTCATCCCTGGCCTTGAGCTTGCGCCGAGCCACATCGATCTCTCGGCAGCCGAGCTTGAGCTGGTCAGCGCTCTTGCCCGGGAGTACGCGCTCAAGCGCGCGCTGGACAAGGCGGAGCTCAGCCACGACTACGTGTTCATCGACTGCCCGCCGAGCCTCGGGCTGCTGACGCTCAACGCACTAGTCGCCGCCGACGAGGTACTTATCCCGGTGCAGTGCGAGTTCTATGCGCTCGCCGGGCTGGCGAAGCTGATCGACACCGTCGGGCGCATCCGCCAGATGCTGAACCCGCGCCTGAAAGTCGCCGGGGCGGTGCTGACGATGTATGACGTGAGAACGAATCTCAGTCGCGACGTTGTCGACGAGGTGCGCACCAACTTCCCGGGGCGCGTGTTCGCCACCGTGATCCCGCGCAGCGTCAGGCTGGCGGAGGCGCCGAGCTACGGCCGGCCGATCATCCTCCACGATCCCGACGGCGCCGGGTCGCGCGCCTACCGCGAACTCGCCGCGGAGCTGGCGGGGATCCCAGCACCGGCGCTGCAGGAGGCGCGATGACCAGGCACCGTGCGCTCGGACGAGGGCTGGCGGCGTTGATCCCTGCGGCCCGGCCGGCTGAGCCCGGCGAGGCGATCGTCGAGTTGCCGGTGGGGGAGATCGACCCCAACCCGCACCAGCCGCGCCGGACTTTCGATGCGGCGGAGATGGCCGAGCTGGCCGCCTCCATCGCCGTCCAGGGGCTGATCCAGCCTATCACCGTGCGGCCCGCCCGTGGGGGGCGCTATCAAGTGGTGACGGGCGAGCGGCGGCTGCGCGCCACGCGCGACCTGGGCTGGACCGCCATCCGCGCCATCGTGCGCGAGGTGGACGACCGCCAGCTGCTGGAGCTGTCGCTGGTGGAGAACCTGCTGCGCGCCGACCTAAACGAGATCGAGGTCGCGGAGGCGCTGCTCAGTCTGCAGAACCAGTACGGCTATACGACGACCCAGCTGGCCGAGGTGCTCGGCCGCTCGCGCCCCGCGGTGAGCAACACGCTCCGGCTGCTGGAGCTTCCCGCGCGGGCGCAGGACATGATCCGCCAGGGCGTGCTGACGGCGGGCCACGGCCGCGCGGTGCTGAGCTTTCCCCAGGAACGCCGCGAGGCCGTCGCCGCGCAGTGCGCCAAGGAAGGCTGGAGCGTGCGCGAGCTGGAGGGCCTGGCGCTGCGCGAATCAAAGCGCCAGCCGGTGAGGCGCCCGCGGGCGAAAACCTCAGCGATTCCGTCGGCGCCCGCGGCGCTGAAGCGCGCGGAGAACCAACTCATGGAGTACCTGGGAACAAAGGTGAGGGTGGCCGAGCAGGCGGGGATGGGCGGCATCACGATCACGTATCACGGGGCGGAGGATCTCAGGCGGATCCTGGACCTGTTGCTGCGCCAGGCCAGCCCGCTCTAAGACTGCCTCCTATCTCGGCCGAGGCAGGCGTTACACTAACCGCATGCCCAGGAAGAGCGAGCCCACGACGCGGGGGACGACGGCCAAGACGACTCGGAGGCGGAGCACTGCGCCCGCCAAGCCTCCCACCAGCGATGCAGCCGAGAAGAAGACGCCGCGGCGGCGGGTGAAGCAGTCAGCGGCGGCGGCCGGCGAGGAGTTCCCCGTCGACCTCAGCGACACCTCCAAGCAGCGCACGATCATCACCGAGATCGACGCCACGATCCCGGTGGTCATCGCGCCCGGAGCACGCTCGCCGGTGGACGACATCATCGAGGTCCTGCACCGCGAGGTGATCGGCCAGGAGCGGGCCATTGAGGCCATCGCCCGCACGCTGTTGCGCAGCCGCGAGGGCTTCCGCACGGCGGGGCGTCCGATAAGTACGATGTTCTTCGCTGGCCCGACGGGGGTGGGCAAGACCGAGACGGTGCGCGCGCTGGCCAAGGCGCTGCACAACGACTGGCGCGCGGTGCTGAAGATCGACTGCAGCGAGTACAGCGAGCCGCACGCCGTGGCCCGCTTAATCGGCGCGCCTCCCGGCTACATCGGCAGCGACCTGCCGGCGATCTTCGCCAAGGAGAACGTGGAGGGCGCGAAGAACCGCCTGATCCTGTTCGACGAAATCGAGAAGGCGCACTACCGCCTGCACAACCTGCTGATGCAGATCATGGACGAGGGGCGCATCACGCTCGCCCGCCGGACGAAGGACGACGACGGCATCGTCAGCTTCGAGGACTGCATCATCATCCTCACGAGCAACATCGGCGCGCACGAGATCGACCAGATCCTGCACGCGCATCGCATCGGGTTCCGCAACGAACCCGCGGCGGCGTCGGTGCAGACCGACCAGCAGATCTACAACGCGGCGAAGGAAGCGATGAAGCAGATGTTCCTGCCGGAGTTCCGCAACCGCATCACCGAGTTCATCGTCTTCCGCGCGCTTGAGCGCCAGAGCCTGTACAAGATCCTGCGCAAGCTGCTCAACATCTCGGCCGAGCGCTTCGCCAGCATGGGCTTCCAGCTGATGCTGTCCACCGAGGCCCGCGACTGGCTGGTGGACCGCGGCATC
>Ga0315284_10009713_pt1 | contig 13705 bp, 18 predicted proteins | sample YL17G09_16_MG_FD_203696 | JGI IMG/M metagenome (GOLD analysis project Ga0315284, IMG submission 203696) | Sediment microbial communities from Yellowstone Lake, YNP, Wyoming, USA - YL17G09_16 | ecosystem: Environmental > Aquatic > Freshwater > Lake > Sediment | place: USA: Wyoming | collected...
AAAAAGATAGTAAGCTAAAAGAATCAAAATAATCAAGATAAACAGTTTTGGATATTTGAAAGAAAAAATTTTCTTTGCTTTTTCGACGCTCTCTGGAGCATGCTTTCTAAGTTTTTTATGAATCTTTCTATGAGATTTATGTCCCATTTTACTCAACAAGGAAAACTTGGTCACGAGGTCTTACTTTCTCTTCAACCTTTATTCCTATATGGTCCCCTTTTTTCGCTTTAGTCACGTCCTTATTCTCTATCTGCATACTCTTCACTTTCTGCTGGAAATTCGTTGTATGCCCTATCACATGAATCTTGTTTCCCACCTTTAACTTTCCAGAAAGCTTCACAGCAGCAACTCCAACATGCGAGAAATAAGTGGACACTTTTCCTATTTCTTTTTCTCCCATGTTTTATTTATGGCTTAAACATATTTAAAACTATTGTTAGTAAGTTTTTAATAGTAATAATAATTGAAAGTATCGTAACTCAATTCGCGACTTCGCTCAAAACCAAGGGCGACAAAAGTTTCGCGAAATCGCTCAATTCGTAAGTTTGCTCGAATTGGATTATACAAAAACTCGCAAACATACTCAGCCCCATAGTACAGCGGTCAAGTATACGGCCCTCTGGTATGAGACATACCTTTGAATATGGAAATCTCATAGAGATAGGCTGTGACCCAGGTTCGAATCCTGGTGGGGCTATAGAAATATTTTTATATCTCTTTTTATTCCATTAAGTATGGCTTGGAGTGTTGTGTTCTTTGTTATTGCAGCTCTTGTAATTGGAATCTGGCTATTATTCGGTTTCAAAAGAATGAAACACAAATTTGTCGCTATTCTTTTAATTGGTCTTTTGTTATTCGGCTTTTTTAGTTTCAATATTGTATTCAAAGGAAAAGACGTTTCTGTAAATAACGTGTCTGACATAGGAAAAATATTCAAAATTTATTTTTCCTGGCTTGGAAATGTTTTTGGAAATATGAAGACGATAACAGGACAAGCGATAAAAATGGACTGGCAAGGCAATAAGACAACATAATATTTATAAACTATAGATTCTAATATGCATTATTAAGATGGCTAGAAAAAAGAAGGAACAGAAGAGAACGAGGAGAAAAGTTTCTGGAAGAGTTGCTTTTAAGGGCGGAGATTTGAAAAAAAGAATTACAATAATTCTTAATAATTTATTGTTGTTTGTAGCTTTATCTCTTGTTTCTTTGGTTTTCTACAATTTTTTGCAGAATGATATCTTGAAAAATTTATTTTACGTAATGTCGATGGTTTTTGGATTCGTTTCTGTTGCTTTTTTGATAACTCTTTTGGTTTTGGTTATTATGAAAGTTGTTAAGAAAAAGTAAACATATTTATATGCTTATTCTGAGTTATCTTAGTTATTTTTAGCTTGTAATAGTTTTTGCCTGTGTAGCTCAGCTGGTAAGAGTACCACCTCGGTAAGGTGGGGGTCCTGAGTTCAATCCTCAGCACAGGCTTTGCTTCTAATTCTAGATCATATCTTAGCGAACCATTTATTTTTTAAATTTAGTAATAAATATTTAGTTATGAATAATCTTTTAAGAAAAGAAATAATAATTATAACTATTTACAAGTCTGTTGAAGATGCTTTTAGATATGCTCTGGGTATTCTTCTGATTCTATTTAATTTCAGCCTTCGTGATTTGACTTTTAATTTTTTTAAGAAAGAATTAGCTGAAGACCCATTTGATTTCCTTTTTAGATTAGTTGTATCTCATACACGGCAACCGTCAATTTATCTTGTAAAAATACTTGCTTTTTTATTAATTCTCTTTTCCTTATTAGAACTCTCTTTTTTAATTGGACTTCTTCTTAGAAGAAAGTGGGGCGCAATAGGGTTTTTCTGTATGCAATTTCTTTGGGTTCCTGTAGATCTTTTGATTATATCAAAATTTCTATCATTTTCAAAAGTTATAACCATCATTTTAGAAATAATAATCATCGGGTTTATAGTAAGACTTTTAATTTCTCCAAAAGGGTATTTTAAGAAATAACTTTATAAACTTCCTCTCTGAAATAGAGACATGTCTGAAGAGTTTGATTTAGAGAAATTGAAGAAAGAATACAAAATATTACAGGAAAGATACGATCTGCCTTCTTTTGAGGAATTGAATGAAGATTTTCAGATAGAAAAAGCCACAGAATCTGAAACAGATTTTATTCTTAAAGAAATAAGAAGATATGTAACAGACAAGTTCTTTACTTATCTTAGATTTATAGAGTCCATCTTAACTCCTACAGATGGTCCAATGTTTGTTTTTGCTATAATTAAAACCTTGGGAATAAAGGAAAGAGAAAAATTGATAGAATTATACAAAAAAATAGCAAAGATAGAAGTAGACCTGATTGAATTGGATATAGAATATTCTGAAGAAAAAGAAGCGAATTCAATAAAGAGATATTACGAAATGTGGCAGGAGATGAAAAAAGAGCTTCTTGAAATAGTTGAAGTTATAAAAAAGAATTGGGATAATAAAATAGAAGATAATGGAAAAGGCTACTTCGGCTGAAGTAACTCCATAAAAATTTCTTCTAAATTAATTTCAAATAATGGCAAAACAGGATTTTCTACATCTCTTTTTCAAAAACCTCTTCCAAACTAATTTCGAACAATGCTACAGGCATTTTTATTTTGAAATTTTTTAGTATCTTTGGATGAATCTCTCCTAAAAATCCCATATTTTTATTTTCTAGTTTTATTTCGGCAATTCTTCCATCAATAAAGTGATTAGGAAATTTCTCTGGTTCTGATATTTTTATCTCTATGTTCAGCATTTTTGAAAGATATTCCATAATTTGCCTTAATTCTGTAAAGTTTGCAGGAGTTATTGCCAATGCAAGATGCTCTTCCTCTTTTATTGAGTTGAAAACTTTTCCTATTTCAAATATCCTTTGCGGATATTCTGAATCAACATTTTCTGAAAGATTTTTTAACAAGTAATGAGATAAATCTTTTCTTAAAATATTATATTCTGTTTTTGATTCTTTAACTTCTATAACCATTTCTTCTGGAATAGACATTTTTTTGAACTGTTCTTTTGTGTTTGTCAGGTGATAATTTGAGACTTCTAAAATATCCAATCCAGTCAAGATTTCTGATATTTTCTTTTTAATTATTTCTCTTTCATTTTCTTTTCCAATTGTTGCTATTTTTGGAATTTCAGGAACAAAATTTTCATAACCATAGGCTATTGCTACATCTTCTATTAAATCAACTTCATGCAGTATGTCAACTCTCCATGGAGGAATCTCTACAATTCCATTGTTATAATCATAACCCATTTTTTCTATTAAATCTTTCAACTGTTTTTCATTAAGACTTGTTCCTAAAAGATTATTTGCATTTTCAAGATTGATCTTCATTTTTTCTAATGAGAAATTCGGGGTTATTTTTCTTGCTCCCCTGTTTTCTTGGAGGTCCATTTGATAAATCTTGCCCCCCATGTCAGAAAGGTTTGTTACAATTATGTTCAGGCATTTGTTTAATATCTCAAAATCAAAACCAGAGCATTCTACAAAAACATCATTAGTCTCTTCTGTTATTTTTCCCATTAATTGAGAATTAATTATCGGAGGCATACTCAAAATGTTGCCATCTGCATCTATAAAGACAGGGAACTTCGCTTTACCTGCAAGCAAATGACTGTATTCTTTTCCTGTTGGATGTTTTTGTAATATTTGCAGTCCAGACATTTCTCTGTCTGTTTCAAGAGGAGTGAATTTTATTTTATCTGGCTCAAGAGCCTTGAATGTTATTGGAAGTTTTATTTTTTCTAAAGGATAAATTCCTATTGCAACCTTTTTTCTTTTTCTTCCAATTGTTAAATGCAATTTTTCTTGGAGATTTACTATTTCTTTTATCTTCTCATCATCGAATTTAATCCCCTTGACAATCGCACATGCAGTATATGGACGAACATCTTTTACAGAATTATCTATTACAACAGCATAGTTTTTTTCTGGTTTGTTTAGTTTATACTCTTTCATCCCTTTTTGCTTTCCTAAAAATCCCAAAAAAGCCCGCTTAAATCCCTGGTAAGAAAGCAAGTCAGGACGATTCGGAAATACTTCTACTTCTATTTCATCGTTATCCAATTTTTCAAACGGAGTTCCAAACATGGAAATTTTATTCTGCATTTTTTCATCTAATTTTCCAATTTCTTTTTCAAATTGCTTTTTTTTGAATGTTACATTAGCCATTTTATTACACTTCCAACTTTGCCTTTTTCTTCTGCAATTCACAAAGTTGCTCTTGTTTAATTTTTCTTTCGGTAAAAGTTATGAACAATCTGTTTATTTTCATTTATTTTTTTCCTTAATTACTTGGATTAGTTCTTCCATTTTGTTGTTGATTGTTTCTTCTAAACTCTCAAGTGTGTCTTTTATTTCGTCTAATTTTTTATTTATTTCTTCTTCCATTTCATTTCATCCAAAACTTCATTTTTCTTAGTTGAGATAAATCGTTTTTGTACAATTCACGAAGGTCTTTTATATTATAATAATCCATTATCATTCTGTCAAAACCAGGGCCCCATGCCAAAACAGTTATATTCTCTCCTAAAAGAGGAATTACTACTTCTGGTCTGAATATTCCTGCTCCACCCAATTCCAGCCAAATTTTCTTTTCTGGATGGAAAACATCTATTTCAACGCTTGGTTCTGTATAAGGGAAATAAGAAGGACGGAAACGGATTTTTTCAAATCCCATTTTTCTGAAGAATTCTTTCAGATAACCTAGAAGATGCCTGAAGTTTAAGCCAGGAGAAACGACAATTCCTTCTGTCTGATTGAACTCAAAACCATGACTCCAATCTACTGTTTCATTTCTGAAACACTTTCCTATGGCGAAGAATTTTGATGGAATATCTTTTTTATCAAGATTAGCTAATGTTTGTGCAGACAGGCATGTTGTGTGGGTTCTCAAAACCAATCTTTTTGCTTCTTCCTCGTTCCAATCATATTGCCATCCCTTGCTTTTATCCATCCCCTTTTCATGGCTTTCCTTTACTGCTTTTACTAATTTTTTATTTGGCAATTCGTCCTTCTTATTTTGTGCAAGAAAGAAAGTATCTTGCATTTCTCTTACAGGATGGTCTTGTGCAGTGAATAAAGCATCGAAATTCCAGAAAGAACTCTGCAATAAATTCCCATTCATTTCTTTGAATCCCATTTCTGTCCAAACTTTCCTTGCATAATCTGTTGCTTGATTTATGAAATGTCTTTTTCCACCTGTTATTGATGGAAGAGGAGAAATAATGTCGTATCTTCTGAATTTTTTTCCTTTCCATAATGATTCTTTTTCAATGAGTTGCGGAGTTATTGCTTCAATAAGTTCTTCTGTTTTCCCCTTATTTCTAATTATTTCTTCTCCTAATGGAGTTATATGAATTCCAATTATTTCCTCTTCTTTTATCTGAACTATATCTTTTCTTCTTTCAAGCGATTTGAATGCGTAGAGTTGTTCTGGAGTAAGAGAATTATAATCAAGAGGCAGAAATTCTATGAATCTTTCTTCTAAACTTTTTTGGGATATTTCCTCTTTCCTTTCTGCTAAAATTATTTTTCCGTTTTTTACTTCTATTAATGCTTTATTTTTTAAAACCCCTATAGAAGCCTTGAATTCATCATCTGACAAAGAACTATTTTTTTGAGCCTCTTCTAATTTTAAAATTCTTTTCTCGTTCATTAAATTAAGCAATCTTCTTTCAGGCAATCCCCTTTTTTTATACAACGCTCCATTGACTCCTATTTCAACTATCTTTTTTTTGGTTCTTGAAAGAGTTATTATGTTTTTATTACTTAAATACTCCAAGGCTCTTAAAACAGAAGTTCTATCTAATTTAGACTGCTCACATATCTCTTCCATACTTTTCTCCTTTAAGTAGGAAAGTATTTTTCTTTCGTTGGGAGACAGGGATTCTATCAGCTTGTCATTTGTCATTGTAATTTTAAAGAAAGTGCATTAAAAAATGTTTTTATGTGTTTTTAAATATTTTTTAACATCCAAGTCGGCATACCTAAAACCAAACCAAGCGCCATAAGGTCATGAAAATTTCTTTTTTGGTTTTTATAGATAAATTTCATTTTTAGCTTGTTTTTATTGCATATTTTTATATTCTGCTTTATTCTTGCAATTATTGCCGCTTTTTCTTTTTCACCTGATTTTATTACTTCATCTAGGTTTATTCCTATGATAACTCCTTTCTTTTTCGCTAATTTGGCCATTACATGATTGAATCCAGAATTTCTTTGCTTATGAGAATCTTTTCTTCCTGACTGATTTAAAAGAAGAATTTCTATATTTTCTTTTTCCAATACCTTTTTGTTTACTTCTTCATCTTCAGAGGAGAAAATAATTCCCTTTCCAGAATTTTTCTGTATTAATTTTCTTGCTCTGTCAAAATTATCTTCTTGAATTACAATTTTTCCTTCCATGTTGGTCAGTCTTCTCCGATTATTGTTCCTTTAAACTTTTTGTTTTTAAGAAAATTTTCAAATTCTTTAAGATTTTTTCCAATAAGATAAGTCTTTATCTTATTTTTCATGATAATTGTTGAAGCTGTTTGGTCAAGAATAAAATGCTGTCCTGGTTTGAATTTTTGTTTGTGCGCCATTTTATAAAAACCAAGCCAAGATATTTTTGAGATGAAATTTGCGTTTTTGTTTTCTGCAGGATTTTTATCATACAATCCTGCTACATCGCTCAAATTTACAAAAGTTGCCCTGAGTTTTTTTGCTATTCCTGCTGCTGTAGAATCAGAAGTCTGATTTGGATTGTATTCAAGTGAGCCACAAAAAACAACATCCCGCTTTCTTATATATTCCTTGAGAATTTTAATTGTATGAGGAATTCCGTGTTCTGGATTTATATTAAAAAAATAACTCATAAATCTCGCGTTCATTCTTGTAGCAGAAATTCCCGAAAGACTTTGCAATTTTTCACTTATTCCCATTTCTTTCAATGCAGAAATATATTTTCTTGCAATGCCTCCTCCTCCGCACACAATTACAAATTTGCATTTATCTGTGTTATTTAAAATTATTTTTTTAAATTTCTTAAGAAATTTAATATTAATATCATCTGGAATTATCAAGCTTCCACCCAAACTCAATACTATCATTCTCTTTTTCATATGAAAAAGAAGTGAAGATTGTTTATAAAATTTGTCTCACTTCTTTCTAAAATAGATTATTAATAATCTTGAATTTTGGCTACTTTAATTTAGATTAAATTTATAAACTAATATCTGCGAATGAATTTATGGATTATACAAATGAACAAATTGAAAGATTGTTAAATGGGAAGAGATTTAGCGGAGAAGAAGATTTGCTAATCTTACAACCAGATGGAACTCGGTCTTGTGTTGGCGGGGAATTAACAAAAGGTTTTCATTTAGTGGATGCTTCTGAAAGAAAAAAAGGAAAAGAAATGAGTGATGAAGAACTTTTGGAATCTGCTTATAAGGAATTGAGGAAGAGAAGATAGGTTTATTTTATAGTAAATAATTTATCATCATCAACATCAAATACATCAAGACGAACTCCTGAATCAAGCCATCCATGACTGTAGTTTAATGCTGCGAAAGCGTTGATGAAATCTCCTTTTTTCTCAAAATGTTCTGCGTCTGATAGATAATTTGAAACCATTTCTATTATCTCTTTCGCTTCTTTTGTCTTCCCCCTTGAAACATTTTTTTTCGCTATTTCCAGTGCTTTTTTTGTTATATTTTTGTATTTTCCTATTTTTTCTTTTGTTATTTTGTCATTCATGTTTGAGAAAGAATTCTTTTATTTATAAATCTAACAAAATATTTATCTTGAATTATTGTTCTGAAAGGGAAGTATCTGGTATTTCTGCTGTTCTTTTCCGGAAAAATTTTGATTAACCATCATCTTTTTTATGATAATTTTTGGACCTGTTGTTTCGGATATAATCGCAGATAGAATTAAATTTCCCACTACAACTCTATAAACTCCTTCATTTATTGGTATTTTGGAGAGTTCAGAAAATTTATTTATTACTTCTTCGATATCTTCTTTGCTTAATATTATACTTGTTGGCTTTGTTCCCATTGTTCCATTTACAACCACTCTTTCATCTTGATAAGATTCAATAATTCTTACTGCATTATCTTTTATTAAAGGGTTTAGTTTGAACAAGTCTATTTCTGTTCCTGCTGTTGGAACTGGTTTTAGATATTCTAGATGAGAAGGAAGTTTTTGTTCGGGTATAAATAAAAGAGGTTTTTTGAAAGGTCTTACTGGCAGTCTTGGCTTAATTGCTGTTGCAATCGGTTTTTTTGCAGGAGTAATATCAATTGATTTTTCAAATATTTGTTCAACAGGAATATTAGTTTCTTTTAGTTCTCTTGTAAAACCCCCTGTCTGCAAAAAAATGGGTTTTTCTTTTATTTTTTGTTCTTTTGATTTAATTATGTCCTGCAGTTTTGTTATATCTCTTTTTGCGGAGTTTATTATTAATTCTCTTGTAAAAGTCAGTAAGAAAATCCTCTTGAAATTTTGTGAAAATGTCTCTTCCATTATGCAAAATCTCTTGCATTTTGTATTTGTGCTGAAACTTTAGTTTCTGTCATCTTACCTACTTCCGGATTATTTGATTTTTATAGAAATTATAAGGGGGTCTTTGCTGTTGCATTTGCTGGACTGGCTTCATAACCTGATTAGGTATTGCATATTGCGGTTCTGGATTTCTTTCATGAAGAAGAGCTATTCCTTTAGCAATTATTTTATTTTGTTCAAGAAGACTATCTAATTTTTCTGCAACTTTTTTATCTGTCTTTTCTTCTCCAAGAACCCCTCTTTCAGCAAGGGCTTTTGCAGATATCTCAAATAATTCTAAAAGTTTGGATATTTGACTGGAAAGGTTATCAAATTTTACAACAAGATTTGTCATAACATGCTGAAGAGAAACGAAATTTTCTATCAAAACTTTTTCAACTTTAACTCCTTCATGAACATTAATATTTGCTCCTTCTTTTTTTATCATAGAATATTCAAGGTTTTTTTGTTTATAAAATTTTGTAGTTTATTAAAAAATGTCTAAAATCTCATCTTCATCATCTTCATTTTCTTCTTCTTTGTTATTTTCATAATCATTAATTTCTTCTTTATCTTCTTCTATCTGTTTTTGAATTTCTTTTCCTATATCTTCTACACTTTTTTCTGAATTGTCATAATTCTCTTCTGGTTCTTCTTCTATTATTTCTTTTTCTTCTTGTTTATCTTCATATTCTTCTGCCCCCTTTATTATAGGAAACTCTTTCTCTATTGATTCATTTTCTGGAATTATTATCTGGGGTTTTACAAATTCTTCTGTTTCTTTTTTTTGATATTGTCTTGGTTCCTCTCCCATTTGTTTTTCTATTTCTGCAACATAATCAGAAATTTCTTTTGCCATATCTGCATTTACACTGATACTGTCAATTCCTCTTTCTACCAAAAATTTTACCATCTCTTTTTTGCTTCCTGCTTGTCCACAAATGCTGGTTTCTACATCATTTCTTTTACATACTCTTATAACAAATTCCAACTGATAAAGAACAGCTGGATGCATTTCATTGTATAAATCTTGAACTTCTTCATTTCCTCTATCAATAGCGAGAATGTACTGCGTTAAATCATTTGTTCCGAAAGAGATAAATTTTATTCCTGTCTCGCATAATTCTTTTATTAATTGAACCGCTGCAGGAGTTTCTACCATTATTCCTAATTTTACATCAGAAAAATTTATCTCTTTCAAAAGTTCTTTAACCCTCTCTACTTCTTCAACAGAAATTATTTGCGGCATCATTACTCCTATTTTCTTTCCAGCACCCGCAACTCTTTTTAATGCTTCTAATTCTGCCTTTAATATTTTTGGATTTTTTATTCCATATCTTATTCCGTGCATTCCAAGCATGGGATTCAATTCGGTTATGCCTGGCGAGCCTTCCAGATTCTGGAATTCGTCACTCCTTATGTCAGATGTTCTAACCCAAAGTTCGTCAAAGAATTTTGCTATCCCAGAAATTCCCTTAAAAATTATTTCTTCATAATCCTGTATTCTATCATTTTTCAAAAAATAATTTGGGTGTTTTCCAGATTCAGCAATTATTCCCTCTATTCTTGTCAATCCCACTTGCTTTATGCTTGTTCTTGAAGCTCTTTCTGCAAAAGTAGGCATATCAACAACGACTTTTATTTTTGTTCTTGTTTTAGCGGTTACTGGAAGAATATCTTTTTGTTTCATCTCTGAGACTTTTCCTTTGTAAACCTTTCCTGAAGAGCCGTCTACAGTTATTATTTCTCCTTCTTTTAATTTTGTAGTCGCTTCTCTTGTTCCTACAACTGCAGGAATTCCCATTTCTCTTGAAACAATTGCAGCATGGCTGGTTAATCCGCCTTCATCAGTAACTATTGCCACGGATTTTTGCATGCTTACAACCATGTCTGGATTTGTCATTTTCGTGACTAAAACATCCCCCTCTTTTATTTGCTGTAAATCAACCATATCTCTTACTATCCTTATTTTTCCATAGGCAACTCCCGGAGAAGCACCCAATCCAGAGAGAATTACTTCTCCCTCGATTTTTGTTTCTTCAAGTTTCTTTCCGATGGTAGTTACTGCTCTTGTCTGGACAATGAAAATTTCTTCTCCCTCAATTGCGAATTCTATGTCCTGGGGTTTTTTGTAATGATTTTCTAATTTCAAAGATGTCTCTGCTAATTTTTTTATTTCATATTCTTTCAAAACCTGCTGCCTTGATTTTTCTTCTTTTAATCTTATTGTTTCTTGTCCGCCTGCTGCATTTCTCGTGATTGCAATTTTCTTGTCTGCAATTTTCTTGTCCAATATTTCTAAATCTTTTGAAAGAACATACTTATCTGGAGTAATTACTCCTGAAACAATCCCCTCCCCCAAACCAAAAACAGATTCTATTATTATATCTTCAGTTTGGTTTGTCGGGTCTCTTGAAAATATCACCCCTGATTTATCAGAATCAACCATTCTTTGAACTACAATAGCCAAACTTGCCTTTACTTTTTCAAAACCTTTTTTATGACGATAGTATGTTGCTCTTGGAGTGAATAAAGATGCAAAGCATTTTTTTATATTAATTAAAAGTTCTGACTTTCCCTTTACATTCAAAAAAGTTTCCTGCTGTCCTGCAAAACTAGCGCCCTCCAAATCTTCTGTTGTTGCACTTGAACGAACTGCCACAAAGATTGGTTCTGAATTTTTTAGTATCTCAAGAATAGTTCCCCTAACATTTTTTATATTGTTTGTGTCAAGAAGTTCATATGATTCTAAAATTTCTTCCTGCAAATCATTAGGAATTTCTGCCTTGACAATTAAATCCCTGATTTCTTTTGTTTTGTCGTCTAATTCTTTTGTGTTTTCATAATTTATTTGTGAAAGAATATCCTGTATTTTTTCTTTAATTCTCGCTTTTTCTATAAAATAATCATATGCCTGCGCTGTAATAACAAAACCTGGAGGGACATTTATTTTCATATTATAAATTTCTGCTAAATTCGCTCCTTTTCCTCCTGCAATATTTCCAGAATTTTTATCTAATTCAGAAAACCACTTTACAAAATCTATTTCCCCCATTTTCAGTTTTTCGCGACGCGCACGTGTAATCGCTTTTTATCTCTTTTTTCTTGCATAGAAATAAAAATAGAACCTAGTTAATAAATATTTTTATTTATTTTATTCTACTTATTCGGCTATTGCGCTTACAGGGCAGGATTCAATCGATTGCTTAACGCAGGGAATTTTTTTCTGCGATTTGACTTTCGCTTTTCCATCACTTCCCATTGCAAATACTTCCGGGCATAAAGAAGCGCAAAGTCCGCATCCGATACATTTCTTTGTGTTTATTTTCACCATGATTATTGTTGTTAGATAAACTTTATAAATCTAATTTTTCTATTCAATATATGCCATTAGGATTATTAGTCTGGGTGCTTCTTGGAGTTTTAGCATTGATTGTTATAGTATTTTTTAGTTATTTCAACAGATTTGCTATACTGGGAAACAGAATTGACAATTCTCTTAGTCAGATTGATGTTCAATTGAAGAGAAGGACAGATTTAATACCAAATTTAGTAGAAAGTGTTAAGGGATATATGAAGCATGAAACATCTGCAATAAAGGCAGTTACAGATGCTAGAAAAGCGCTTGTTTCTGCACAAGGAATTGAAAAAAGAGTTAAGGCAAATAATCAGCTTGAATCTGCATTGAAAACAATTTTTGCTCTCGCAGAAAATTATCCCAATCTCAAGGCAAATGAAAATTTCCTTGAATTGCAAAGAGAATTAACAACAACAGAAGACAAAATTGCGTATTCAAGGCAATTTTACAACGACAGCATTCTTAATTATAATGATTTATGCAAAACCTTCCCCGGCGTATTCTTTGCAGGAATTTTTGGAAAAAAACCAAGAGAGTATTTGCAGATAACAGAAGCAGAGAAAAAGAATGTAAAAGTCGAGTTTTAAAATGAATATTTTTTATAAAATTGCAGAACATTTTTCTGAACAATGGCAGGTATATGCAACAGCAGGCGCAGTTACAGGATTTTTTCTTTTAACTGCTTATGCAGGCAAGTATGACGGAAAAGAAATAGAAGAGAACAAACATGAAGAGATTAAAAGGAGAAGAAATCTTGGAGATTTATTAAAAAAATTTAAAATTAATTGAATTGCTTAATCTTAAAAACTCCTTCTGATTTATTTTCATAATGGAAAAAACAAGAGTCGATTTTCGCGATGAGATAGCAAAAAACAAATTGAAATCTTTTCTTCTCATGTTTGTAATCTTCTGCGTTATTGTTGCCTTGGGATATGTCATATCTTTAGCCTATACTCCTGATGCTTTTTTTAGAATTTTAATTTTATCGATTATTTTTTCTATTTCTTATTTATTGATTACTTATTACAATTCAGACAAAATTGCACTCTTTAGCGTTAATGCAAAAGAAGCAAAAAGAGAAAATAACAAGTTGTATTATGGTGTTGTTGAATCTTTAACAATAGCAAGCGGTTTATCTATGCCGAAACTCTATTTAATGCCTTCAAAACAAATAAATGCATTTGCTTCTGGAAGAAATCCTAAACACGCTGTTATCTGTGTTACCGAAGGGGCATTAGAAAAACTTGACAGAAGAGAACTTGAAGGAGTAATTGCACATGAACTTGGGCATATTGGAAGTTATGATATAAGATATATAACATTTGTGGCTATAATGGTGGGAATAATCTCTATAATCTCTGAAATATTTTTGAGGAGTTTATGGTTCAAGAGCAATGACCGGGAGAACAATAAAGGAAGCGCTATCTTTATGCTGATTGGAATAGTCTTAGCAATTCTCGCTCCTATTCTTGTTTATTTTGTTCAATTAGCAATTTCGAGAAAGAGGGAATTTTCTGCAGATGCAACTGCTGTAAAGTTCACAAGATATCCTCTTGGACTTATAGGTGCGTTAGAGAAAATTAAATATGAAAATGCTCCTGAAAAGAAAATTGCCAAAGCAATTGCTCCATTGTTCTTTGCAAACCCTTTCAAAGAATTGGGAAGCACACACCCTTCAATAGAAAAAAGGATTGAAATGTTGAAGAAGATGTGAGTAATTTTATAAGGATAAAATTCTATATAATTCTATGCAGAAAATG
>Ga0315284_10009714_pt1:0-12500 | contig 13704 bp, 10 predicted proteins | sample YL17G09_16_MG_FD_203696 | JGI IMG/M metagenome (GOLD analysis project Ga0315284, IMG submission 203696) | Sediment microbial communities from Yellowstone Lake, YNP, Wyoming, USA - YL17G09_16 | ecosystem: Environmental > Aquatic > Freshwater > Lake > Sediment | place: USA: Wyoming...
AGATATAATTGCCTCGTATGTTGGAGGAATTTTGTATAAGATACAATTACCTAAAAATGTATATAACGGGTAATCTTCAAATGCGCGGGTCTGTTTATGAAGTAATTACTTAATAATTACTTAATACTTAATACTTAATACTTAATACTTAATACTTAATGAATTTAATGAAATTAATGAATTTAATGAATTTAATGAAATTACTTGACTGGATGTAACGTAACTCCTTTGGTTGTTTTTGTTTTTTTATGAGTAATGTTAGTTTCATGAAACTCGTCGTGGCATTTTTTGCATAAATTCAGTAAATTAGCAGAATGATTTTTATGAAAGGGGATTCCATTAGTAATAATTCCGTTCCCATTGGCATATTTCTGGTGCTGTAAATGGTGTACTTCCGACGATACTTCTTTACCGCATTTTTCACACAATCCTTTGATATGTTTTGCGTTATAATGTGATTTTTTTAAATCCAATATGCTTGCAGATTCGGGGTAATATTTCATGCGAATGTTATTGGCTTCTTCTAAAAAGTCCAAGGGCAAATTCAATGATTTACACACTTCTAGCCCGTACATGTTGTTTCCAGTACCACTCCTTAATTTACGATCATAGACTAAAGCATCGGTTTCTTTATCGTAGATAACGCTCATGTGGCAAATAGATAATTTATCCAACCCGACAATCTCTTCGTATTTTGTTATTTCATGTAAATGCGTGGCGAAAATAAAACTAGATTCTACTCTATATAATTTCTGTATTCCTGCTAAAAAAATGCTCATGGCTGAAATGCTCTCGGTACCAGAACATAATTCGTCTCCTAAAACCAAACTGTGTGCGTTTGCTAAACGTAGAATGGTTCTCAATTCAGACATTTCAACGGCAAAAGTAGAAAGTCCTTTGAACAAATTATCGTTCCCCAAAATTCTTGTGAAAATATATTGGTATGGTTTGAATTGGAAAAAAGAAGCAGGCACAAAGAGACCGGACTGAGCCATAATGACTGCAATGCCTAGAGAACGGATGAAACTGGTTTTTCCCACTGCGTTTGTACCGTACAATAATATCCCCGTCACATTATCCGTTCCTAAAGATACATCATTTGCAACGTACAGTTCGTTTTGCTGTATATGCTCTATTAAACAATGTCTTAAATCGTCTACTTTTACAAACGATTTACTAGCTTCTTGTACAATTTGGGGTTTGCAGTAGCAATATTTTTGCGCAATAAATGCCTTTGTAAACACAAAATCAATGTATGTTAGAAATTCATTAATTAAATCAAACTGAGATTGATATTCCACCAATTTTTCAATAATTTCCCAATACACTTTAGAGAGCAATTCTGTTAATTGAGTTTTAATTATAGATACATTTTTGCACAATTCGGTTATTTGGTAGCTCATGATACATTTATTTGAAGCAGTTTGTTTTACAAATGTAAAGACGTTTTTGCTATTATCTAGTTCAAATGGTACTACCTCGTCTGACGAATTGTATTGCAGTACAATTTTATCGTCCGTTATTTTAGTTAACAGCTCTTCCAGTAATTTGCATCGCCTGTCTGTCGCGATCAAGCTGTAATTGGTTTTTTCAGTTTCATGAATTTTTACATATTCCGTTACTTTTTCTTTTTCTCCAGGTACATCTTCTGCATCTAGGTCTTCTTCTTTTGGATTAGTTTTTTTGCTCTTTTTTTTGTTAGTTGTTTCATTGTCTAGTAGTAAATTGTGAAAATATTTGCGACAACATTCCAATTTATCTTGGCAATCAACCATCTTTTTTACATTTTCGTCTAATTCTTGACTTACCATTGGTTTTATATAATTTACTTCTATTTTTTGAATATTATCTGCATTTTTGCACTGCATAATATCTAAATGTTTATCTAAAAAGCACACAATTTCATCAATATAGGAAGTAATGGACGATATATTAGGTATTTTATGTTTTAAATAATCAAAGATAACTGGATCTTCGTCTAACAAATGATATATTTCTTTGGTATATTGCAAGGTAATATACAATTGATATACGTTTTTCGGTGTGATTTTTTGAAGAATAATGAGGCGATGTATCTTAGAAATATCGGCTATTTGGAATAGTTTATGTTTTAAAGAATCGTATATATTGATTTTTGTCTCTAAGCAGTACCCGATAATATCATATTCCATTTGCAAATAATTTTCATTGGTAGTAGGATTTAAAAAACATTCATTAAATTTTCGTTTCCCCATAGGAGTAATGCACTTATTTAAAAATGTAACTACGGATGAATATTTTCCTTTATATTGATCATCGATAATATTCAACTGTTTCAACGAATGATTCGCTAGAATTAACCTTGACCCCATATTTTCAAACACAGGTTCTTTTATTTTATTTACCAAATAAGGATTATGTTGGTACAGAAAGTCTAACAAATAGCAAAACGACTGCGTAGCTATACTATATTCATAAAATGGTTGGATAAACACCTGATAGTCGTATATTGTGTAAAACGTTTCAAATAATTGTTTTTGGTAAATTTGTTTTTCGCAGTTGTTTGCTCGTTGTATATTTTTGTTAGTTGAGTCTTCTAAAGAAACATAGTGAATGGAGCGACTTCGTATGTTTGTATAATTAACAATGTTATCCATTTCTAGTTGTGTTATATTTCCAATCAAAATGGTTTCGCTAGGATTATAAATAGAAATAATTCTTTCTAGTTCATCAAATGTAGTTGGGTTATTGATATAGACTTCCTTGAATTCAGAAATGGTGGACTTACCTGTGTAAATATCAATCATTCCTATCCCTATGTAAATCATTTTTTTGTTAGAATTGTTTAAAGAAGACGCTGAATAGGCGAATTGCGCAAATATATTTTTTTTGTTTACATTTTCAATTACATGGCACCATATACAGCAACTAATATTACTAATTATATCGGCGTCGCACGAAAAATACGTTCCTGGCGAAAATATACCTAACAAACTTCTGGTTGTATTTGGGGCTTGTTCGTCTTGGATAAAAACTACAATAGTATATCCAGCATCTTGTAGTTTTTTGGTATATTTTTCTAAAAACATATCTTTGAATCCAGCCATCATAACTGGTTGATTTCCCACGCACGTTTTTTTGTCAACTACATTTAAATCGCATATTTTTGAAAAATCTGCTATACTGCTTCCATAAATGGATCCGTCGGAATCATTTTTTAACCCATATACTTCAAAAAAAGCTCCAACTTGCATTAAAACAATCGTGGTTTGTCCGTATTCTTCTATGTATTTCTTGGTTTTTTCAAAATAATCCTTGATAAGCGACATATATTTTTATATATAAAAATATTATAAATATATTTATATATATAATAGTCTTTAACTCTTTTACAAGACTACAAATTCGTCGTCAGACATAATGCCAAGACTATAATTAAGTATTTTTCTTTTTAAAAACATGTAATAGCTACTTGGTAAAATATCCAATTGGTAAAATAAAATTTTTAATATGTTTAGGAGCCAGGTACTGTAAAACGGTAATATTACTTTACTGTTGTGCTCTTCTAAAATATACGGTTTGTATTTTTCGTTATAAATAGAAAATTCTGCTTTTAGGAAAGAATTGTTATAATTTATTTTATGTCCAGTAGTTAATTTTTTATTTTTTCTCATCTTCCACAGTACCTTTTTTATACTTTTGTTATCAATGTGTAAAAAATGCTGTAATTTTGAAATGGTACTTGTTTCATTATCCGTAAAAATATCAACATCAATATCACTTTTACCAGAAATGTAATCAGGACGTTGAATGCTTCCGTAGTAAAATAATTTTGTATCCAAATAATTGCTTAGTTCATTAAAAAAATTACTCTGTTCAAGAGATAATTTATTTTTAGTATTTTCCATTACTCTAGATATATATAAAAAAAAGAGATCTTTGCCAATTATAATCCAGATTCTTGCATAAAATTATGTAACAAAATATCTTTGTTCGTGTTGGTAATTTCGCCGGCTAAACGAGAACATTCGTATGTTTTTCTTAATATATCATTGGGAGCTGTACTGCCTACTTTCATGATACCGTGGCTACGCAAATAGTTTTTAATTTCATTAATAGGAGTTCGTTTTAATTCTTTATGCGCGTTTAGTACATTTTTGCGAGTATGCGTATCTTTAATTAATACTCCTACTTTTCTATATATATTGGATTTACCTAAAGTATATTTGCGACGAACTGTAGTTTTGATATATTTTTTTCCTTTTAAAGGTATATTGTTAAGACCAGCTTCATCTGGAGATAAAGGAGATTCTTTGACTATATTTTGGCTAGATGGAGGAATTAATTGTTGTACATCGCTAACATTGTGTGTGTTTTCTTGAATGAATATTGGTTCTTGTATTGTAATGTTTTGGGGTTGAGTTGGCTTTGTTTCTAAGCTATGTAATTTCTTTTTGATCATGGATAATCTATCTTCTCTAGAAATGGGTTGTATTTGATCCTTGAATGGTAGCTCTGATTCAATGGGTATATTGATTGGCGGGTAATACTTTTGTGTTTTCTGCCAAGTTCTATAAGTGGGCTTTTGACCTCCTCTTAAGCACCCGTGCGGTACTACATTATCTACTTTATAATTAATTTGCATTGGCTGTAAATATGGATTATAATTTTGTATAATTGGTTCTTGCAGTTCGGGAGGTAGTTCTAATTCAACGTAGGGGCTGTGATTTTTTATATTTGGGTCGTATGTTTTTAATGTTCTGTTTTGCGCGTTTTGTACATTTTGAGTTGTTTGTTTATGTTTTTTAGATAAATCAGATAAATACCCGATCGCGTCATAGAACTCGTCTGTATACGTATCCTTTAATTCTGGTTTTTGGTTTAATTCATTGATTTCATTATTTTTATGGTGTTTAATTCTATTCAATAATGTATTTTTAAGATGATTTGGCGATATTAATGGTTTTATTTTATCTTTTTTTCTAGTTTGACCTCCAGACATAAATTTAAATAATTCTGGATTCACGATAATTGTTTTTTTAATATTTGACATATTGTATTAAAACAAAATTATTTTGTTAAAAAACCCTATTACCCACTAAATATACATACTGGAAATAGATTTTTGGATATTCTTGTGTTCTTTTCTTTTTTTCACCTCTTCATTTTCCGCAAAGATAGAAAAGCCTTTATTTAGATCTTCTGAGGTAATATTTTTTCGTTCTGTTTCAGGTTTCCCAAATATTCTCCTGGCATGTGCAATTTTGGTTTTTGCTAGTAAAGTTTCCATATCTCTTCCGTAAAATTGAAAATATTCTTTGTTTTTTTCAAACCAATCTTTGTTTAATTTAAAATCCAGCGATATAGTCCATCCTGCATCATCCACTTTTTTTAAAAAAATTTTATACAAGTCTTCTGAAGTATATGTGTCTGTTTTGAATCTCCAATTAAAACGTGAATGTAACCCTGGATTATAGCTGAAAAAACATTCATTTAATTCTTGCTCATAACCAGCTATAATAATCATTAAATTATCTTTATAATCGCTAGCCGCCTCGCACAATGTATCAATACACTCTTTAGAAAAACTGTCTCGTTTTTCAGAATTACCTAGAGAATATGCTTCGTCAATAAACAAAACTCCTCCCAACGATTCTTTAATGACGTCTTTTGTTTTGATTGCAGTTTGACCTAGATATCCTGCAATTAAATCACTGCGTGTAACTTTTGTAAATGTCCCTTTAGTTAATATTCCTAATTTTGTAAAAACATTTCCAATTAACTTTGCAATTTCTGTTTTTCCAGTACCCGGAGATCCATATATTACTGTATGCATGAAATCCTGGTTTGAATTCAAATTGTGTAAATTTTGTAGATAAAACAATATTTGGTCTAATACATTTTGTTTTAAGTTGTACATTCCTATCATTGTATCCATTTTAATGAGCGGTTCTTTAATTTTACGTAACGCGTGCATATTAATATTATATTCTCTATTTTTATCTAGAGATTCTGAATATATGTCGGTTAGTGTAATCAAATCTTGAATAGAATTGACTTCCTTCGAAATAATTATTTTTTCCTTTTCTAATTTATTGTATCTGATAGATATAATTGGTTTTATGTTATGATTGATTGGAATATAATTATTCGGATTTGTTGAGTGCATATGCGTCAACCCATTAAAACGTTTTATTTTATTTATATTATATAATTCATTAATATAATCAACGGTTTCTAATATATTATTCGGGGATTTCAACGCTACCGAATTTTGAGTATCCAATTCTTTTACAAATGCCTTATAAGTTTCTATATTATTTTTACGAAACATAGTTGATTATATATTATTATCTTTAACATTTAATTTAGTGATGAATTCAATGATTGCTATTACACCTTTTAACATTTCAAACGCTGATGTTTTTATAATATATATATATAATAAAATGGTTGAATATATAAAAACTAAAAAAGGTTATTTTTATAAATTAAAAAAAATGGTCAAAAAAGGATATCGCAAGAAGAATATAAAAACAAGAAAAAATAAAAAAATGGTTGGTGGAGGAAAACCAATAGAAAAAAGTGATATTATGTATCAAGATGATTTAGTGTGTATATTAAGACCAGATGTTAAAAAAGGAGTAATAGTATGGACGCATTATACACAACCACCAAGAATGGATAGTCTATGTGAATTGGGATTAAAAACAGGAAAACAACTTGATTCAGAAGGTGTAGAGTTTGGTAGAAGTAAAATACATCCATATATATTTTTTAGAGCACCTTATTATTCAAGAGATATTGATTATTCAACACCAGAAACAGAAATAATTAGTTCATATGGAAAAAGAGAAATAGGAATAAAATCAAGAGTTTTTATTAGAGTTGATCCAGATAAAACATTTGTATTTTCAAGCGAAATTAGAGATGTAATTACGCATAAAATATGGTATGGTAAGGTAGATACTATTATAAGTAATTTTAAGAAATCATTATCTAAATATTTAGAAATCATTAATAATAATATGAAAATTAAAGAAGATGCTTCACTGGTAAAACAATACGGTATAATTTATTTACCAGTGAAGCAGTATTATTTCCAGTTAAAGCACCTCTTAGAGAACCATACGATGATCAACCTATTGAAGAAAATAGTGAAATACTTGTATCAATTCCACATTTAACCCCAGATTTTTTTGTATTATGTACTTAATTTACACCCTTGAACATTTGTCTAAAGATATAATATATTATATTAAATTAATTTAAAAATAAATTGATATATAAATTAATCCAATATTCATGGCAAATATAAACATTTCAGACAATATAATGAATCAATCAGACAATATAATGAATCAATCAGACAATATAATGAATCAATCGGGCGATATAATGAATCAATCGGGCGATATAATGAATCAATCAGACAATATAATGAATCAATCGGGCGATATAATGAATCAATCGGGCGATATAATGAATCAATCGGGAGATAAAATAAATCAATCGGGAGATAAAATAAATCAATCGGGTGATAAAATAAACCAGCCGGATGTAATGTTTGACGTAGCTAAAGATGAATATACTGAAACTCCTTGGACAATTATTGAATCTTATTTTAAAGACAAACATTTAGAGAGATTGGTGCGTCATCAGTTAGAATCGTATAATAATTTCGTTGGATACCAAATTATTAAAACAATAGAAATGTTTAATCCTGTAAACATAAAATCTGAACAAGATTACGACCCAGCTTCGGGGAAATACGCATTAGAAATATTTGTTACTTTTGAAAATTTTCATATATATCGTCCTCAAATCCATGAAAATAATGGAGCTACGAAATTAATGTTTCCGCAAGAGGCGCGATTAAGGAATTTTACGTACGCGGCATCAATGACAGTAGATATTAACCTAAAATATATGGTGAGATCGGGCGATAATTTTGATATTATTAATACATTTTATAAAAATTTACCTAAAATTCATATTGGAAAATTACCAATCATGTTGAAATCAAATATTTGTGTACTAAGTCAATACAAATACATAGAAAATATATACAGCGGAGAATGCAAATTTGATGCAGGCGGATATTTTATTATTAATGGTTCAGAAAAAACAGTATTAGGTCAGGAACGATCTGCTGAAAATAAAATATACTGTTACAATGTTTCAAAGAATAACACCAAATATACATGGACTGCAGAAATAAATTCTATCCCTGATTTTAAGTGTATATCCCCTAAAAAAACCATCATAATGATTAGTTCAAAGAATAATGGCTTTGGGTTCCCAATTAGTATACAAATTCCTAGAATTAAGCAACCCCTTCCACTGTTTATTGTATTTCGTGCATTAGGGGTTATTTCGGACAAAGATATTTGCGAATATATTTTATTAAATATAAATAGTAATCAACATAAAATTATATTGGATGCATTACAGGCTTCTATTATTGAAGCAAATAAATATCTGACAAAGGAAGAGTCAATTAAATATGTTACTAGTTTTGTATTATATACTCCAATAAATATGGATAAAGAGACTGGGGCAAGAAAAAAGGTAGAATTCACATTAGATGTTTTGAGTAACGATTTATTTCCACATTGTCGCACGATTCAACAAAAAATATATTTTATCGGGTATATGACAAATATAGTATTACAAACAAATTTTAATTGGATAAAGGGAGATGATAGAGATTCGTATTTAAATAAACGCGTTGATTTGACTGGATCTTCTCTAAATAATTTATTTCGCAATTATTTCAATAAATTGGTGAAGGATATGGAGAAGCAAGTTATTAAAGAAATAAACAACGGTAGTTGGAGGTCTACTGAAGACTATTTAAATATTGTAAATTTGACAAATATTTATAAAATAATCAAATCAAACACTATAGAAAATGGTTTTAAACGAGCGCTTGCGACGGGTGATTTTGGAATTAAGCATATAAATAGCAACAAAGTAGGAGTTGCTCAAGTATTAAACAGATTAACCTATATTTCTAGTTTAAGTCATTTACGTAGAATTTCTACTCCAACAGACAAAAGTGGTAAATTAATTCCTCCGCGTAAATTACATAATACTTCATGGGGATTTTTATGTCCTGCAGAAACTCCAGAGGGGCAATCTGTTGGTATAGTAAAAAATTTAAGTTATATGACTCATGTAACTGTTTATTCAAATAGTTTGTCTTTGTATGAATATGTAGATCCTTATATAACTAAAATAGAATTGTTGAAACCGCTAGATATGTTTGATAAGATTAAAGTGTTAATAAATGGCGCGTGGATTGGAATCTCTGATACTCCTATGGAGTTATATAATTCGTTAAAAGATAAAAAATGTAAAGGTATAATTAATATTTACACATCCATAGTGTTTGACTATAAAAAACAAGAAATTAGAATATGTAGCGATAGCGGGCGTTTAACTCGTCCTTTATTAAGAGTAAAAAACAATACAATTTTGTTGTCGGTAAATATGTTGAATGATTTAAAAAATAATAAACTAAATTGGGACGACTTGTTAACCAGTTGTAAACTAAACGATGCTCTATTAGAATACGTAGATCCTGAGGAACAAAGCTATAGTATGATTGCTACAAAGCCAGTTGATATTTCTAAAAAGGATCACATTATATACAAATATACCCATTGCGAAATACATCCTAGTACCATGTTTGGAGTAATTGCTTCTTGTATTCCATTTCCCGATCACAATCAATCTCCTAGAAATACGTATCAATCTGCTATGGGAAAACAAGCGATGGGAGTCTACGCGACAAATTACAATGAACGGATGGATAAAACTGCATACGTGTTAAATTATCCTACACGACCTTTAGTAGATACGCGTATCATGAATATGATCAAATTGAATGAAATTCCGTCTGGATGTAACATTAATGTTGCAATTATGACTCATACTGGGTATAACCAAGAGGATTCTTTATTAATAAACAAAGGATCAATTGAGCGAGGATTATTCCAAGCAACTGTTTACCATACAGAAAAGGATGAAGATAAACAAAAGGTAAACGGAGATGAAGAAATTAGATGCAAGCCCGATTCCACAAAAACCAAAGGTATGAAATTTGGTAATTATAATAAAGTTAATAGTAAAGGGTTAATACCTGAAAATAGTTTGGTTGAGAATCGCGATATTATCATTTCTAAAGTGAGAATAATTAAAGAAAATAGAAACGATCACACAAAATTAACCAAATTTGAGGACGATAGTCGTATTTATAGAACAACGGAAGAAGTTTACATTGATAAAAATTACCTAGACCGTAATGGAGATGGATATACGTTTGCTAAGGTAAAGTTACGCGCAACTAGAAGACCGGAAATTGGAGATAAGTTTTCGTCTCGTCATGGTCAGAAGGGTACTGTGGGCAACATTATTCCTGAAGAAGACATGCCATTTACAAAGAATGGAACGAGACCAGACATTATCATCAATCCGCATGCGATTCCGTCTCGTATGACTATTGGACAATTAAAAGAAACGTTGTTGGGAAAAGTATTGGTAGAATTAGGATTGTTTGGAGATGGAACTAGTTTCGGAGATTTGGATATTAAAACTATTTCAAACAAATTATTGTCTCTTGGATATGAATCCAACGGGAATGAAATATTGTACAACGGACTGACTGGCGAACAGTTAGAATGTAACATTTTCATGGGTCCCGTCTTTTACCAAAGATTAAAGCATATGGTCAAGGATAAAGAACACAGTCGTTCTGTTGGACCTATGGTAAACTTGACAAGACAGCCTGCAGAAGGAAGAAGTAGAGATGGTGGTTTGCGCTTTGGAGAAATGGAGAGAGATGGCATGATAGCGCATGGAGCTTCAAGGTTTACCAAGGGTAGAATGTACGACGTGTCAGATAAATACCAAGTTCATGTTTGTAAAAAATGCGGTCTCGTTGCAGCATATAATGACCAGCTTCATATACATCATTGCAGGACGTGTGATAATCGCGTAGATTTCGCTTATGTAGAAATTCCTTATGCCTGTAAATTATTATTTCAAGAATTGATTACTATGAACGTTGTTCCGCGAGTTATTACAGATCATTAATTATACGCCAAGTTAATTACCAAGTTAATTGCCAAGTTAATTACCAAGTTAATTACATTTTGAAACAGATATCCTATGCATTACATTTTTTTTATGTATATGTTTAGGATATCTACAATCGTTTTAGAGTTCTTACTATAAATGTAGTTGTAGCAAATAGAAGTCCTCCCCACAATGTATCCATGGTTGCAGTTAACCAAGACCAATTTGTGAACAATGCCAAATTAGTGGTTTCGTAAACGCCATATATAATTATACCTAATAAAAATGCATCGCTTGGCGTTTTATTTGGTTGAATAATAAAATAGTTCAACCCCGTTATTAAAAACAAGTAACAAAGAAATGTTGCTGAGTAATTAAGTTTAATTGCTGAATTTTGTACCTTCTGTACTTGATTAGAAAAATAATTCTTTACTAAATTTAAATAAACGCTATCAATAATTACTAGAGTAATTGCAGCAATTAACAAAGAAAATTTGAACATGGTATAAAATAAGGATATATTTTATTATGAAATTGATAATTATAAATTGATAATTATCAATTTAGTAATATTTGACATATTCATATTCAATATATTTTATTCAATATATTTTATTCAATATATTTTATTCAATATATTGATAAAATATATTTTATAAAATATATTTTATATAATAGTATTATATATAATATGTCAAATAGTATAGGAATTGGATTTTCTTCATCTGCTGGAGGTGGATCTGGTTATAGTACTGGAGGTCTTGGCGATTTATCAGGATTTATTAATGGTATTGGAAAAGACATCCCGATTATTGTAAAAGGACAAGTCTTAGGAATTTCTTTGGGCGGAGGAATTAAAGGCCGTATGCCACAATCAGTATATACAAATGATCATGACAACGAATTTGCTCAAACGCGATTTACATTACGCGAAGCTTGGAATACTACTAAATATAGCGGTCAAAACGGCCTATCAAACAAACGCATTATTACTCCATTTCGTGCTGTGAATAATGCAGGCGATGTTCTCAGTCGTAAAAATTATAGTTGCGGAGGTTCATGTCAAACATTTCAAAGTCGTCCTAATTTGAAAGGATTAAGCCAACATTTTGGATCTATTCAAAATATTTGCGATAAAACGTTAGTCCCCCCTTCAGCATGTAATGTAAAATGGGTTTATGATGGTTCTGATTATACCACTTATTTGAAACAACGCGCAATTAATAAAAATTACAACGATCGTTCATTTGGCGGAGATCAATATTCTACTTCTCAAAGCGCGATAAGATCTATTAAGAGATATTAAATCAACTTTTCAAAAAGATACATTTTAGAATATGAAATTTATGGCTCTATCTTTCTAAAATTTATATATTCGTATATTAAATATGTCTACTCCTTATGCTATTTCTACTTCTATAGGTTCCGTGAATTTCGAT
>Ga0315284_10009715_pt1 | contig 13703 bp, 8 predicted proteins | sample YL17G09_16_MG_FD_203696 | JGI IMG/M metagenome (GOLD analysis project Ga0315284, IMG submission 203696) | Sediment microbial communities from Yellowstone Lake, YNP, Wyoming, USA - YL17G09_16 | ecosystem: Environmental > Aquatic > Freshwater > Lake > Sediment | place: USA: Wyoming | collected...
ACGAGTGCCTCAATCTTCGTCAGTACCACGCCACGTTCCGTACCGATACAAACGGCTGCGCTGACAAGTCCGATCGACGCTCCGATAAGGGTACAAACCAGCCCAATCGTCGCAACAAACAATCTGCTGTTCACCTTCCTGTCGGCCATTTTACCCCCCAATCGAACGCGAACGGAGAAACTCAAGAGACTTAAACATATTCCAATTCTACGTATATTCCAAACGCCTCTTTCGGACCATTGCTCTGCGGAGACACAGACAGAGCTAAATACCAATCGTGTCGAGTTGCCACTGCCGATACATCATAGGCCAACCCGCTAACGCCAGGGCTATTCCACAATGCCACTGGCACCCCGCTGCCGGTTCCGCTAGAGGCCAATACCCAGTTGGCGTCCCCCGAACCGATCATATCGCCAGGGGCACCAGATGGGTAAACAAGCTGCGCAGCATAGCAGGTCACACCAGACGCGCCTTGGGTCTTCGTGGTGCGATCGTAAACCCAGACTTTTCCGTTCTGGGTCTGAACCGGATCATCGTAGGTAAAGCGAATGTTGAGTGTACCGGACAGATTTGGCATTGCGCGCAAACTGGACATAGCTGGCGATACCGAACCATTCCAAATCACACCCGATCCGCCAGGATCGCTCGCGTCACATTTTGTGTTGTTGGTAGTGCCGCCGTTGATCGTGCCGTTGGCGCTCGTGATGAACGTCATATCCTGATAGTTCCCAACCTTCAGAGCAGAGTTGAACACAGAACCGTAAAAACCCAGACCTGATCCAACAGGAAGCGTAACTAGCAACCTATTTTTACCGGCCAAAAGCACAATAGCAGCAACCATCGGTCATCCCCATCGTAACGCAACATTGCCTACTTACGTTAAGAAATAGGGCTCGCCCACCCACAGTGAGGGAGTGAGCGAGCCCACAAGGTAGCGAAAGTTCCGCACAAAGGGCGAAACTCAGGGGACTTAGTAATATTCCAACTCGACGTATATGCCAAACGCCTCTTTTGACCCAATCGAGTTCGGCGACGCCGACATACCCATGTACCAGTCGTGCTGAATGCCCGATTGGTTCGGCACATCGTACTTACCACCGCTAACGCCAGGACTATTCCACAGCGTCACGGAAGTGCCACTGCCAGCGCCGCTCGAAGCAAGCACCCAGTTGGCATTGCCAGAACCGATCATATCGCCAGGGGCACCGGAGGGATGGACGATTTGCGCAGCATAGCAGGTCACACCAGACGCGCCTTGGGTCTTCGTCAAGCGATCCCAAACCCAGACTTTTCCGTTCTGGGTCTGAACCGGATCATCGTAGGTAAAGCGAATGTTGAGCGTTCCGGAAAGATTGGGGACTTTCGTCAGGATATCCATCGTCGGCTCGACGGCACCATTCCAAATCACGTCATCCTCGCCAAGTTTCGTACGATCGCACTTCAGGTTGTTGGTAGTACCGCCGTTGATCGTGCCGTTGGCGGTCGTGATGAACGTCGTATCCTGGTAGTAGGCGACCTGGACAGAAGCACCGAAAACCGTGCCGTAGAAACCGAGTCCCGATGCACCAAGGGGAACTGGCGATCCGTTTTTGCCAGCGAGAAAACTAATTGCAGCAGCCATTAAGAGCCTCCAAGAGTGTCAGTGAAAGTTATCGGACGCACCCGCGTCCTCCTAAGTTTATACACACGAAAAGCGAAATCATAACGCTATGACGTTATAATAACTGCGGGAGAACAATCAACAAGTAATTGGAGGAAGTATGTCACCAAAAACTCAGCCCGTAACGATCAGGCTAAAGACAAAACTTATCGAGAACATGAAAACGATCGCCCGCAACCTGTCTGCAAAGCACGGCAAGGATATCTCGTACACGGACCTTATGAGGCGAGCCATCCACGAAAAGTACGATGATGGCGCAGCCGACGCCGCAATCTGGTGCGTCGTAAATGGGGAGTAGTTACAAGTACTCCAAACTCATTGTGTAGCAAAAGAGCTTGGGATTCGGCCTCGTTGGTCTCGCGGATATCGCTACGTACCAGTCGTGTCGCGTGTCCTCCGGGATCAAGGGGAAGGTACCGGAAGTGCCCGGCGAATCGCTGAGCCCAAGTTCATGCCCAACGCCGTTCACGTACTGCCACGCAAAATCCCCGGTCCCCGTGTCGGCCTGCGACGTGCTGGTGTGGATGATCTCAGCCATCCAGACCTCAAGGCCGCTCACCGGCGTTGCGCCATCGCCATCGTGTACCAGGATATTGGCCCCCTGGACAAGCGCCGGAGTAGAGTTCGTGAACCTCACGTTCAGGGTTGCCAGGTAGTTCGGTAGATTGAGGATGCCGATACCGCTTCCGACCTGGCCAACAATTACACCAGACGCCCCAGAGACACCGCTCCACGGGATAACGTCAACCATCTTGCAGTTATCGATCTCCAGCCCCTGGACGATACCCCCAGAGGTTGTGATAAACATTCTGCCTTGAAATGTATTGAGAGAGATTGGAGCGCCGAACCCACCGTCTCCGTAGAAACCAATGGCGTCCCCACTCGCTAGCGGTGCCTCACCTTGACCTACAACAAATTCTATGCCCATTGTGTTCTCCTACTGTTTATACGCCACTGGGGCCGACAGACGCCAATGCCCCCTAGTATTCTGTCACGACCACGTCTGAATCATCGGACGAAAGCCCCTCCCAATCGATAGCTAACCCAATGGGAAGTAAGCCGGACATTGCCGATAATGACATCCGCCAATCACAAGCGGCTGCCATCCAAGACATATTATCTCGCATATCTGGTACATCATAGGCATGATATGTTGCTATCAAATTTCTACCCAAAACCCAATAGGGGCTAATTCGTAGGACATGACCAGGGAGTATCGGTATCACCGTACTGCCAGACTGCGACCCAGACAATGCCGCCCAATAAGCAACGAGAGGTAACTCCCATACATTGATTGTGGTAAACCCTAAGTTATATACTGGAAACGTCTTATGATAGTGTGTACCAGCGGTCAAGTCATAGACATCAAGCCACATTGGACATGCTTGCGAAAACGTGCTCCTGCTCAACGTAAGCCCGGCCGGGAAAGCGAACGTGGAGGACGGCCCAGGAGATATGTGCAAACTGCAATCCAAAACGAGATCACCAGAGATATCGGTCGCGTTATATGCAAAAATATCAAAGTTACCACTGGCGACTTGCTCTGCTTGTTTTACATACCGAAAAGAAGACCCCACAGGAAGACCCTGTATACACAAACCACTCAGCGAAGTGGTAGATAGTTGTCGTACGACATAGTATCCACGATTACGACTGGCAGATATTATAGCAGGAGTTACCCCACTAAAAGCCATAATTAGTTCTGGCAAAGCCCGCCAGTTATAGAGCGTCGGACCAACTCCGCCACTAAACTCAACCGAATCTATTGGCACTCCGCTCGTCGTCTGGATAGATAGCACCATCCCACCGACCCACCGCTTAAACCCCGAAGTAGTAATCTGCTCCGAACTACCACTATACGGAGTGAGGCCACCAGTAATGGCCATACCCAACGAAGCACTGCTTAACTGTGGCAATCGCTCGGTATTGTCAGCGCCACCACTAACCGCATTCACGAGCAATCTAAGCTCGTCGAAGTACCCACGTAATTTCTCTGGAGCACCGACGTAGGTGTATATCGTCGCCTGATTCCACAAAGGAGAATATTCACGCACTGGCACAATCGAACCGTCGCTTATCTGTAAATCAATTGTCCCACTTACCAACTGTGGGGCAACAAGCGGAGGGTCTGGATACTGTCCGCTATGACTCGCGCAGTACAAAAACGTGGCGGCTCGCTCATCTGCGGCGGCGCACGCATCAATCGCATCCGCGAGACCAGAGCCGTGGAAACGTGGATCGGCGAGTTCGTTGATGGGGCCGATGGGCATCTTATCCACCACTTCCCGGCGCACCAAAAACTTGCACCGGCCCATTGATAAAAGGTGTCAGTGTGCCATCTTCGTTAGATACCCAGTTGATCTCAACCCGCGTGCCTGGTTCTAGCAATCCAGGACAGTTTGTTGGTTCGCCATTATTGTATACAGTATCGAGTGCTGTTCGTTCCTGCGATGTTAGACGTGGGTCATAGATATCCGGCGTGATGCGGTACGTGCGAACCCCAGTCAATGCCATTATGGTCCCCATGACAGAAGTGGGCGGAGTTGCCGGAGAACTGAAAAAATGCGCGCTAGTCTGTCCGGCGGGGGTCGTAATTTCAACGAGTATACCGGGCTGTACTCGACCAGCACGATCATCCTTTTCGGATATGTTGGTCGCATATATGAACAAGATCGTGGCATCCTCATACCGCACAGCATTGTTTACCACCACAGCCTTCTGTCTGACAACTTTATAAATATTGGTTCTTGTACCCATCAAACCCATATGAGCATTCTCGACAACCCTAGCAGTAAACGTCTGGTCGACAGACGAAGCGGGAGCACTAGATGGAATATTTCCACCAGGCGTATCACCGGCACCACCATACAAATCCTGATCATGATTATTGAGTTCCCGCTCTAGCCCTGGGAAATTCGGAGAATTATAGAGAGGATTGTTCATCCTGTCCTGCTTACGACGAAGTTCATCGACCAATCGCTGGGTATTATCAAGTGGGCGATACGGTTCGCGCTTCGAGCGATATGTCGTCTGAACACCCCCAGTACTGAACTGAATACTAATCGAAGTGATAAAATTAGTATCGAATACACCACCAAGACCCTGTGTTGGGAGCCCCGTGACGGTTAGTTCAGCGGTGGAAGACCTATTGGTATTCATCTGACCAGCCCGTAGTTTGGACATGGCAACCTCAGACATCTTCGCCCGCGCCTCATCCCATCTCATTCCACGATATCCAAAGTTCCATGGATTGATCGAACCATCGACCACCATATCGGCATAACCACCTACTCCGGCACCTAACACCCATGGCCCATATGTATCGGTCATGTGAACTATTGGAAGCCATAGCGCTCCGAGTTGGGTTATCACATCGACTCCCTCGACCTGGGCATCAGTGCCAGGATTATCGATGCGAGTAGCCAACATCTGCGTCGGCAACGTAATGATGATATACTTGCGATACCGCTCGGTTGAACAAGACATGTACCACTGACCATAAGAATTGACAAGTACGCTACTGTTCTGTCGCAGCTTATTATCCCACCAAGAGATGAGATAGTTTTCTCCTACCCGCACAACACGCTTCGCCGGATTAGGCAACTTGACAAAACTTACATACCTACCATCGTCAGTGCAGAATCTCTCGACTCCCTCGTTACCAAAATTATCTGGCGTTGCTTTCCCATCGGGCTCCTCCCAGAAACCGGCCCTGCTAGTATCGATCCACGGCTCGCCAGTACTATCATATTGAGATGACAGAATTGGAAAGTAGAACTTGCGACCCCAAAACGCTTCCGCGTATCTCTTGATCAGGTAATAATAGTCGGGGCCAACATCCTCTTGGGTAATGGTCCCATTGATAATTCCACGCATCTCTGCTTCGCTAGTGACGCGCTTTTCTCGTTGTCCATTCTGAAGGGTTATCCAGAAGGTTGGCTGATCCAAAATATTACCCTGTAGATCAACACCCCAAAACGGCTTGATACGAGTAGCTGAAACCCACTCTAAAGTTTCTTTATTGGACCCAACGATGGCACTGGTACCGTTTGTCCTAACAAGCTCACATCCAACGGCGCGACTGACGACCACCCCACCGACCGGGGTATTAACTATGCGCTGAGGAATAAGCCGAACAACCGCAGAAGACCCGACGCTCTCTATGTACCATTCGAGACCATGATCGGTAGCAGTCTGATTGATGAGTGCAGCAAGAGATAGGGCAGAACCACGAATACGATAATCTCCACGTATGGCCGACACAAGTGGATCGATAGAAACCGTTATGCCAAAATCGCGATGATAAATCTTTGCACTTTCGATGATGCGCGCAATCGTACCACAACGTATGCCGTTATCAATATCAGTAGTAACCTCCGGGGCCACGAATATGATATTTCGTCCCGCGCTGTTCTCCGCCACCCCATCACTGGCATCCTTATTCAGTGGCGTGCCATTCAAGAATATTTGGACATTGTCAAACACCGATTTAACGTCCGAAATCTGTACCGTATACTGTCCAAAACCGCCGGTATCGTCACGGGCCTCGAATGACTCAACGATACCAATGAAATGGAATGCACCAATCTCGATAGTAACGAATCCCCCAACATCACGTAGCGTAAACGTGTCCCCTGGTCGCCTGATAAGCTGTACGGTCAACGTGCTTGGCGATGAACCAATACCCAGTTGGCTACTGATATTGCGTAGAGAGCAACCGAATAACTTGGTAGCAGTGTAATCTTCTCTAATGGCCATTATTGCACGTACAACCTTGTAACCGTAGCATCATACCGTTTGCGCAAAGCATTATACGAAGATTCATGCCCTATCAGTAGATTCACCCCAGGAGGAAAGTATGGGGCCGCTAGAGTCAGTGCGCTAGCCGGTTCAGTAGCCTGATTCGTCCCCGTGATACTGACCGACACGGTCGTAGCCGTCGTTGAGTTCATATTTTGAATGACATCCCCGCCACCGATGGTCTGGATCGTCGCATACTGAGATTGTGGGTGCTGTGTCCGTACCGTAAACTCCAGCCCGTTCGTGGTAACGGTGCCGTCCCATGACCATGACGCGCTAATGTTCGCGGTTTTATCGTTGATGCTGGTCGACTTGTTGCGAATCGCAGATGGGACAGCGCCTGTGGGCAACAGGGTCCCGGCCAATTCTACGGCCTTGGCGTACGCAGCGGAGTCGTTGAGTAAAGCCGACCGAGCATTCGTCAGTCTCTCGGCGGGAGTGTCGCCGTAGCCAATTATCCGCTGGCTTAACGACAACGTGTAGACCCCCTGCTCAGCATCGAAACCAACGGTCGCCTCGAACTCCTGTGCGTACAACTCGTCGGCCGACGTACTGTACGTGAAGCTATAAGTGACGGTCCCTTCAATCTGATTGACCGTCGTTGATTTCGTGCGTGGCGACACTGGAATGGTGGCACCGCCAAGCATTCCGCCGACTTCGGCGAGCGTATCGTCGTGCGACTGTTGATTTGTCGGTATCGCCGCAACAGCATTATCGAGAATTGAATGCGCCCCACGATGCGCACTAGCAAAACCGTAGATCGTACCGTCATGCCGAACGGTGTAATCACCGGCGTCGGCGCTGAACTCTACGGCGAATGCCCTCTGGGTAAAAGCAGTTCCGCTCTCTTTTACCGACCACGTCTCGTTTACCCCATAGACCCCACCGGCCTCATCTATGTCGTAACTGCGAGTATAATTCCCGGCCAACCATTGCGGTAAACCAAACACAGACTGTATGACTATGGGGTCTGGCGAACCGGTAATATGACCGTCACAGTAATCCTTGGCGTGCTGCCACGCCTCTTTGTTTCCAATCTTCTGGCCGTCCGACTGATACCCGATAACGCACGTAGCCGTTACCGCATGGGTAAGCGTATATTCCAGGCCCTCTCGGCCGTCAGCTTCCTGGAACCCCCACGACTCACCGGTGGACCGCAGCAAGCCAGATAAGGATGGGTCTTCGTAAGAGGTGGAACCGTTCAAGTATATCCAGTCCGCCTCAAGCTGGATCGTGTAATCAGTACCTTGCGCCCACTGCCCACGGCTAGGCTCGAAGTTGATATTCACAACTCGCGGGTTGCATTTTACGACTGGCTGCCCTCCGGCGGGCTGCCACTCCAAAGATGCTCCGTCAGTAGCGAACAGATTGCGTATCGCTTCTTGCTTGCGCAGTACGTTGTTGAAATCGTCTCCGGGTGCGACGGATGGAGTTTCGTTTGGTGGATACCCACTCAGAATCCAGAAAGCATTCGCGATATCGGCATAGCCTCCGGACGGAGACCCATAGTACGCCAAGAGAGTTCCGGTTAGAGTGATATCGTATTTTGTGCCAACCCTACTGCCATCGTTCCCGATGACATACTGCTTGTTAAGCGTCACCACCGGGGCTGGTATGATCTTCTTGCCGTTGTACGATAACATCTCAAGCTCCCTTAGAAACCGTGCGAGTACAGGATCGCCCCTTGCCCATGGCTACCGGACGTTTCTGTGTGCAATACCATCGGACAGGTCGCGTAAGCATCCCCAAGACATCCGAAAAGCCATGAAGATATACCACTTGAGGACACCGACCGCCCGCCGACATAGCAATCTAGCCCACTGCTCGCAAGGCCGAGCACGCCAAAACTATAGATGTCCGCACTATCGGCGACAGAATCGAACGAGCCCATGTAGGCCGTCGTACCAAGATCGACACCAGACTGAACCAGAACGAATCCAGTTGAATCACTAGCGATCGGTATGTAATCCTGGCTAGATGCGGAGCCAGAACCCGCGATGTAACACGACCCTGACCCGAGAACTGGTGTTCCAATCCAGCCAGATGGCGTAGCTGTGCCGCGCATCACCACCGAACAGGTAGCGATCGCTGGTGATAGATCGGCATAGACATAACCCAATGATGTCGCAGTTACAGGCTCGGCCCATGTGCCACTGGCGACGTTGATAAAACCAAAGGACGAACGAGAGTCTATGTTCGTAAGCTCATTGAAGATAAACAATGAGAAATCAGAGGCAGCGTAGGATATGGTTCCTGAGCCAGCGCGCCCAAAGATGAATAACGACAGCCCACTGCCAGTAAGCGTAGACTCAGCGTTGACATACCCAATCGACTGAGCGGCGATTATTCCGTGGATATAGCAAGTGGTCGACGAACTTATCGCGACATAACCAGCGATGTAGCAATGGGCGTCGGCAACGACCATAGCCTCGTTTGAACCGACGACCACCAATGGTGAGAAGGAATCGATGTGCCCGATACCGCTCGCAAAGCATGGACATTCACCAGACACCACCGTGCCATGACCGTCGACGTAGAGAGTGATATCACCGCTAGCAACGGGGTACAAATTTTCTAGGTAGCACGTACAGCCAGAAGCGACGACATCATATCCATGCGTGAAGCACGTAGTCGAGTCGATACGGGCATCGCTGCCGTACGTGTAACAGTCGATGTCGCCAATCGACAACAATCCGCCATCGATGAATACGGTGGTAGAACCAGAGGTCGCACTGAAACCATAGCATGTGGCAGTGATCTCGCCAGAACACGGAATCGGTACGCCACAAATGTAGCAGGGGGCCGACGAATTCGTTTCAGACCAGCCGGACAACCATAGCGTGATTCCACTATGTGCTGTCAGATCGTAATAGAGTACTAGTGTTGTTGCTCCAACGGCTTCTGCGTGACCGCCAATGGTTAGTGTTGTGTCGCCGACTTTACCAAGGGCACCACCGATCCAACAGTCTGCCTCTCCCGAGGCCGCAGCGCGACCATATGTTACACACGGGATCGACCCATTTGTCGTGGCATTGCCATTTATGTAGCAATCTGCGTACCCGGACAACGATAGCCCACCACCGACAAATACCGTAGCGGTGCCAGAAATCTCCGTCAGACCATGGATCACGCACGCACAATCACCAAGCGACGTATCGTTGCCGTACGTGAAACAGACATCCGCTCCAGATAACGCTGAATTACCATAGACGAACAGTGTCGCCCCAGACGTTGCGGTAGTCCATGCCGAGACGAAACAGATACATTCGCCAGTTGCTACTGGGTGGGTTCCACCAACGAACAGAGTCTTAGCACCAGAGGTGGCGATGAAACCATGGGTCATGCACGTAAGAGTGCCAACGGCCGTTTCTACCCCATCCCGCAAACCAACGCTATGTTTCTGTCCACCGGCCACTGCCAGGAAACCGCTGTTCGGTGGCGTAACATCATCCTGGTGATAGGTTGTCTGCCCCCATGCTGTGATAGCGCTGGTGGTCTTAATTCCTAGGCTATGATTCCAACCTGCGCCAATCGTAACGAAACCACTGTTCGGAGATGGCACATTTAGTTGAAGATCGCCGTTTGAACCCCAACCGGCGATCGTTCCGTCCGACCGTAGCCCCAAGCCAAACCACGCTCCTGCGGCCACGGCGACGAAACCACTATTTGGAGATGGCGGTGTGCGCAAGGAGTACGAGTTCGTCCCCCACGCGGTGATGGAACCACTTGCCTTCAACCCGACGTTGAAACTCTGGCCAGCAGCTATGGCGATGAAACCGCTGTTGTCTGTCGGAGCCACCCCCTGCCCAGCGCTATTGGACCCCCATGCCCGTATCGATCCATCAGATTTCAGGCCGATGCTATGGCCATAACCACCTGCGGCAGCAATGTAACCACTGTTCTCTGGAACAGTACATTGCCCCTCCATGCTGCGCCCCCACGCCACGATAGAACCGCTGGCTTTGACGCCAAGGCTATGGTATTGGCCTGCGGCAACAGCGACATAACCACTGTTCTGTAGAACTGTGCATTGATTTTCTGAGTTCTGTCCCCACGCCGCTATCGTTCCATCGGTTTTCAGACCCAGGCTATGCTGTCCACCGACAGCAATCGCAACATACCCACTATTTCCCGATGGGATCACAAGCTGGTTGTAGGTATTATCGCCCCAGGCAACAACCATGCGAAACGGTATGCCACGAATGAACGCGCTCTTTGTCCCGCTTGCAGTAATGGTACTGCGCATGAATGCGGTGGATATTCCGCTGATCGCAGACCAACCATGCGCGAACGCCGAGATGCCATTGTTCTCTGCGCCCAGACCACTTACGAAACAGTCCGCATATCCAGATGCCCCGTATGAGGGGACGTGCCCACATACATACGTTGTGAGCATACCGCTGGTGGTTATAGTGCCACACGCAAACGTGGTAAATGTTCCACTTGCATTTGTGCAACCATGAGCGAACAGTGTGTGTGTACCACTAGAGATTATGTTTCCATGCGCAAACAGCGTTGATACGCCGCTAGCTACGATGCCACCGCAAGTGAATACCGTAGATGTTCCGCTGGCTTGCTTATATCCCTTGATAAATGATGTTCGCGCACCAACGCCCGTCTGATTCATCAACCCGACACTGTGACCCCAACCACCGGCAACCGCGACAAAGGATTGATTTGGAGTTGGGGGTGTTTTTTGGCCGTAGAAATTGTATCCCCATCCTACGATTACGCCACTCGACTTGAGACCAAGACTGTGCAGCCTACCAGCACTAATGGCAGTAAAATTACTATTTGGGGCAGGTATGGTGCGCTGCCCCTGGCCATTATCTCCCCATCCGACTATGGAACCGTCGGACTTCAGGCCAAGGCTGTGCGCCGCGCCACCAGCAATGGCGATGTAACCGCTATTGCCAGGAGGAACATTGCACTGCCCAGCACTATTATCTCCCCACGCTACTACTGAGCCGCTAGACTTCAAACCCAAGCTATGATTTTGACCAGCAGCAACTGCCATGTAACCGCTATTGTCTGGAACCGTTATCTGACCGCTGGTATTAAGACCCCATCCGACAATCGACCCGCTTGACTTCAAACCCAGATTGTGATAATAACCCGCTGCGATAGCAATGTAACCACTGTTACCAGCAGGAACCGTAATCTGACCCTGGGAGTTGGAACCAGAGGCGGTTATCGAACCGCTTGCCTTTAGATAGATACTATGATAGTAACCAGCGGCAACGGCGATGTAACCACTGTTAGATGGTATGTTACATTGGTACTGGGCATTCGATCCCCAGGCCAGTACGGTCCCGTCGGACTTCAGACCAAGCGTATGCCGATAGCCAGCAGCAATTGCTATGAAATCAGCGTTCGGTAACGGCACGTTGCACTGATTATACTCATTGTATCCCCAAGCAACGATGGTACCAATGGGGAATCCACGAACGAACAGGCTCGTGTTGCCGCTATGCGGAATCACTGGCATAACGAACAGGGTCGTGTTGCCGCTATGCGGAATCACTGGCATTACGCACCCCCCGCGACATAGTCGCAGATCGAAGCGCTAAATTCTACGTATCGCAACGGCATATCCACTACTCACTCGTCAGAGTATCAGCAGCCCTATTGAGACCCTCAGTCATAGAACCACCGCCAGATGAAGCACTCAGTGACCGGAATGCTTGTGCCACAACTACCTTGGCGGCTTTGTTCGCCGCCCTTTCGAGATCGGCCTTAATGGAATCACGAATCTCATCATTCAGGCCGCGCACATCAAACTCCACGCGGGTAGAAGCGTCAAGAGAAATCGCCCCCGGAGACTGTATGGATCGCGCCAATTCCCTCATTCCCTCGGTCAACTCATTTGTATCGATGGGCATCGCCGCAGGATTGCCCGTCGGGGCGACTTCCGTACGACCATAGCTACTAAGATCGTCGCGAATACGACCAGCAGCCTCCTGCATCAGTTGCGCGGCCGATACCTGTAACCGCGTTTGTTCCACAACCGAAGCTGCCGTTTCCAATTGAGCGCTTCGGATGATCTCGGCAATCGTGTCGGACTGTACGGTTATCTCTTGCAATTGAAGCAAGTAATTTCTATTAGCAGCAATACGATCCCCCTCGGCCCCACCCATCTCTCCAAGACGACCGATGAACGTATTCAGCGCCTCATTTTGCTGCTGCAACATCGCAGCCTGACCACCGGCGAACTCAGCGCTCGCCAAAGCAGCCTTCTGGGTCGCCGCTGTCAATTGATCTCCTGCCGAATATCCAGTGACTGGATTCCCTACTGATACAGGATTGCGGCCGTAGTCAACGAAAGCACCGGCTTGTGGATATTTGCCACCCACCCTCTGTGCTTCCTCTAGCTGCCTGGTATATTGCTCCTGCCTATTCCTGTTCTCGGCATCCATGCGAGCTACGGCCTGCGCCCGTTCTACTCGTCGTCGGTTGACCTCGTCCGGGGTCGACGCGCCACGAGCGGTCTCGGCATCGAACTTGGCCATGGTCTTCTCGGTCTCGATGGCCTGTTGCTCGGCTAGACCAGCCATTGCTGCGGCCTTCTCGCCAGACAACTGCGCTGACAACGCTCCGAAAACTCTATCGATGTAGGATGACAAGTTGTAGTCAAAGTTGCGAATAGCATCTGTCGATTTTTGCTGAAGCGACGCGGCACTAATCGCTAGCTGACGAGCCAGATCAATGGACCACGTATCCAGCCCAGTGACCCCCAGTACTGGCATCGTCGGAAACGCAGCCAGTCCAAGGGTGCCCTGGACCTTCTCCGGCGCAACCTTTGCCCGTTGGTCGATTCGCGTTATGGCCGCTTCGTACTCGATCTTGGCAGCAGCTTGCTGTGTTGCGCTCGCGCCAGCTACCGATCGGCCCATAAGGTCTAGCTCGACACTCACGGCATTCAACTGCTTGCTCAGGGTTTCATACTCTCTGACGGCATCCTCGTATGACTGGGAAGTGGTCGGCCCCTGTACGATAGCCCGTCTGGCCGTGAGCACATCTCGCTGCAATTTCATGAATTCATTGGCTAGCTGCGCCACGACTTCTGGCCGCATCACGAACTGCGCGGTTTCGCGGGCGACAGGATTCAGGGGACCACCGTATCCCGTTTGCTGCATGTATTGCAATTGTTCTCTTGGTGTTTCCCTAGGGATATTCAGTGGCGGCGTAGTCACTGCACCTGCCGGACCATATTTCTGGAGCACACTTCTTAGAGCACCTGGCG
>Ga0315284_10009717_pt1 | contig 13702 bp, 13 predicted proteins | sample YL17G09_16_MG_FD_203696 | JGI IMG/M metagenome (GOLD analysis project Ga0315284, IMG submission 203696) | Sediment microbial communities from Yellowstone Lake, YNP, Wyoming, USA - YL17G09_16 | ecosystem: Environmental > Aquatic > Freshwater > Lake > Sediment | place: USA: Wyoming | collected...
GAGAAGATCGTCCGCGATCTGCGGGTGCACCGAATCCTGGAGGGCACCAACGAAATCATGCGCGTGGTGATCGGCCGGGCCGCCGCGACGCAGGCTCGCGCCTCGGCATGACGTACTCAAGGGAGCAAACCAGATGACCGCGATCGCATTTTTAGGCCTGGGAAACATGGGCGCACCGATGGGCGCCAACCTGGTCAAGGCCGGCTTCACGGTGCAGGGCTTCGATCCGGTGCCCGCCGCCCGGGCCGCCGCCGCCGACGCCGGTGTGAGCGTCTGTGAAACCGCAGCCGAGGCGGTTAGGGACGCCGGCGTCGTCATCACGATGCTGCCCAACGGGACCCTTGTTCGCCAGTGTTACGCCGAGGTGATGCCCGCCGCCGCAGCGGGTGCGCTGTTCATCGACAGCTCGACAATCGCCGTTGACGATGCCCGCGCCGTGCATGCCTACGCCGTCGAACGGGGTTTCGCCCAACTCGATGCCCCGGTCTCCGGCGGGGTGAAGGGGGCTGCCGCCGGAACGCTGGCGTTCATGGTCGGCGGTGAGACCGACGCGTTGGAAACAGCCCGCCCGGTGCTGGACGCCATGGCGGGCAAAATCATTCATTGCGGCGACTCGGGTGCGGGCCAGGCCGCGAAGTTGTGCAACAACATGCTGCTGGCAGTTCAGCAGATCGCCGTCGGCGAGGCATTCGTGCTGGCCGACAAATTGGGCCTGTCCTCGCAGTCGCTCTTCGACGTGATCACCGGGGCGACCGGTAACTGCTGGGCAGTGCACACCAACTGCCCGGTTCCCGGCCCGGTTCCGACGTCACCGGCTAACAATGACTTCAAGCCCGGCTTCGCCACGGCACTGATGAACAAGGATCTGGGTCTGGCGATGGCCGCCGTCGCGTCCACCGGCGCGTCGGCTCCGCTCGGCAGTCACGCTGCGCAGATCTACGCCGGGTTCGCCACCGACCACGCCGGCCTAGACTTCAGTGCCGTCATCGAGACACTGCGCGGCTAGTCGTCCCTGCCGACTACCACTGCACAACTTCATGGTCTTCCCACAAGACACCCGTTATCTTTTCAATTACGTTCTCACTCTGTGAATTAAAGGTACGTTCAAGTAACCAGAGCGCGGTCTCAGCACCTTTTTCGGCACTTCTCGGCGCGTTAGGTCCGCCCATATCTGTTCGGGAATGATTAGGACAGATTGCATCTACGAGTAATCCGCGAGCGCCGAGTCCAGTCTCGTGTGCAAGATTTCGAACGAGTGCATTCACTCCCGCCTTGCTAATTCGGTACGGCGCAAGTCCACCAGCATTTCCCGGGCCAGACATGCGACCAAGGCATGCCGAGAAAACAACTACTCGACCACTGCGTGCATCAGCCATTGGGGGCACTAATTCATTGACAATCATAAAAACTGAATCAAGGTTGATCGCCATGACGCGACGCCATTCATTATCTGTGGTGCGCAACGTCTTAGACATCCTTTCACTCATCACTCCGTGCGCAATTACAAGCACAGCTGGAGTAACAAGAGCAGACTTGAGATCATTAAGTTCTTGGCGTACTCGTTCTAACTGTCCTGGCTTGCTGACATCAAAATCAATCGCGTGTGTTGCAACTTTCGCGCTCGGGAAATCTCTCAGTAACTTTTCGCGGGCGGTGGCTAAACCATTCGCATTTTGCGCTATCAAGGAAAGGTGATAACCCTTTGCCGCTAAGCCACGAGCAACTTCATATCCCAGGCCGCGACTTCCTCCAGTAACAATCGCTAGAGGTGGCTGCAGCGCTGCACTTGGCGCCGAGAGCGCCGCGGAGTCAGGTGAACTCATCCGATCGAGTATCCATGGGCCCACTCGTCCCCTGCGCCCGGTATCCCCGCGCCCGGTATCCCCTGCGCCCGATATCCCCTGCGCGAGCAGACACACAACGCTCCCGACACGCCGGATTTTGGGGACTTTTACGTCTGTTCGCGGGAAAAGGTGACCCGCGGGAGGGGTGACCCGGGGGGAACCGGTGAGCTCAGAAGTCGCCCGCCTGGTGTCGCAACATATCGATGGCCGTGACCAGGGCGGCGGCTTGCTCATGCGAGATACCGATATCGGCGAACACCTGATCGTTGAGGGTGACGGTGGCATCTTCGACCGTCGAGCGCCCCAGGTCGGTGATCCGCACCAGGGTGGTGCGGCCGTCGGTCGGGTGCGGTATTCGCTCGACGAGGCCGTCGCCCTCCAATCGCCGGATGGCGTGGGTGACGCTCGTGACATGCACCTGTAACCGGTCGGATGCCTTGGTGATCGGCAGTGCACCGGCACGGCTGAAGGCGAGCAGGCGTAACAGTTCGTAGCGCGAGAAGCTCAGATCGTAGGGCCGGAGGGAGTTTTCCACCCGCGCCAGCAAAATCTGATGGGCACGCATTACCGAGGTGACCGCGACCATGCCGTCGGCGACGTCGGCCCACCCCGCGCGTTCCCAGTTGGCGCGCGCGGCAGCGATGGTGTCGCGCTTGTCCGGCGACGGAGGCTGTGGCATCAGCCCATTCATACCGCATCGATCCACAGTCACACGCCCGTCCACAGTTGGTGTGTGGGCGCCGGCCCTGTTTCGGTGGTCCGGGTTATTGTTTCGAACATGAGTTCGATTTTAGCAGCGGTGGATGCCCTCGACCGGGCGCTCGAGGTGCTGGGTGCCGCTGATTGGACTCAGGTGGCGGATGGTGAGCGGGTGGGTCTGCTGGATCGGTTGGAGACCTGCGCTCGTCGTCAGCGCGCTGTCTCGCACGCTGTGATCCATGGTCTTGATGCGGCGGAGTTGGGGGCGCCGGTGGCGGTGGTGGTGGCCGATGTGTTGCGGATCAGCCGCAGTGAGGCCCGCCGTCGGGAGCGCGACGCCGAACAGTTGGCGCCGCGAACCAGCCTGACCGGACAACCGTTGCCGCCGGTGCTGCCGGCCACCGCGGCCGCATGGGCGGCCGGGGTATTGGATCCCGAGCATCTGCGCACGATTCAGAAGTTCATGCGGGAGTTGCCCGATCACGTCGGTCCCGGAGTGGCCGAGGATAGTGAGGCGTTGCTGGCGGAGAAGGCCGCGCTATTGCGTCCCGATCAGTTGGAGATGGTGGCGGATCGGCTGGCCATCACCGTCAACCCCGATGGGGTGTTCTCCGATGAGGACCGGGCCCGCAAAAGGGGTTTCGTCTGGTGTGGCCGCCAACGCTCCGACGGGATGAGTGTGGGGAAATTGTTCGCCACACCGGAGTTGCGGGCGATGGTCGAGGCGTGGTGTGCGAAGTTCGCCGCGCCCGGGATGTGCAATCCCGCCGACCACGCCCCGACCGTGGCGGGGGAACCCGCGCCCGAGGTCGCCGATCGCGACGACCGCAGTCATGCCCAGCGCCAGCACGACGCGTTGGCCGCCCTCATCCGAGGCCAACTCGGCGATCCGAAACTCGGCACGCATAACGGATTGCCTGTCACGATCATCGCCACTGCAACCCTGGAGCAGTTGCAGACCGGTGCCGGAGTCGCGGTCACCGCCGGCAGAACCCTGCTGCCGATGCGGGATCTGATCCGGATGGCCAGCCACGCCTACCACTACCTGTGTGTGTTCGATAAACATACGGAGCGGCCGTTGTATCTCGGCCGGACTAAACGCATCGCCACCGCCGATCAACGGATTGTGTTGCACGCCCTGGTGCGGGGCTGTACCGCACCGGGCTGTGACGTGCCCGGCTACTTCACCGAGGTTCACCACACCGACGAATGGGCCGATGGCGGGGCGACCGATATCGATAAACTCACCCTCGCCTGCAAGCCCGACCACGGCCTCATCACACCCGGCGGCTGGCAGACCCGAAAACGGGCCAACGGCACCTGCGAATGGATCCCCCCACCCCGATCACCCCAACGCGGCGGCACTAACGACTACCACCACCCCGAACGCTTCCTCAACGACAACGCGGAGGGCGAACCCGGCTAGATCTCTCGTTCCAACACCACGTCTGCCGGCGCCCGGTCCGGACGGAGACCACGCCAACTTGCATGACGCAGCCGACCATCAGAGGTCATCTCGCCGTAGCGGACTTCGCCGACGATTTCGGGTCGGACGTAGGTCACGCCGCGCGCCTCCGGACGCGGCAGCGCCGGGCGAAACGGTGACTCACCGGTATGCAGTGGCGCCAGAAGGTCCTTGATCTTCGTCAGATCCTTCTCGGTGAAGCCGGTGCCGACCCGGCCGATAAACCGCAGGCCGTTCGCGTCGGGAATGCCGCACAGCAGCGCGCCGATACCACTGGAGCGCCCACCCTCACCCGCGCGCCAACCGCCGATCACCACCTCCTGGGTATTCCAGTTCTTGTCCTTGATCCACGCTGCAGATCGCCGGCCCGGCTGGTAGGTGGAGTCCCATTTCTTGGCGACAACGCCTTCCCACCTGTGTGTGCGCGAGGAAGCGAGCGCCTCAGCGCCGTCACCGTCAAGCAGAGCGGGCACGACGAGATCGGTTCCGGCCGCGAAGGTCTCCAAGAGTCGGCGACGATCGCGGTATTTCATCTGCAGCAGCGAATGGCCGTCGAGAGCCACGATGTCGAACGCCCAGAACTCGATGCGGGTGGCGCGCGCCCGGTTCTGCATCTGACTGAAGTTCGGCACCCCGCTCGCGTCGAGTGCGACCACTTCGCCGTCGAGGATCACCTGGTGGTCGGCCAACGCTGTCGCCAACGGCTGCAATTGCGGATACTGAGCGGTCACGTCATTGCTGTTGCGTGAGTGCAGGCGCAAGCGACCGTGGTCGATCTCGACTAGGAGTCGGTATCCGTCGAACTTGCCCTCGAACGCATACCGTTCAGCGGTCAACTTGCCCACCGATCCCAGCGTGGCCAGCATCGGCGCGACGCCCGACAGATCCAGCCCGGAGTCGGTGGCGGTTTTGCGGCGCCCCTTGGCGGCCTTGGGAGCGACATCGCAATCCAGGCCTGCGAGCAGATCGCCGTGTTCGGCAACCCGGGCCACTACCTCGTCGTAGCGGAGTTGGGTGAGCGCGGGATCGCCGATCTCGTCCCAGGTGCGTGGCGCGGCGACGGTCGGCGTCTCGCGACCGCGCAGCGAATACGGCGCGATGGTGGTCTTGGCGGCATTGTTCTGGCTCCAATCCAGAAAAACCCTGCCGGATCTCAGGCTCTTGGTCATGGTGGCAGTCACCAGCGAAGGCATGGCCTCCTCAAGTTGTTGGGCCACCCGATGGGCCAGGGTCGCGGCGCTGCCGGGGCTGAGCGGTTCGCTCAGTGGTGCGTAGAGGTGCAGACCCTTGCTGCCACTGGTCACCGGATAGAGGCTCAGGCCGATGTCGCCGACGAGTTCTCGTACCGCGTGCGCGACCTCACCGAGTTGCTCCATGGTCACGTCATCGCCGGGATCGAGGTCGAACACCAGTCGATTGGCGAGACCGGGGCGGCCGTCGGGGCCGAAACGCCATTGCGGCACATGGACTTCCAGCGCTGCCTGCTGAGCGATCCAGGCCAGCGCCGTCGCGGTATCAATGATCGGGTAGAAGGCGGCACCGGACCGGTGCACCAGGGTGCCCCGGACCAGCCAGTCCGGGGCGTACTTGGGCAGATCCTTCTCAAAGAACGAGGGTTCGGCGACACCGTCCGGCCAGCGCTTGCGGGTGGCCGGCCGGCCGGCGAGATGCGGCAGCATGACCTCGGCGATCGACGTGTAGTACCCGAAGACATCTGCTTTGGTGGTGGGTCCGACGCCGGCCGTCGCCGGATAGAGGACCTTGTCCGGGTTGGTCAGCTTGACCAACGGTCCCTTGGTGGCGCCCGGTGGCCACATGTCAATCACCACGCCAACGTATTACCCGCTGATACCCTGAGCCAATGAAGATGTTGTCGAAGGCCCCTGGACTGGTGTTCGCGGCAACGATGGTTGCGGCACTGGCCGGCACCGCTCTGGTGGGCGCACCGATCGCCGCCGCGGATCCCAACGACTGGGTTCCGTACTGCACTGCCGGTCAGATCCCGGAACCCGGGGAGTGCCTTCCCGCGCCGAACAGCGTCTACATCGACGACGCCCCGGGGGCCAACCCGGAGATTCCCCTGGGTCTGAGCCCCGAGCTAGTCCCGGCGATCTAACCCGGGCTACCCCTCTTCGGCATACTGGACCCATGCGTTCCATCTGGAAGGGTTCTGTCGCGTTCGGTCTGGTCAACGTGCCCGTGAAGGTCTACAGCGCCACCGAGGACCACGACCTGAAGTTTCACCAGGTGCACGCAGCAGACAACGGTCGGATCAAGTACCAGCGTGTCTGCGGTGAGTGCGACGAGGTGGTGGAGTACCGGGACATCGCCAAGGCCTACGAGGCAGACAGCGGCCAGACCGTGGTGATCACCGAAGAGGACATCGCCACCCTGCCGGAGGAACGCAGCCACGAGATCGCGGTCCTGGAGTTCGTTCCCGCCGCCGAGATCGACCCACTGCTCTACGACCGCAGCTACTTTCTGGAACCGGATGGCAAATCCTCGAAATCCTATGTGCTGCTTGCCAAGGCGCTTGCCTCGACGGACCGGGTCGCCATCGTCCACTTCGCGTTGCGCAACAAGACCCGACTGGCGGCTCTGCGCATCAAGGACTTCGGCAAGAGCAAAGTCATGGTGGTGCACACACTGCTGTGGCCGGATGAGATCCGCGAGCCGCACTTTCCGGCACTCGGTGGAGACGTCGAGGTCCGGGCCCCCGAACTGAAGATGGCCGGGCAGGTGGTGGAGTCGATGGCCGGAGACTTCAACCCCGAGCAGTACACCGACACCTACCAGGAACAACTGCAGGTGCTCGTCGAGTCGAAGCTCGCCGGTGGGCAGGCTTTCGCCACAACTGAAGCTCCCGCCAAGCTCGACGAGACCGAAGATGTCTCCGATCTGCTGGCCAAGCTTGAGGCCAGCGTGCGCCGCCGTCGCGAACAGTCTGCCAACAAGGATTCCGACGCCCCGCCTCGAACGCCCGCCGCTAAGGCGGCTGCCACGAAGGCGGCCGCCAAAAAGGCACCCGTGTCCGCCGCTGCTGCCAAAAAGGCAGCCGCCAAGAAGGCACCCGCGCGGAAGGTGCCCGCCAAAAAGTAGAACGTGTTACAAAAACGTTCGAAATTTCGGCTCAGAGCACCCGTCTACCTTGTTACGGTGAATCGCGACAAGGGAAGAGAGCCGATGTGATCCTGGACAGATTCCGCCTGGACGGACAAGTGGCCGTAGTCACCGGTGCCGGACGCGGGCTCGGAGCCGCGGTCGCTGTGGCGTTTGCCGAAGTCGGCGCCGACGTCCTCATCGCCGCGCGTACGAAGACCGAACTGGAGTCGGTGGCGGCCCAGATCGAGGCGGTCGGTCAGCGGGCGCACATCGTCGTCGCCGACCTCGCCCAGCCTGAGTCCACCGCCGAACTGGCCGCCCAGGCCGTCGAGGCGTTCGGCAAACTCGACATCGTCGTCAACAATGTCGGCGGCAGCATGCCCAACACGCTGCTGACCACCAGCGTCAAGGCGATGCGGGACGCGTTCACTTTCAACGTGCTCACCGCCCACGCGCTGACGGTGGCTGCAGTGCCGCTGATGCTCGAGCATTCCGGCGGCGGCAACATCATCAACATCACCTCCACGATGGGCCGCACGGCGGGCCGGGGCTTCGCGGCCTACAGCACCGCGAAAGCCGCACTGGCCCAATACACCCGGCTCACCGCGCTGGACCTCTGCCCGCGGATCCGGGTGAACGCGATCGCGCCGGGGTCCATCATGACCTCAGCGCTGGACGTGGTGGCCTCCAACGACGCCCTGCGCGAACCCATGGAGAAGGCCACCCCGATGCGCCGACTCGGCGACCCCGTCGACATCGCCGCCGCGGCCGTCTATCTCGCCTCGCCGGCCGGCAACTATCTGACCGGCAAGACCATCGAGGTCGACGGCGGGCTAATGGCGCCCAACCTCGACCTGCCCATCCCCGACCTCTGAGCCCTAACCCCCTCTGAGCCCTAACCCCGAAACCCAACCCCCCGAAGGAGCCCCCATGCCCATTCGCGTCGCACAAATCGGCACCGGAAACGTCGGCGGTCACGCCCTGCGGTCGCTGATCGCCAATCCCGACTACGACCTGACGGCGGTGTGGGTGTCCTCGGCGGCCAAGGCCGGTATGGACGCCGGCGAACTTGCCGGACTCGACACTGTGACCGGCATCAAAGCCACCAACGACCTTGACGAGGTGCTGGCCACCAAGCCGGACTGCGCGGTGTACAACGCGATGGCCGACAACCGGATCGTCGAGGCACTGGAGGACTATCGCCGAATCCTGGCCGCCGGCGTCAATGTTGTGGGCAGCGGGCCGGTGTTTTTGCAATGGCCCTGGAAAGTCATTCCCGACGAGATGATCACTCCGCTGGAAAACGCGGCGCGCGAAGGCAACTCCAGTCTGTTCGTCAACGGGATCGACCCCGGCTTCGCCAATGACCTGTTCCCGATGGCACTGGCCGGCACCTGCCAGAGTGTCGAGCAGGTGCGCTGTATCGAGATCGTCAACTACGCCACGTACGACAGCGCGACGGTCATGTTCGATGTGATGGGATTCGGCAAGCCGATGGACGAGATCCCGATGCTGCTCCAACCAGGAGTGCTCAGTATCGGATGGGGTTCGGTGGTCCGGCAGATCGCTGCGGGACTCGACGTGGAACTCGACGAACTGAAAGAGACCTGCATTCGCGTGCCCGCACCCGATGCCTTCGATATCGCGTCCGGACACATCCCGGCGGGCACCGCCGCCGCACTGCGGTTCGAGGTGCTCGGCATGGTCGACGGATCGCCCGTGGTGGTGCTGGAACACATCACCCGCTTGCGCGACGACATGTGCCCGGACTGGCCGCAGCCGGCGCAGGAGGGCGGCAACTACCGCATCGAGATCACCGGCGAACCGTGCTACGCGATGGACATCTGTTTGACCAGCCCCAACGGCGACCACAACTACGCCGGTGTGCTGGCCACCGCCACCCGGATCGTCAATGCGATCCCCGCCGTGATCGCCGCGGAACCAGGCATCCGAACCACCCTTGACCTGCCCCTGGTCACCGGCAGAGGGCTGTACGCTGGCCGCAAAGACTAGGCCGCCGCTATGGGAGGGCCGCTACGGGAGGATAAGGTGCCGCCCGTGACCAGGTTGGCGCCCAACCGGATAGCCCGAGTCCTGGTAGCCACTGCCGCAACCGGTTTCGCGCTGACCGCTGCCGCGGCCGCAGGTGCCGACACCCAACTCATCACTGATTGCCCGCAGCCGACCGAGACCAACGGGGTGATCATGGCCGACACCGTGACCGAATGCCCCACCCCCGGCAACGTCGAGATCAATGCCGCACCGCAGATTACCGACTATCCCTATCCGTGGAACGACGAGTTTTACGGTTCGGCCCTGATCATCGGCGGCTTCGGGCGCGGCTACCGCTGACATGTTGCCGACGCGCAACGCCGTCAAGCCCGGTTGGACCCTGCTCGGGCCGGCCTTCGTCGCCGCAATCGCCTACGTCGACCCCGGCAACATCGCGGCCAACGTCAGCGCAGGCTCGCAGTTCGGCTTCCTGCTGGTCTGGGTGATCGTTGCGGCGAACGTGATGGCCGGCCTGGTGCAGTACCTCAGCGCCAAACTAGGCCTGGTCACCGGTGCCACGCTGCCGGAAGCGGTGCGCGACCGAACCCGAACACCGACCCGGATCGCCTATTGGGCGCAGGCTGAACTGGTCGCCATCGCCACCGACGTCGCCGAGATCATCGGCGGCGCGATCGCCCTGCATCTGCTGTTCGGACTTCCGCTGATTCTCGGCGGAACCATCACCGGTGCGGTGTCGCTGCTACTGCTGCTGGTCGGCGACCGCAACGGCCCGCGAGTCTTCGAGCGGGTCATCGTCGGAATGCTGCTGATCATCACCATCGGCTTCCTGGCGTCTCTGGTGGTGAACCCGCCGCCGGCCGCAGCGGTGATCGGTGGTCTGGTTCCCCGGTTCGACGGCGTGCAGAGCGTCCTGCTGGCCACGGCAATGCTCGGAGCGACGGTGATGCCGCACGCGGTCTACATGCATTCCGGGCTGGCCCGCGAACGGCATGGCCACCCGGCACCGGGTCCCGGGCGGGCGATGTTGCTGCGGGTAACCCGCTGGGACGTCGGCATCGCGATGCTCGTCGCCGGCGCGGTGAACCTGGCACTGTTGCTGCTGGCGGCAACCAACCTGCGCGGCCGCGACGGCACCGACACCATCGAGGGCGCGCATGCCGCGGTCGGGCAGACCCTCGGCCCCGCAATCGCCCTGTTATTCGCCGTCGGATTACTCGCCTCGGGCCTGGCGTCGGCGTCGGTGGGCGCCTACGCCGGGGCGATGATCATGCAGGGCCTGCTGCGCAGGTCCTACCCGGCGCTGGTGCGCCGCCTCGTCACGCTCGTGCCGGCGCTGGCGGTGCTGGCCAGCGGAGTGGATCCGACCCGCGCCCTGGTGCTCTCCCAGGTGGTGCTGTCATTCGGTATTCCGTTCGCGCTGGTGCCCCTGATGCGTTTGACCGCCAACCGGGACGTCATGGGCGACGACGCGAACTCAACGCTGACCTCGGTGCTGGGTTGGTCGGTGGCCGGCGTCATCACGATGCTCAACGTTGCCCTGATTTACCTGACTGTTTTTTGACGTTCCTGTCATTGGCGCGTGCCGGTGATAGGCGTCACATCAGACCCATCCGCTCGGCAGCCCGCTCCGAATCACGGTCATGGCAATCGTGACGACCAGCGCGCTCTACCCCACCAGGGTCACCCACCTGCACCGATCGCCGGTTCAGCACTACGCCGAGCACCGCAGCTATACCTGGCACGTCGATCTCGACGATCTCCCCCAGCTGCCGCGCTGGCTGCGGCCGTTTGCCCGGTTCGAGGGCGCCGACCACTTCGACGGCCAATCCGGCGACACCATCCGCCAGCGGGTCGATGCCTTCCTCGCCACGCACGGGGTTTTCCTTCCCGGCGGCCGAATAACCGCGATGTTGATGCCGCGGGTGCTCGGGCGAGCGTTTAACCCACTGAGCCTGTTCTGGTGCCACGACGCCGGCGGCGCACTGCGTTGCGTCGTCGCCGAAGTGCAGAACGTCCGCGGTGAGCGAACCGCGTACCTGGTACCGCCGGGCGAGGACGGGCCGGTGCCGGTCGTCGGCACACCCCGCAACGCGGGGTTGCAGGACGGCTACTTCCTGGTGCGGGTGCCCGAGCCCGGGGAACAGCTCGATCTCACGGTGTCGCAGCATCGCGACAGTCACGCCGCGATGGTCGCCACCTGGCGCGGCGACCGACGCCCCGCTACCGTCGGCCAGATCCTGCTGATGCAGCTCACCAATCCGCTGGCACCGCAGATGGCAGCACTCGGTCTACGCTTCCAAGCGCTGGTGATGCGCATGCGCGGCGTCCCGGTCACGTCGCGGACCGGCACCCGGACCATCCACGCCCCGGCAGTCCAGGGCGCCGGATGGGCCGCCGGCGCCCGCTCGCTGGCGCCGCTGTGATGCAAGTCCTTGACCGCATCGCCGACGGTGCGGTTACGCTTCCGGACAATGCCCCCGACTTCGAGTGGTTCCGGCCGATGACGACCGTCGACCTCGACGTGCTGCTTCGCCGCGTCGCCCACCGCGATTCCGAGGCATTCGCCGCCCTCTACGACGCCACCCGATCGAGGGTCTACGGCATGGTGGCCCGGGTGCTACGCGACCGCGGATACAGCGAAGAGACCACCCAGGACGTTTATCTCCAGGTGTGGCGGACGGCCGAGAGCTACGACCCCGCATCGGGAAGCGCACTGGCCTGGCTGCTCACCCTGGCTCACCGCCGCGCGGTGGACCGCGTCCGCGCGGAACAAGCCGCCGGCCAACGCGATGCGCGCTACGGGGCAGCGACGGCGGACCGGCCCACCGACCACGTGAGCGACGAGGTGATCGCCGGCGAGGAACGCCGACGAGTCGCCGCGTGCATGGAAGGCCTGACCGATCTGCAGCGCGAATGCCTCGAACTCGCGTACTACCAGGGCCTGACCTACGTGCAGGTCTCGGAGCGGCTGTCGGCGAACCTGGCCACGGTGAAATCACGGATGCGTGACGGGCTGCGCGGTCTGCGCAACTGCCTGGGTGCGGGATGAGGGAGCAGCGATGAGTCAACCCCACTCCCCGGACGCAGACCTGCTGGAACTGGCGGTGCCCTACGCGCTGCATGCGCTTCCCGACGACGAACGGAACGCCCTCGAGAGCCGGGTGGTCGTGGCCGGGTCGGCCGTGGCCGATGCCTTCTACGACGAAGTGCGAGCGGTTCGCGAGACCATGGCCGTGGTGTCGGTGGCCGATGCCACGGAACCTCCGGCCGACTTACGCGATCGACTGCTCGCGGCGATCGCTGATGACAACGTGCGGGTGCTGCCGTCGAAGCCGCGCCGCCGCACCGCGTGGATGTCGGCTGCGGCCGCTCTGGCGATCGGAATCACCGCCGCGGGAATCGGTCTTTCCCTGCGGCCTCCCGCACCGCAGCCGTCGACCGCGCAGCAGGTATTCGCCGCTGCTGACGTGCATACCATCTCCGGCGCGATCCCGGCCGGCGGCACCGCGACCGTGGTGTTCTCCCGGGACCGCAACGCAGGCGTGCTGGTCATGAACGACGTGCCGCCACCGGCACCCGGCACCGTCTACCAGATGTGGCTCATCAGCGACGGCGCCACCACCTCCGCCGGGACCATGGACGCCGAGGCGGTTGCCCCGTCGACGACAGCGGTACTCGATAACCTCGGCGACTCGAAGAAACTGGCGTTCACTGTCGAGCCTGGTTCGGGTTCGACCCGGCCCACCGGACCGCTCATCGCTGAACTGCCGCTGCTCTGATTCGCCGATGACAAAAGATTTCCGTTTCGGTATCGGACTGCGGTCAATCAAATCGGCGGATCGCCTGCGCGAGAAGGTACGTAAGTTCGAGGGTCTCGGATTCGATGTTGTTCATTTTCCCGATCACATCGGGGCGCCCGCACCCTTTCCCGCGATGGTGGCTGCCGCCGAAGCGGCACGCACCATCCGGGTGGGCACCTTCGTACTCAATGCCGCGTTCTACTCGCCGGCATTGCTTGCCCGCGATGCGGTCGACACCGATCTGCTCTCCGATGGCCGACTCGAACTCGGCCTGGGAACCGGGTATGTGCGGGAAGAATTCGAGGCCGCCGAAATTCCGTATCCCAGCGCGGGCGAACGGGTTGCGCACCTGCGTCATGTGACGACCTATCTGAAAGGCGTCGCTCCGTCGATCCCACTGCTGATCGCCGGCAACGGCGACAAAGTACTCACGATCGCCGCGCAGCACGCCGACATCATCGGATTCACCGGCGGCGGACTACCCGATGGCTCCGGCACCGACCCGATGGCCGAACGCGTGGACTTTGTTCACGGTGCCGCCGGGGACCGCTTCGCCGACCTCGAACTCAACCTCGCGATCACCGCGGTGCCGACCGACTCCTCGGGCATTCCGGATCTCACGCTCACCCGGGCCTACTTCCCGGACGCCAGCGATGAGCAACTCATGGCGATGCCCACCGTGCTGAGCGGAACCCCGACCGACATCATCGACACGCTCCGCAGACTGCGCGACAGTTACGGCGTCACCTACTTCACCGTGCAGGATTATCACGGCCCGT
>Ga0315284_10009719_pt1 | contig 13702 bp, 14 predicted proteins | sample YL17G09_16_MG_FD_203696 | JGI IMG/M metagenome (GOLD analysis project Ga0315284, IMG submission 203696) | Sediment microbial communities from Yellowstone Lake, YNP, Wyoming, USA - YL17G09_16 | ecosystem: Environmental > Aquatic > Freshwater > Lake > Sediment | place: USA: Wyoming | collected...
CTTTGGATGAATGCCAGGATGTCATCGTCAACTTCATTCGGTCTTTTTACCCTGTATTTTTAGATTACATAGAAGGGTAATCAGTAAATGGTTTTGCTGAAAATATTATTCTTCGTTTCTATTGTATTGCTCGGCTATGTTTATGTGGGTTATCCGATTCTGGTCTTTTTAATTGCGAAACTGAAAAATAAGAAAGTGAGAAAAGGAGTTTTTCAACCTTACATCAGCATCCTCATCGCGGCATATAATGAAGAAAGCCATATTGAAGAAACCATAAGGAATAAGCTCAATCTAAATTATCCAAGGGAAAAGATGGAAATTATAGTGATATCTGATGGATCGACTGATAGGACAGAAGAGATTGTTGGGAAATGCGAATCTCAGGGAGTTAAATTATTGAGGCAGAATCCCAGATCGGGGAAAACCTCAGCTCTTAATATGGCGGTGCCTAAAGCATCTGGAGAAATATTGGTTTTTTCCGATGCAAATTCAATCTACAATATCGATGCAATTGAGAAGTTAGTGGAAAATTTTTATGATCCTGCAGTGGGTTATGTTACAGGAAAGATGATTTACACCAATCCTGATGGGACAGCTATAGGGGATGGCTGCACTGGCTACATGAAATATGAAAATTTCTTGCGGGATATTGAAACAAAGGTTGGTTCCATTGTAGGGGTAGATGGTGGTATAGATGCAGTGAGGAAACAATTATATCAACCAATGAATCCGGATCAGTTGCCAGACTTTGTGCTACCTTTGATAATTGTGGAAGAAGGATACAGGGTTGTTTATGAGCCTGAGGCAATACTCAGGGAGGACTCTCTGAATAAATCCCAGGACGAATATAGAATGAGGGTTAGAGTCACCCTCAGGTCATTATGGGCATTGTGGGACATGCGACAAATTCTCTCTATCAAGAAATTTAAGCTCTTCGCATGGCAACTATGGTCTCATAAAGTTCTTCGTTACTTTTGTTTTCTCTTTCTCATGATAGTCTATTTTTCCAATATGGCACTGTGGTCAGAGGGGATTTTCTATAAGGTTTATTTCCTGTTGCAGAATGGAGCATATCTGGGTGCTCTAATTGCAATAATATTGGAAAGGGGCGGGCTTAAATCAGGCCTTCTTTATGTCCTGTCATACTTTGTTCTTTTAAATCTTGCCTCAGCACACGCCTTTATGAAGTTCATACTTGGTCAAAAACAGGTTATTTGGACACCAAGGAATGGATGATCGTAAGGGAAATGGTAAAACGGGGAAGTGGAATAGGGATTTTGAGAGCCAAATAATCATGATGGGTTTCATGATCTGGTAGAAGAATTGTGAATTACCTCCATTTGTAATGAAAATTCTTCACATCATCGACAGCGGTGGACTTTATGGCGCGGAGACAGTGCTTTTGAGTCTCGTCAGTGAGCAGGTCAGAATGGGGCTTGAGCCTGCAATTGCCAGCATAGGAAACAGGGGCATTCAAGAAAACCTTTTTGAAAATGAGGCAGCCAAGAGAGGTTTGAGGGTGAAGAAGTTCCGTTTTGCCCGAGGTCCTAACCTGATAGGGGCTTGGAAAATATTGAGATTTGCGCAGAGGGAAGGGTTTGACTTACTTCATTCTCATGGGTACAAAGGTAACATCCTATTTGGATTCATGCCGTATAGATTTCGAAAAATGCCTCTTGTAGCTACCCTTCACGGCTGGACAAGCACGAATAGATTTTCTAAGTTAAGGCTCTACGAATGGCTTGACCTCCGGAGCCTCCGATTCATTGATGCGGTCGTCTTAGTAAGTAAAGCGATGCAGAGCCACAAGAAGCCGTGTAGTATGTCTGGCGTAAATTTTCTTGTTGTTAATAACGGCATTCCGCTTACCGACCGAAACCAGCAAACCGATTTAGCCAATTCCGCCGATCAACCGTCTGATTCCTCCAACCAACCAACGCTTGATCGAACAATTGTTGATTTCTGCAAACATGGCTTCACCATCGGTTCGATAGGGCGTCTTTCCAAAGAGAAGGGTTTTAACTACCTCATAGAAGCTCTTGGATTACTGAATAAGGAGGGCTTTGATGTTCGCCTCGTCATCATCGGGGAAGGAGATGAAAGAACCTTGCTTGAAAAGCTTACAGATAAGCTGGGGCTTTCAGAGCGAGTGTTGTTGCCCGGATATTTGAAAGAGGCGAAGCAGTATATAGCGTACTTTGACGTTTTTGTAATTTCCTCCCTCACCGAGGGACTGCCGATAACATTGCTTGAAGCCATGCAGATGGGTGTGCCCATCGTTGCCACCGAGGTAGGAGGGATTCCGGATGTTCTCGAGTCAGGTAATTGTGGGTTACTCTGTCGGTGTGAGGTTGCAGGTGAGCTGGCAAGTGCGATCAAACGCCTGTATGATGATCCGGAATTGAGCCATCAACTGACTATTAAGGCTAAGGAAAACGTGCTCAAGAATTATTCAGCTCGTTCCATGGCCGCCGGTTATGTAAAAATCTATTCAAGGTTATTAAAGAAAACCTAAATTTGAGTCGTGCCGAACGGTCATCAGGGTAGATTTCAAAACTTCAATTCCCATGACTAAGAAAGTTGTATTTTCAATTGTTAACTTGAGACCAAGAAAACTTGGTACTGTAGAAGAGTATTGTATATGTCTCAGTAAAGCACTATCAGAAAAAGGTTGGAGAAGCATCCTCGGATTCGCTGAGTTGCCCCCACCCTGGCTAGGGACCATGTTTAAGGATGCAGGCGCCGTTGTTGAGGTCATGAACGTGAATCAGCCACTTCTGCCTCGGTTTAAGGCGCTACGGGAGATTGTTGGGAAGCACAGTGTGGATATCATCCACTCCACATTTCTTGACATATTCTCCCTTGATACAGTTTTCATGAAAATGTCAGGGGTTAAAAAGGTGATATTTTCCGATCAGGTCTCCAGAGTTCGAGAGGATAGGTTCTCGATAAAAGACCTCATCGTGAGGATGAAAAACAAGGTAACTTGCCGGTGGATAGATATGATCATTGCAGATGCAGAATTTATAAAGAAAGACCTCATTGAACGTTGTTCAGCTGACCCTAAAAAAATTCATGTTATCTTTAATGGAGTAAATGTTAGAAGATTCTGCGCTAAGTATGACAGGGAGAAAAGAAAAAAGGAGCTTGGTATTCCCGAAGACCACCATGTTGTGACTACAGTAGCCAAATGCATTCCCGAGAAAGGCATAGATATTTTCCTTAGAGCGGCAAAAGAAGTTCTGAAGGGGGAAGATAAAGTTACATTCGTTATCGTCGGAGATGGCCCTTTACTCGAGGAAATGAGGACACTGGCCAGTTCGCTTGGAATCTCTAAGGCAGTATTGTTCATGGGATTAAGAAGCGATGTGGACGAAATACTTGCGATTTCAGATGTTTTCGTACTCTGTTCGGTTTGGCAAGAGGCATTTGCATTTACCCTTCTTGAGGCAATGGCTTCCGGAATCCCTGTGGTTGCCTCAGATATTGGAGCAATTCCGGAATCAGTACAGAACGGCGTAACGGGGATACTCTTCCCTCCGAGGGATGCAAATGCTGCAGCAGATGCCATCAACAGTCTGATCGCAAATGCAGCCCTTCGATCGCAAATGGGTTTTGCCGGGAGAAGAAGAGTGGAGGTGCGATTCAGCATGGACCACTGGGTGAATAAAACAATTGAAGTGTATGAGAAAGCCCTCGCCACATAAAGAAAATGTTGAATTATGAGTGTTGAGTGTTGAATTAGGGAGGAACAATTTTAAATTGTGAGTGTTGAGGTTTGAATTGAATAAAGGTATAGAAAAAATAGACTTCCAAATAACCGAAGAAGACAAAAGGGATGTTGTTAAGCGGACTTATAAATTCGCACTTAGGATAATCTATATCGCAAGTAAATTGCCTCAAAATGCATTGACATTTAGGATCATAAATCAACTAATGGGATCTGGTACTTCAATTGGGTCGAATACAGAAGGCTCCGGCCCGTAGGGGATTGGTCTGATATGTATTACGTTTATGCATTACAAAGCGATTTAAAGAAACGAATTTACATAGGACAAACAAAAGACTTAAATAGGCGTTTACGATACCACAATAATGGACTTGTAAAATCAACACTTAAAGATAAGCCTTGGAAATTAATTGCTTTTCAAAAAGTTGAAAGTATAAGTGAAGCAAGGTGGATAGAAAGAGACTTAAAAAAATCAAGAGGAAAACGGATGAGATGGATTGAAGAAAAAAGTTTATAGGCTCCGCCCCGGAGGGAGGCCTCAGCAGGGTTTAGTAAGAGCGATTTCACTTTTAAAATGTCAATTGCATCAAAGGAAGCCCGTGAGACAAATTACTGGCTGAGACTTCTCAGAGATTCAGGCCTAGTAAAAGACAGCTCTCTTTTTGAAGAAATATTAGAAGCGATTGATGAATCGAATCAGATTAAGCGAATTCTGACCTCAGTGGTAAAGACATCTCAAGAAAGAATTAAAAAGTGTTGAATGTTGAATTATGAGTTTTGAATTACGAATTTAGTCCCGAACTTTAGCAATCCTAATAACTTAAAACTTAACATTTACAATTCAAAATTCCTGTAGGATTAACTCAAAACTTAAAACTCAAAATTTAGAACTCAACGGTAGGTTATTATGAGCGTTGAAAGCAAATACAGTGGCGTGATTCTCGCGGCAGGGGGTGGGTCTCGAATACAGCCTCTCAGTCTTTCTCTTCCCAAACCGATGCTCCCTGTCTGTAATAAACCGATTATTCAGTATCAAATCGAAAGTATGATCGACCTTGGGATTAAGGAGATCTTCATTGTTTGTGGGCAGCTGAAGGAGGTTTTTCAAAAGCATTTCGAAGATGGTCATAAACTGGGTATTTCTATCCGATATATAGAGCAGGAAAAGCCCCTTGGTATAGCCCATGCATTGGCAAAGGTGGAGCAATACGTGAAGAACCCATTTTTGCTTTTCCTTGGCGATATCCTCTTTATTACTAAAGATTTGAGGAAGGTGCTGGATTTGTTTGAAAATAGGCAAGCCGGCGGCGTTTTAACCGTTAAGCAGGAAGTAAACCAGGAGTACATCAAGCGTAATTTTGCAGTTTTACTCCATGAGAGCGGAATGGTTAGGAGAGTTGTGGAAAAGCCTCGCTATATCTCCAATAACCTTAAAGGTTGCGGAATTTATTTTTTTGACCTCTCTATATTCGATGCCGTTAGGCGAACCCCCCGGACAGCGATGAGAGATGAGTATGAAATTACCTCCTCGATCCAAATATTGATAGACGATGGTTATCCGGTTTACCCTGCTGAGGTAATTGAATGGGATATGAATATAACTGTTGTGGATGACCTGATTCTCAGTAATTTAAGGATGCTTGATTTTCTGAATAAAGACAAAGAAATAGGAAAAGACGTTCACCTACACCTTGGGACAAAAATTATTCATTCTATTATTGGAGATAACGTCGTCGTAGAACATCCGATTACTATTCAGGACTCTGTAATTATGCCAGAGACAAAGGTTACAAGTAAAATTGATATCAACAGGTCTTTAGTCTCTAACGATTTTATTCGTACCTTGAAGGAATGAAATTTTGAATTGTAAATGTTAAGTTTTGAATTAAGACAGCTGAAATATTAAATATTGAAGGTTCAGTTGTGAGTTACTGGTTCCTGAATTCATAACTCAAAATTCAAAACTCATAACTAAAAACTGGGGAACTTATGAAGTTTAGAAGAGCATTAGTGACAGGTGGAGCGGGGTTTATCGGCTCCAATATTGCAGAGAAGCTTCTTCAGAGAGGAATTGAGACCGTTGTGCTTGACGATTTATCCGTAGGTAAGGAGGAGAATATTCCAGAGAATGCAGAGTTCATCAAGGGAGACATATGTGATCCGGAGATTGTTGAGAAGGCTTTAACGGGAGTGGATGTTGTGTTCCATGAAGCGGCCCGCGTAAGCATCAGGGATTCTTTCAGAGGTTTTATCGAAGATGCACGAACAAACGTTATGGGGACCGTTAATATTCTGAAGTGTATGGAAGGATTTGGGGTTAAGAAATTTGTTTATGCGTCCTCTATGGCAGCCTATGGAGATGCTCGGTATCTACCAATTGACGAACAACATCCCCTTGAACCAACATCCCCTTATGGCGTTAGCAAACTCGCAAGTGAAAAATATATCCTCTGCTTTTGTAAACATCTTGGAATCGATCCAATCATCCTCCGGTATTTCAATACCTATGGCCCCAAACAAACATTTTCTCCATATGTTGGGGTGATAACAATTTTTATCCAAAAACTCCTGAGAGATGAAGATCTACCAATTTTTGGTGATGGAAATCAGGTGAGGGACTTTATCAACGTTGAAGATGTGGCCGCAGCCAATCTTATGGCGATGGACTACTCTGGGACCTCTCAGATATTTAATGTCGGTACTGGCATTGGAACAACAGTTAACTCGCTCGCCCGGATTCTGCAAGAAAAGATGAAAAAAAACGCAAAGATAAATTATTTGCCGCTCCAGCCAGGAGAACCTTCAAGCTCAGTAGCTCAGATTTTACTCGCCCAAAAGGAACTGGGTTTTAACCCCCAATGGTCACTTAACCAAAAACTCCAAGATGTTATTGAATGGAATCTAAGAAAAGGGGTTTATTGATGAGGCTTAAGTCTGTCTTAAATGACCCCAAGTATTATTTTAATCGCCTCCTCCAGGAGGCAGAAATTCAGACTGGTATACACTGTTCGAAGCCTTCAGAGGTATGGCTTAAATTGACAGAACGATGTAATTGTCGGTGCGAGATGTGCGATATTTGGAGGCAAAATAGTTCAGCAGATGGTGAACTAACACCCCGTGATTGGGAAAAAGTCCTTTTAGGTCTCCGACAATGGCTCGGAAAGAAACATATTTGGTTTACTGGTGGCGAGCCTTTTTTAAGAAAGGATTGCATTGATCTGATAAGATACGGTAGTTCAATTGGACTGTCTATCGCCGTTATAACGAATGGTATTCTTTTAAGGCCAGATCAAATGCGTCTCCTTATAGAAGGCGGATTAAAGGAATATCATGTCTCCATTGACTCTATGGATTCACAAATTCACGACAACCTACGAGGAATCAAGGGGGCTCATAAGCGAGCGAGTGAGAATGTTCTTGCCTTGAAGGGTGCGCTAAATAGAAACGGTAAAAAAATGAAGATTGTTATTAAGACAATCATCATGGGCTATAACGCCGATGGGGTTATTCCTCTCCTTGAGTGGACGGAAAAGAATGATTTTAACGAAATTAAGTTCCAGGCTTTAGAGAGCAATCTTGAGGGAATAAACGATGTCAACTGGTTTAAAAGTTCCCCTTACTGGCCTACAGGAAGCAAACTAGAAAAAACTGTTGAAGTGATGGATGAGCTCATTTCAAAAAAACGATATGGAGCAAGGATATACAACTCTGTTGGAGAGCTGGAGAATATGAAGAGCTATTTTCTTGACCCGGTTTCTTATTACTCGATGGTTCAGGACCACACTCTGGGCAACAAAGCAAATATTATAAGATGTCAAAACGTTATCGGCTGGATGGAGATTCTTAGTCGCGGAGGCCTCAGAGTGTGCCGCCATATGCCACCCCAGGGAGATGTGCGGCTTATAGGACCAAGAAAACTCTGGATGAATCGGCCGAAATGCTTGCAAGACCCCTCAAGGGTTTGCTTTAAGACGAACACTGACAGGATTAACGCGTGAACAAAGTAGAAAAGGCGATAAAAAATCCTTTCTTGGCATTGAAGTTCACTTTGTCAATATTTAAAGGGTTTTGGTACAAAACCAAATACAAGGTTCTTAGAAAAAATGTCATTATCGGGGAGAACTTCAGGGTTGTCAAAGGTTTGAGGATAAAGGGGCCTGGAAAGGTGATCGTAGGAGACAATGTGACTGTAGATGGTACATCTCGTACTGTAACGCCTTATACTTATTCCAAAGAAGCTGTAATTAGAATTGGTAACAACGTTTTTCTTAATGGAACAAGATTTGGATGCAAGAGTCTCATATCAATAGGAGATGATTGCATAATCGGCGACTCGAGTATAACTGATACTGACTTCCATCATGTGGACCCAGAAAAAAGGCATTCCCCGGAACCTGCTGAAGCGAAACCTATCATAGTTGAGAAAAATGTATGGATTGCTGGCGCTACAATTATTCTAAAGGGTGTGACAATTGGTGAAAATTCAGTTGTCGGTGCAGGGGCGGTCGTCACTCGCGACATACCAAAGAATTGTCTCGCCCTGGGGAATCCCGCTCAGGTAGTAAAGAACATATGAGCGATTAAAGCTCGATAAACCATAATTTTTTGCATGGTGGTCACTTGCTGCTCTAACCTAAGGGGCCATATATCATGCTCCGCAGATTCCTGGTTACGCCAGCGGTTTTTTTATTCCCGTCATTATTCATTCAAACTATAGCAGCTTATGGTTTACCCTCCATACAAGGCCTTGGTCAAGAGCGACCTCTTTAGATATACGGGAACTTACTCTTTTCAGGGTCTGACAAGGCATATTATCCAGACTCCTGGATTTAAATACACAGTTGTAATGCGGGCGGCTGCACGTACCAGAGCGAAAGGCCGATTGGCACTCCCGCTTCACGTAATGGCTCGATACCTTTTACACCGTCTGGAGCGAACCTACGGTATCAGTATTCCCTATAATACGCAAATCGGGTTTGGTCTTTACATAGGCCACTTCGGGGGTATTGTTGTCAGCTATGAGGCCATCATCGGACGTAACTGCAACATCAATCATGGCGTCACTATCGGAGCGACCTATGGCGGTAGGTACCCTGGGGTGCCTCGAATCGGCAACAATGTTTACCTGGGCCCAGGCTCTAAGATCATTGGGGGTATAGTGATTGGAAATAACGTGGCGGTGGGCGCAAATGCCGTAGTGACCACTTCAGTACCAGACAATGCTGTTGTCATAGGAGTTCCAGGTCGTGTGGCCTCGTTTAACGGTTCATTTGACTATGTAAATAACACCGTAGGAGAAGATGGGCTACCGGCACCACTGGAAGCAGTCCTCACACGAGCGAGTGGGTGAATAGTGACCGATTTTGGTATGGATGTATGAAAAGGTTAAAAGTTGCTTTCATCATAGATGAATACGGAATTGGAGGAACAGAGAGGCAATTGGGTTTACTCATGGATGGAATGGATCGGTCCAAGTTCGATGTTAGCCTTTTCTTTTTGAGGGATAATGGGATAGGAGAGGGAAGGATTGGAGGTACAAGGGGGGAGGTAATCGGTCTACAATCTCTTTGCAGTTTAGAAGGGGCGAAGAAACTTTTCGAGTTCTCTCGTCTGCTTCATAAGAGGGAGATTGATATCATACAGACCTATTTCCAGGACTCGACGGTGTTTGGGGTTCTTGCAGGAAAAATTTCAAGGCTCAAGAAGATATTTGTTTCTGTCCGTGATATGCGATTCTGGGCGACTCCAGTGATGTCAACAGTTCACAAACTCGTAGCCCTCATGGCTGATGGGATCATCGTAAACTCCAATGCTGTAAAGGAAAATCTTAAAGGGAAGGTATTTTACAGGAAGGTATTTGTGATTCACAACGGGATTGAGATTGGAGATCATTTTGAGGTTAATGAAGCTTCGAAGAAATGGGTTGCTCATGAGTTTAACCTCACTGGTAACTTTCCTGTCGTAGTACTTGTTGCTAACTGCAATAGGAAGGTGAAGCGAGTGGACCTTTTGATTGAGGCTATTCCCTCGGTCTTAAAAAGCCCAACGGCCTATTTCCTGATTGTGGGTGATGGATACCTACGACCGGCACTTGAGAAAAGGGTTGTGGAGCTTGGAGTCGAAGCTTGGGTCCGGTTTACAGGCCAGAGGCAGGATATAGAACAGATTCTGGCAGGATGTGACTTGGCTCTAAATACCTCAGACTCAGAGGGATTTTCAAATTCTGTTATGGAAGCCATGAGAGCAGGATTGCCAGTCTTGGCAAGCAACATACCTGGAAACAGGGAGCTTATTGAAGACGGCCAAAATGGTCTTTATTTTGCTCCAGGGAACCCTCAAGAATTAGCCAAGAAAATTTCTATATTAGTTATGGATAAGGAGGAGAGGGAGAGGTTGGGAACCGCTGGACGCTATCGAATTGAACAGGAGTTCCACATTAACGAGATGGTGAAGAAATACGAGGAATTCTATCTATCCTCAATTAGCCTGCCTTCCTAATATCCCGCTTGAAAAAAAAGGTTCTGTACAAACGTGATATGAATTTTAAACCTGTTAATATATCTCCTACGCCAGTTGTTATACTTGATTGTGATTTTCGTTCCCAAGAAGGGATACTTCAAAGCTTCGGATCAAGGAAAATCCCGATTATTGGATTGAGTGCCGATCCAACTTGCCCGGCCTTTCATTCTCGATACCTAACTCACAAAATTGTTTCACCTCGTTTGGATGATGGTTTTGAAAGATATATTGAATTTCTTTTGAATCTGCCACATAGAGGCGTTCTTATTTACTCTAATGACGTTAGCACTGTTGTTATTTCAAAGTACCGTGAGGAACTTCAATCAGAAGGTTACCTGTTGAATGTACCCGATCTTAGAACAGTTGAGAAAGTCTTCGACAAGTTGGAGTGCTATAATCTGGCCAAATCGGTTGATGTTCCAGTAGCAAGAACCGAGCTCGTCAATAGCAGAAATGAAGTAAGAGAGATATGGGATAAATTCAGGAAGCCGGTAATTCTAAAAGGGACCAGGATGGCGGGCGGGGCATATAAGAGGATCAACAGACTTGAGGAAGTGGACATGGCATGGGAGGAAGTCGGAAGGTTGATAAGATCAAAAGAATATCAAGCAAGGGATTCAAGGATAATACTCCAAGAATGGCTTCATTACTCCATGACAGATATCTGGCACTGCGAAACAGTTTATAGCTCCAAATCAGAACCGATAGGATTTTTCACTATAAAAAAAATCAGGGGATCCCTCAACGATGATGGTACTTACAGCAGCCGTATCTTTGCCGGTGAATATGTTGAAGCCCCGGCTTTGACAGAGATGGTGGAAAGGCTACTCTCAACAGTCAAGTGGCAGGGCTTCGCTAATGTCGATCTTGTTTATATATCTTCTGAAGACAAGTTCTACCTGACCGAGGTAAACCCTCGCCTTCCGGGTTTCTCTTATTATCCCTCAAAAGCAGGTTTTGAGATGGCCTACTATTATTATGCTGACCTTACAGGGATCGAATATCAAAAGCCGAACGGTTTTTCAAGAAGCATCTACTTTGAGACCTTTCGATTTCCAGGGGATTTATCGGAAGGGATAAGGTATATACTAAAAGGCCAATTGCATGTTTCCCCTTTTTTGCGCTCTTATGCAAGGCTTGTTAACAAGAATCTGGTAAAGGTTATTGAACCTATCAAGTGGGACGACATGGGATTCACGCTTCATACACAAGTAAGGAATGCACGAGAGTTCTTAAGAAAAACCGTTGGCTACCTGGGTAGAAGGATGAAGAAATTTCTGACTTGATTAAGCATCGAGTTTACACCGACCATTGAAGATGGAGTTTAAAGTAGTCAAAAGCATTGAAGAATTCGTAAAGCTGAGGCAAGAATGGGATGATCTTTCTGCAAGGAACGGTGAACGCAACTTTTATCTTACTTATGACTGGTTCTATTGTGTTTTGACTCTGAGCCAGGATTTTTCGAGCGACATATACACGATAATCGTGCAGAAAGGTAAAGAGTTAATCGGAATCATTCCTTGCTGCATAAGGAGACGGCGGTTTCGTTTGTTCGATCATAGATCTTTAGAGATAGTTGGCAATATTTATTCACCTTATAGGGGGGGAGTCATCTTGAAGGGTTGGGAGGTTGAAGTCGCCCATGGCCTATGGAAGTTTCTAACAACAGATTTCTCCCGTTACTGGGATCTTCTCGTTTTTGAGGACCTTTCCCCAAAGGATGCGTTTGTACAGAGCCTGGTAGCTGTTGTCAAAGAGAAGCGGTTGCGCAACTGGCAGTCGGAGCAGTATGTCAACGTTGTAACGGATCTCTCTCACGTGAGCGATTCCGAAGAATACTTTAAAAAACTAAGCAAGAGTCATCGTCAGAATATTAGAACTGGTTTTAATAGAATGGTTCGTGAAGGCGAAATTGAGATACTGGCTATAGGAGGAGGTCAGGAAAGCCTGGATATTGGATTACGGCATTACCATGAAGTGTATGAAAAAAGCTGGAAAGAAGATGAGCTTGACCAAAATTTCCATCCTGGGCTTGCAAAATATACGATGGAAAAGAATTGGCTCAGGCTATTCATACTCTATTTTCGTCCCATAAAGGGGAGAGACTTCGGGATAGGATCTGACGGAAGATTTCAATCTTACTCGGTTAGCCCACTTAATAGAGATGTTACGACAGATGAGTATATTCCCATCGCTGCCAATCTGTTCTTGGCCTATGAGAATCACGCATATTATTTGAAGACAGCCTATCTGCAAGACTTCGCAAAGTATTCAGCCGGGACAGTATTGTTTTGGTATTCTGCGAAGTACCTCATCGATCGTGATAAATGTTCAGACATAGATCATCAAAAGGGTGACGAAACCTATAAGCTGAAATGGGGGGAGGTTAATGAAACCCGTTTTAGATTTGTGGTGGCCAATCCGGAGAGTATCCGGGGAAATATCGAAGTGTTTTCCGAGGTCTGTGCTATTCCGGTATTGAGGGATTTAAGGAAGAAGCTCAGGGTCGCAAAGACCGCACCAACCTCGGTTGAGTTAAGGTCGGGCAGTGGACTCAATTAGTTTTTTTCCGAAAGTAAGTCTTTAAAAAGTATGTACCGGTCGTAAAGGAAAATGTGATTATGATTCCGGCAGTCATTATTGGAGCGGACCTCGCGGGTGGCCTTGGTACGGCAAGGGCGCTTAAAGGGATTGGAACAAAAATCATAGGAATCTGTAACAACATGGACTCAAAATGTTGCCGGTCAAAAGTTTGGGATCGCCTTATTTGTATAAAAACGGGCGAGGATGGGTTTCTTGATCAACTGAAAGCAGTTGGAAAAGAAATTGGACAAAAAAGTGTATTGTTTTGCTCCCAAGATAACATAGTTCAGCTTGTTTCAGACAACAGAGAAAAATTAGAAGAGTATTACTATTTTGTGCTACCGGATAAGGAAACGCTAAATATGCTCATGGATAAGACCGAATTTCATAGGTGGGCAGTGGAAAAAGGATTCGATGTTCCTCAAGGATATGTTGTTACTTCCATTTCGGAACTGAAGAACGCACTAAATGAGATGAAATACCCGGCAATAATTAAACCCTTCGTCAGGACATCACTATGGGATGAGGTAAATGATTATGCTAAGATGATTCGACTCAATGGCGAAGAGGATTTGAAAAAAATTGAGTTTGACCTCTTCCATGTAGCAGGCAAATTAGTAATGCAAGAATGGGTCCCTGGAGACGACAGGGATGTTCACTTTTGTCTGACTTACTTTAACAGGGATGGGGAAGAACTCGCTTATTACACTGGAAGAAAGTTGCTCCAGTGGCCTGTGGGGTGCGGCAATACATCAATTGCTGTCGGAACTTTCAATGAGGATGTTCACAGGATCACAAAAAAAGTTCTGGATGCGGCAGGACATCGTGGTCTTGGTTCTCTTGAAGTCAAGTTAAACAGGGAGAATGGAA
>Ga0315284_10009721_pt1 | contig 13699 bp, 27 predicted proteins | sample YL17G09_16_MG_FD_203696 | JGI IMG/M metagenome (GOLD analysis project Ga0315284, IMG submission 203696) | Sediment microbial communities from Yellowstone Lake, YNP, Wyoming, USA - YL17G09_16 | ecosystem: Environmental > Aquatic > Freshwater > Lake > Sediment | place: USA: Wyoming | collected...
TTGTAGATTTACCAGTTCTTGTCACAGTCAGGACAATGGGCACCACCTGGATCTCGACCCCAAGTGTTTGTCGAGATCTTGCCTGGGTGCTTGCACTCTAGCTGCAGATGTTTGAAGTCTATTCTTACGTGCTCGATCTGATCTTTCAGGTTCTGAATCTGTGAACTCAGTTCATCTCGTCTAGCTCTGATCTGTTCAGGTGTCATGCTCATGTCCGACCACAGGAAATTTCAATTCAAAAGGAAGAATTTCATTCGTCTTCATCTTCATGATATCCATTATGGCCAACATCTTTGTTTGATCATCTTCATCTGAGTTACGAACTTTAATCGCTGCGGAATTTCGGATCATTAAAACTGCTTCCTCAAGATTAGAATCCTTAGACCCGACGATCTCGATGAGTTTGGCCGCAGCCATCTCTACAAGTTGGTTCTCTACCTCTATAACTGGATGACCATCCGGACAATATCTTTTGAGGATAACTTTCCTGGCGATCCTAACGCTGCATACTTCTATAGCTGAGAACAGAGTTTTACTAATCCCCGTTCTAACTCGAAGGTCTATTTGTACTTCCATATGTTTGATGTTACGGCCCTGGGTTTAAGATCTTCGACCAGGGCAGAGCCGTAAATCTAATCAGACAACCGCCGAAGTTGCCGAATTGCCTTCAACCCTCTGAACGAATTTTTCCGCTTCAGAGTCTGAAGTCTCTGAAATACTGATGGGGGAGGAGTCAGGTACATCATACCCCTCTCCCTTCTTAGCAAAAGCCTTGTTGTCCTTCAAGGCATTGTAAAGGGACTGGCGCGACCAGTATCCGAACTTCTGACATGCCATTTTGTAAATATCGGCAGCTCCCATTGGCTTCCCGTTTTTCAGAATAATATCAGTAATCACCTTCTTGAGTGAAGGTCGGTCTTGGGGTGATTCGCTTGTGGACGCCTTTACAGCCGCTGGGGCCTTCGTGGCCTTCTTCAGGTCCTTCTTCGGAGCCGCAGTTTTCGTAGCCGCCTTCTTGGGCGTCGGCTTCTTGGGAGCCTTGGGAGCCTTGGGAGATACCTTTGAGGCGGTTTTCGGTTCGGGCTTCTTGACCTGAACCTTTTTCAGACTGGCCGGAGCGGCAAGAGCCATATTCGAAATGCCACCGATGAGGGTTTGGACAGTTTTAGCGCTATCCTGGACCGCCTTGATCCTTACGTTCAATTTCGCCTGGTCCTTCTTGATGGCCAAGGTGTCGTTATCAATTCCACGAAGAAGTTTCCCTATCTTCGCGGTGTTGTTCCTGATTTCAGTTTTTGTTTGCGTCTTAGACATGTCGATTTATCCTCTAAAGTTTGAAAACCAACCCATAAAGTTGGGCCATACTGGATCTATACACTACAGCAAAACTTTTTTATCATTCCCAGTTTTCTTCGATACAATTTTATACCTATTTATGTCGGTACCAGAAATTACTCCAAGCTTTCTACATATGTACTCTTTCTTGGAAGAGTGATTCATCAAAGTTGACTGCAGTCTTTCATTCCCTGAGGTTTTTGAAGCCGCTACCAAAAGGTTCCAAAGAGACGTGAAATCTGGTTGACTTTTCATTTAACTACCCGACCTATATAAACTGAACATATGATCAGTACGCATGATTCAAAAGGTTCCAAAGAAGTATGGAACTCGATTGAAGCCTGTCATCTTAACGATACTTCTTTTGAAGTTAAATACGTGATTAATTCAGTATAGTTCAATAACTCAGGAGGAAAAATGGGATACGACGAATTCACTGAAAAACTTCGGAAGGTTAAAGAGGATTTTCGAGTTTCTACAGGAAAATATCCAGAAACTGTTGATGAACTTGAAAAATTTTTAGATAGACGTTTGTCCAGACCGAAACCAAGGGCTGCAATGGCGGCAAAAAGCCTTCGAATGCTTTTTCCATAATATGATGATGCCACTTCATGAAGCTTGGTCGATCCTTGGTAAGGACATCAATGTCATCATGAATGGTATATCTAAACTTCCCCGCAGTGAACGGTCGGGTGCAGTATCAGACCTATCCAAGGAGGCGAAGAAACTATCAAGGGCTTTGCTTGCAAAGAATCACCCGGACATGGGTGGGGATGCTGAAAAATTTCAAAAAGTCCAAAACGCGTTGGAAGCGATATTTCATCACGCAGAAATGTTTGAGAAGAAAACCATGGAAGCTGCCAGAAAAGCTGAAGAATCTATGGCTCGACGTTCAGTCTTTATCGAGAAGAAATAACTAAACGAATGGGAAATGCGCTCATAGTTTCTGTCGTTCAGTTTAATCCTAGGCTTGCAAAGTGTCATGCCGACGTTATAGACAATTTTCGAAAACTGAAACCACTAATCAGCCAAGCTCATGATATGGGAACTAATTTTTTGGTTTTCCCCGAACTATGCTTGACCGGATACTCTTTTCTCAATTTAGATGAAGCCATGCTGGTGGCTGAAAATCAGAACGGACCTACTTTCCGTTTCATGCAAAACGTTGCTGTGAACATGAAGTCATATGTTTCATGGGGATACGTTCGCATAGACCCTAAAACTCGACGTTTACACAATTCTGCTACTATGATCTCCCCTCATGGTGAAATCATATCGTGTTGTGATAAGATAAATCTGTTTTCGACAGATTTTCTCTGGTCAAAACCTGGCATTGAACCCGCACCAATTGTTCAAACGGATCTCGGACTTCTGAGTGTTGTTATCTGTCGTGATTTACGTGATAAGATCCCAAAAAATATTCCAAGGTTATCCTCAGACGATTCATCGATATTTAACGGGAAAAAAGTTGATGTTGTTGCCGCTTGCGTAAATTGGGGGAAGGGAGGTTTTCCATCTACTTCTTGGATGGATTTCGTGGCAGACAATTCGTGTGTTTTAGCGGTGGCAAACCGATGGGGTAAAGAGGCCAACGGGTCATTCAGTCAAAACTTTGGTCAAGGCGGTTCTGCAATAATAGAACCAGACTGGACAATCCATACTGGTGGTTTAAAGTTTAACGCTGACTGCGTTGTAACAGCGTTTACCGGAGGTTCAATATGAGTTGCGGATGTCCAACCGCACCCGCGTGCGGGTGCGATTTTTCGATGTCGGACAATGTGAATGACAACTATCAGTATTGCACGGTTTGTGACGGGGATAAATCTGATTCGTGCAATATTTGGTACGTTGACGGAGTATGCAAACTTGATCAATTAACATATGACCAAGTTTGGTTGATACTCGAAAGGATTCCACGTGCTAAACAGGACTTATTAAATATCACAACCGACCCAACTCTAAGGTCGCTTGCAAATGACTCTCACCTAATTTCGGATGAAATTGAATCAGATAAAGCTGCGTCAGATCTAATCAACAAAGGGAGAGGAACTGGTGCTGGAACTCTTCCATTCTATACCCTTTTTAAGGGTAATATTGATGGAAGCTAAGAATAACCTAACGGTGAATCACTGACGGGCATTCCGGTGCATGTTCTTCCCCGTAAGGTGCGAAGCAATTTTCGCAAGTTGGTTTATCCAACATTGAATCTGAAAAAACCGATGGAGCATGTAATGTTCCGTCGCAACTAGGATCTGATCCGGGAATTGCGTGACGAGGGCAACGAATATCCTGTGGATCTTGCCACGGTTCGCGTTTAGCTCCGCATCTATCACATTCTTGAACTTGGTATTCTAAATCATTCGGTCCGATTACGGCTCGAATAGATTGTTGCGCGATCATCAAGTCTTGGACGGTTTGCTGCACCTGTGCGTGATTATATCCATCAGCCGTAGCTGACCACTGATTGAAGTTATCTGTTGGAGTCCAGTGCGTCTTTTCAAGAGTGTACTGTGCTGCATACATCGCCATGTTTGCGGCTTGAACAAGTTTCTGCAGAGACGCAACCGCTCGTGATAGTTCTCTAACGTTATCGCAACGTGGGTCTTCAACGTCAAAATTACTGGCAATCGCTAAGATACGATTTGATAGGGTATCCGGTTGATTAGCGTATCGACGCAAGAAATACTGATTGTGCTGGTCTACGCACTTCTGATGGGCTCCGCCCCATGAACGTTTACCTGGGTGAAATAACTCAACGTCCAAGTCTATCTTACGATATCCGCAGAAAATGCATGTGATTTCTTGGTCATCCGAAATAGCAAGTGCGAGTGTAATGGTTGATGGAAGACTCATTTTTGTTTCTTGTTTTTCTTTATTGTCAAACGTTTTGCACGTTTCAAAGGTCCGCCATAATAACCATCATTAGTGTATCGGACCGCCATAATACCCCGCTCTAGCACGAGCTTCAACAATCCTTGCTTTATCATTAACAATTTTCACCAAATCGATACCAGTCGCATAGGCAAGAATCACTGCGTAGATTATACAATCTGCCAACTCACTTTCAACGGCAGTTTTTTTCCCTTCAACAGTGTCCCCGTTCCGAATCGCTCGGAGTAGGGCTCCAGTGAGTTCGCCAGCTTCACCAACTAGGCCAAGAGCGTAATATATGAACGGGTCATTACCGAATGCTTCATTCGGTTTCATATTTTTGATTGCACACATAACATGATGTGATGATATAGCTGCCGACATAATGTCTTCATTTGCAGTCTTCATTTTTTGCATCAAGTCATCAACTCTTTGATTAACACGAGTAGAAATGTCTTCAGGTAGGCCGGATGCTATTAAATCGTTTAACTCTTCAATTTTTGCGAGTATTTCGCTTTTACATTTATGACCGGAACCCATACCCTTTCGATTCATCAAAATACTTAGGATGTTGATTTTAACTTCATCCTTTGTTGATTTCTTATTCCATAATTTTTCATCAATTTGAATGAGTTCATACCCATAAATTTCGGCAAGAGCTTTCTTTTTTTGATCACGCTCTTTTTGTTTTGCACTAGAATGATAACGAGAACCTTGAAACTCAATTAGTGTTTTACATGGTTTAACACAGACATCATATTTGTACCCACTAAGTTCATACTCGAGTTCTGATTCAAACCCATTTAATACTATAAACTGATGGATTTCAGTGCTTGGTCGCGAGATCATTCCTGCCGAGCATCCACAAGTAAGTGACTTGCCAGATTTTATACTACTAAATCGTGGTCTGTATTTGTCCCCACAGTGTGGACAAATTGCAAGAAATGGTCTATCAACACGGTGTACTGTCTCCAATTGAATGGGTCCACCGAGTGGTATGGAACCTGCTGGTATTGGAGTTTTGAGCGTTGCCAAAGTCTTTCGGTTTTTCAAATACCACTCACTGATTTTTCTCGAACAGTGGCCGCAGCTACGTGATAACCCTGATGTAACAGTATACACTACATGTCTTTTTTCATTGCCACATACACAAACAAATATTTCTTTTTTCCGAGACCCTTGGTGTAACTGTTTCGGAAATTTTATTCGCAACCTTCCGAATCGTCTGTAAGCCCACCAATCAGGTGGCATACTATGGCAATTGTTACATGATGTAGTTTTTCCATTCGTAACATCTTTAACAATGATCGGTTTATTTTTACCGCATTCACAAATCCAAACTTCTTTTTTAGATGATCCAAGGCTCAAAATTTTTGGTTGTTTCAACCGAAGCTTGCCGAATGTTTTAGTATGCCACCATTCTGGTGACATTTCATTGCACTTCCCGCAACTACTAGTTTTACCGCTTGTGACATCTCTAACAATTATGAATTTACTATTCCCACATTCACATACGAACTCCATCTTTTTACGATATCCAGTACTGATGGTGGCTGGATTCTTAAGTCGAATTTTCCCGAATTTCTGGATCGCCCACCATTCATTAGGTTTAATTACGCTGTTCATTTAATTTCTCACAATCTGCGTTTAAGATGTTTACCTTTTCATTCGATTCTCAAGAATCATGGATCTCTTCAGCTATAATTTCCAAATCATGAGAACACGACCCGGGGTGATTAATTGGTAAAACACAATGTGTTCCAACCTGATTCAGAATTCGTTTTTCAGCAGGTAACTCAACAAAACTCCCGCAGTTATTACTCTCATACACAATGTGATTAGTACCACATTCTGGACATTTATCACCAACATTCATTTCAAGTACGGCACCAACCCTCCAACAATAAAATCTGTTCATTTCTTACATCATAACTTGAATGGATAAATTCGTTCAAATTTTCCCACTGCGTTGGTAACGAGTTCGTCATAGAATCCTGAAAGAATAAACTCGTTTCCGCCTGACGTGATGAAAACCACACCTTTATTCTTAACCGACATTTTATGAAGATCCTGGGTCATTCTTTCAAAATACGGTTTAATTTCTTGGTTCCCCCGCTCTAATTCACGTATCATGAAGTTATGTAAACTCATAAAATCAGCAGCTTTCACGACTGATTCGATATATTTTTGTTTACCAGTTTTCTCTTGTAGAGATTTAGATACTGAAAAAAGTCTCTTTAAAGACTGAGGAGACTCCTCCATCACCTGAATTTCAGCTTCATCAATCGCTTCTCTCAAAGCTTCTGAACGATACTTAAATGTTCTAACAATATCCCCTGATCCTATTCCTTCTATGATGTCATGTATGGCTGCCTGTAATAGGCAAGCCGCTAGGGTATCGGTATCATCAGGGTCTAAAGCCGTGTGGATCATGGCGGCGTAGACTGTAACCCAATAGCTGTGAGTCGAGACAGACTCTTGGGTTACGATCGGAATCGTGCTATACCTTGGCGTGTAATCAAGTCTTTGGCACTCATGGGTCGCTAATATTAATTCTTTCCACATGTTGGATAGTACACTTGATCGTCACTTCTTAGCACGAACGCTGGGACCAAACTTTGATCGAACTGGTACTGCTGGTGTGACCGCAACAACTGGTACTGCTGGTGTGACCGAAACGGGAAACTTCACCCAACGGTGATCCTTGAACTGTTTGTTTACATGTTTATCGTCAGGAAATGTGCGTTCAATTTCTAAAATTACCGTTGGTTTTCCTGGTGTCAACTCAAGTTTTAACTTTGTTACAAAACCAACGGTCTCACCGTCTATTGTAATTTTGACGTGTTCGGGTTTACCATTGTCTGGGATCTGAATGTTAATTGTCATTATTCACCATTTCGTCATGTCACCAATGATTGAAACGGTCACATAACACTCAGTATCGGGGATTGCAATTGATGGGTAATGCGCCCACGCTTCCAACGTGACCGTAGTCATTTTCGCGGGCCATCGTTTCAGCGCCCACGCTGGGAGAAACCGGATTTTTACCGAGTCCCACCATGTAGTTGGATAGGAAACGGCCTTGCTGTCTGTCTTGCGTGTCGCAACTTCGGCAACTATCTGCAAAATCAAAGAATTTGCCATGCTTGATAAAAGCGAATCCCTTGTTGATATTTTCAAATTGGCAATTGAGTCGTTTTGTATAAGTCTCTCTGCCGTGAAAATTCTCTTTTCTAAAGTGAAATCCATATTTAATCCATTAAGGCAAACGTTTTGGAGTTTTTTCTAACTGTTGAATTTCGTTGTGTAATTTTACACTCGTCGATTCATCAGGAGTGAGATCACATATCATAACTTCTGTTGCACCTGACTCGATCAGTTGGGTTACGAGTTTTTCTGCCCCGAGATCGTCCATGAAACCATGATGGACAACAGTATCCCCATCCCTATCCCGAAATTCAATGGAACGAAATGTCTTTTTTTGTACCATATGACCGTACAGAACTATAAAATTTTGGTATTGTGTGGTATGGGAGCGCCCAAATGACTAAGGTACTTTTATCCGGATTTGAGCCTCAGTGGGGTATAAAGAAAACTCCATCCGGAGAGTTGGCTAAGGTGTGGGCAAACGGAGATGTTTCAATCCCCGGGTTTTCTGTACGTGGAATAGTCCTCCCGCAAATATTCGGGAAGTCATCAGAAATCCTAAAAAATGAAGCTATTCGGTTTAAACCGGATTTCATTTTGATGTACGGAGCTTCTCAACACGATAGTCCCATACGATACGAACGTTTTGCCATCAACGTTATCGATACAGCGATGGGTGATAATAACCGAATACCGATCCGAGACTCGAGCATTATTCGCGGGGGTCCAGCGGCGTATGAAACCAGTATTGAAATACTGGGAATGATTGAATTTCTGAAAAGTAAGGGCGTAAACGCAATACCTAGCTATCATGCCGGTACGCATACGTGCAATGAACTATACTACCAAATAATCCATTGGCTTAGTTCAAATCCGTTTGAGCATAAAGTGCACGCGTGTTTCATACACTGTGCTTTTTCGAACGAATTCGGGGTAATCGAAGATAGGGGTTTTTCTACTCCTAGTTTCAGTGATATAATTAAATCCAGTATGGAAACGATCCAGTATCTCGGTAATTTGACAAGGTAGAATATGAGTCCAGAAAATTTACAAACAAAGATTGTAAAAATAGCTGAGTATCTGGAAAGCCAAGAAAAGCCAAGCCAAGCCATGACGGCTGCCTCAGTTAGGTTACTTTTGACCGAGATTCGGACAGCCAACGAAGGGGCAGACGCAAACTTCAGAGCAGCCATAAATGACCTCAGGGGCCTCATAAGTAATCTCAGAAAATCCGCCAGAACTTTGAATCCCCAGGACGAGGCCCGTGCAATTCTTGAAGAAGCAGTTTCTAAACTTAGCGCGGTTCTCGGGGTAGTAGTACACGAGTTCAAATACATTAGTCAAAACACGTAAATCTCCAAGCCGGGTCAGTATGACCGGCATGGAAAACATTCTAGACCAAAATCACCCGTCCTTCGGCGTAGAAACCGCAATGTTTTTGTTCGCCATCGGGGCGAAAAATCTCGTGGTTGAGGCCCAGAACCAGTATGCGGTGGCCACACTGGAACGCCTGTTGATTCAAAACAACCAACAGGTTTCAGAGAAATGTAGGGTCCTGTGTGTGTTTCGCGAATGCACCGAAGCTGGGGTTCGGGACGACGCGGTGGACGAGGTACCCTACATTGAATTCATGATGGATATTGTCAACCCAAAGTGGCTCATGAACGACAAGGTGACCCTTGCCTGTTTCAACCACTCTTGTTCTCCTGAAGAACGCACCCATGCATTGAATCGGGCGAAGGCGTTCAAGGCTACTGCTTCGCCGTCACACTCCGCCACCGTGTCCAAGATGCAGGCGGTTTTTTCTCCTCCAATTGTGAAGGAACAAGTTGACCCTGACGCGTGCAAGAACCTCTCGTCGGCTCTTTCAGGCCTTGGATTTAAGAAAGCGGAAACCGAAAAATTCGTTCGTAACCTTGGACTACGTGTAAACAAAGAACCGATCACTGATCTCCTCCGAGAGGGAATCAAGTGTCTGGCTTCGTAAGTCCGAATCGACAAGAGGTATATAAGTTATGAACACTGAATTAATCAAGTGGAGATGTGCGAACTGCGGAATTTCTAGTTCGTCCTCCGAGACCGAATGCTCCGGATGCGGCGGTTTCAGGGTAGACAGGAACCTGAACAAGAACAATGATAACAGTAGGCTTCTGTCTACTTTGTCAAACAGCGGAAATGAGAACGTCCAGAATAACGTCAACAACGTTTCCGTACAGGGTAACGTTAATCTTGGAAATTACTTCGATCAGTCTGACGATGACGATGAGTATGACACTCAAGCAGTACAGACTGCCCCTGCCAGAAGTTTTTTCATGTCTTTCTTCATGGTAACATGTGCAATCGCCATGTGGATGGCGATATTCGGAATGACGTCAATATTTGCATTTTTTGTTTGGGTATTTGTAAAGGCGTCTTTCGCCGCGAGTGCTGGTCTATGAACATTATAGCCTACGGTCCTCCATCACCTGATAAACCATATATCCCGAAAATGGTCATTCTCGAGGATGGATCGAAGAAATTTGAAATCGAAGTTTCGGAAGCTCATCACGGTGGACAACAGTTTGCATTTCTTGATGATGGGTCTTTTGGAGAAGTTAAGGATCCTGAAACCGAAGTTTTGGATGCTCCTCGTCATATTCCAGACGGACGTTGGTTTGCGGTTCTTGACGACGGATCTTTTGAATCCTTCGAGGCTGCAAAACGGGAAGAATGGGCCGCAAAGAAAGCTTCAGAAATTGTTTTGTCTGCCCGAGTACCGAAGGCGGATCCATTAGCCACTCTCTCATCTCTTCGTGCGGCTGCGGCACTTGTGAACATTCCTCTCTCTGATCTTTTGGCAGCTATTCAACTTTTTGGAGAAAAAACTAAGTCGAGCGGAAGTCTTTACGAAACTTTCATTCTTATGCGAGCCAAAGGTGGAACACTGTGAACTTTTATATCCCTGCGTGTGGTGATCGTCTTATCCTCGAAAAGGACTGGGAATTCGACCTTTACCTCGAATATCGAAACACTGACTTTGCCAAGTCACTTGATTTGCTCCCGAAAGACGGGAGCGGTCATTATGAAAAGGGAGGAGGATATAAGAAGGTACGCGGTATTGTAAAGGCCGGTCTCACTCTAGAAATTGCTCGAGTGTACGTCCGTCAATTCAGCAAGTCCGCTATTCGTGTCGGTGATGACTACGACAGTATCACTTTTCGAGTTTTGAAAGACGGGAAATCGGTTAAGAATTCACGTTTTTGGGTGAAGCTTCCGGATACTTATTCGATCGAGTATCGACAAGAATCAGATTCTATGTATCGTAATCGAGTGAAAGCTGTTAAAGAAGTGATGGAAAGCTAGTGGGTCACGAATGGCGTATGACGCGATCCACGGATTTTTTAGGGATCCCAGGATTGTGGGAACACGGACATAGTATTTGTGACCGGTGTCTTCTCATAAAAGGTGACATTCTTTATATGCCGTTCATTGGCAAGCCAACTCCGATCAGTAAAGAAGAACCTGATTGTGACCAGATGATCATTGACTCAGTAATGAAAACCTGATATGAATCACGTATGGAAAGACACCGATCCGAAAACTATGAGCGTTAGTCATGTTTGCGAAAAATGCGGTATTACCAAATCTCTGTATTTTTATAGTAATCTTCCTGGCGGTCTTGTTGGAAAGAGTCAACAAGTTGTTTCAATCGACAATGGTGAGCCTGACTGTGATCTGATGCTTTTTCAGCACGTTATGTTTTCATAAGTGTAAGTTTTCCAATGAACAAACCTAAAGAAAAAGCAATGACGGTTCGCCTCCCGACAGACCAGGCAGAATCACTGGAGATGATTGCAGTTGTTGAGGGTAAACACATAGCAGATATCATACGCGTGGCCTTGGCTGAATACCAGCTCAAACGTACTATGGACTCTGATTTTCAGATCCAATTGCAGGAGTATATCAGTCGTCTACGCAACGCCCAAGCAGAGTGCACTACATTATAATCATGATAGACCTTCTGTCTCGATTATATGTATGTCACCATCAGAAATTTCACGTTTGCTTGTCAACATAGCAAACAAGATAGATATGTCCGAAAGACCGTCCGTTGCGAAAGTCGCATCTGAGATTAGGCAAATTCTTGCGGTTTTTCCTGAAATAGTTGTAATTTCAGATTCTTCACATGGGGAGTTCTTACCCTCTCGCGAAGACAGAGACTCAGCACAATTTCAGTGCCCGGTGACCTACCGTGGATCGTATGGTGGGAAGCAATTTGAACTGGAGTATACCATGAGTATACTCGTAACCAATAATACGGAAGCTGACGAAGATGGGGAGTACGTGAAAACGTCCGCGAAGGTCTCACACTTCGGTGATACAGATAATGAATCAGTTCGTGTAAGACTTGATGGAGTGGACGGGTCAGACTCAGATGTTGATACCATCATATTCAGCGATGCTTTTGAAAAGGCCAATCGAGACCTTTCCAAAAAGATAGAATCTGAGATTGTAGACTCAGACGCCGTTTCAGAATGGATAAACGAATCGGCAGATTCAGCTGAATACGAAGACCCGTATTCTTACTACGGAGTTAGAAGAAACGACTTTTAGCCGTCACGATTCCATAATTTCGCGAGCGATGCAAACACCGCAGTGATCGTTTTTAGACCACCCGGCCCAACCGGTAGTCCCGTTTTTCATAAGAAACTGGATAGCCTGTGCGTTGGTCTTACATTTCTTGCAAATCATCGCGACTTTCTCACCCATAAACTCGTGATTTCGTAGAGACCTGTGTGTAACGGGGATGAAGTCATGACCATTGTGTCGGATTATTTTGGACTTGGTCATTGTCTGTCAACTTCAGCTAGTTCACTAGTCTCAGTTTAGGCTTCCCAACAGCCAGACGTTCGGCCCCTGGCGGAAGTCCATACATCTTTACGAAATTTTCACGAGTAGTTTCTGTCTTAATATGACAGTACACTGCCAAAGCATATGCTGGGTCAGTTCGACATTTATGAGACATGTCAGCCCAACTTCTACCACGAAGTGTGTGATTTAGGCATACTGAGCATACACCATCATCAAGCCTATTGACTTCGTAACAACCCTTACAACGTCCAATTTGACTCATAGTTCCCTTACTATTTCCTACTCAAAGTTTCCGGAACGACTCCGGACTTCTTTGAATAGATACAGTAAGACTGAGCGGATTTCCGGTTGAATTTTCAATTTTGGACGGAAATAGATTTCCGTCTCGATTTAGCCACACTCAAAATACTGTACATTTCTATCTGTTGAGTCTAAAGCGGTTTTCTGTCGCTTTATAATTAGCGTATTCTCTGACTTCACTCCGAGCATTTCGCGAATGATCCCCAGAGCAAGTTGAGCATCATAGTCTTTACACGAAAACGCGTCAAGTGCAAAATAACTCTGGAGTGGCCAAGCATGCAACGCGAGGTGGCTGGTAGAGATCACTTGCAGAGTCGAAATACCGCCCTCATCCTCGAAATTACCCGTCGCTTGAGCTCTCGCTAGAATCGCATGATCCACGGGAACCTCATACACCTTAACATCATCAAGTGGCTTCATGCCGAGTGCTTTGACAATTTTGTCGAAAAGACTGAGCAAAGTTGTTTTGTCGAATACACTCGGATCGTAGACCCGAGCGTCCATAATTACATGAAGCCCGGCCGAGCTTCCATTGATTATGTTAGCCATTTCGTCCGTCAGGCAACAGGTGGAGAAACGGGAGGCTGACTGTCTTTTGTGGGGTCAAGTTCAGGAGGCAAAGGTTTCTCTCCCTTGAAAACTCGGAATAGATCAGTGAGTTCGTGAACTAAAATCGCGCCCGGGGGCCCGCCAGCAACTATCAGTGCCTGCCACCAAGGAAGGCCGATCGCCACGTTTCCAACAACGAACAACGCAAAACCGAGGACAAGCAAACCAGCCTTCATGACGGCTTTCTGCTTGTCCGTTTGAATCCAAGATGTCCAAGACTTCAATGTTGAAATCAATAGTTTTAAAATCACGGCTGCGAGTGCAGCGGCTGCGAGTAATTTTCCAGAAGTTTCACTGCTTTCTTCTTCTTTCGAGGCAGAAAGAACTGTTTTCTTCTGAGAAGCAATTACCGACTTAAGTTCCAGAACCTGAGCGCATAGCTCAACCGGTCCATTACACTTTGCTTCTTCTTGAGCAAAAATCGGACTGGTCAAACTAGACATCAGTCCGATAGTTGGTAAAATAGTTATAGTTAAAATGAGAAAGAAGGACCGGATTTTCATATAGAACCTTTCGTTAGACACGTTAACTATTCACAACTTGTTAGTATTAGTTGTGACTTCTATCGACTGTCTGATCTTCTGAT
>Ga0315284_10009722_pt1 | contig 13697 bp, 8 predicted proteins | sample YL17G09_16_MG_FD_203696 | JGI IMG/M metagenome (GOLD analysis project Ga0315284, IMG submission 203696) | Sediment microbial communities from Yellowstone Lake, YNP, Wyoming, USA - YL17G09_16 | ecosystem: Environmental > Aquatic > Freshwater > Lake > Sediment | place: USA: Wyoming | collected...
GGCGACCCTGAGATTTCTGTGTGACGGAATGAATGCGATGCTCGTGTTTAACAGACAGGGAGGGCGGCAGCGCGCGCGGTGGCGCCTCACTCGCCGCCGGTGGCGGCGGTCGCCGGCGCGGCCGCCACCACCCCCGCCCCTCCACCAACCTTGCTCGGGCACGCGCCGTCGTCGCAAAACGAGTGCGGCACGGTGTTGAGGGACATGATGGCGCCGCAGCGGCTGCAGGGGGAGGGAAGGGTGGGGCTGCAGGTGAGGAGGCTTGCGCGGCACGCTCTCCTCCCTCTCTCCCCCCTTTCTTTGCTTCTCATCTAACCTGCACTTGGCCATGCTCTCGACGCGCCGCACAAACTTGCCCCCGTTCTTCAGCCCGCGCCGGTGCGGAGACACCTTTTTCTTGGGCGTCGCCATCCACCGCGCCTGGATCGTCACGGCGCCGGCCGACGGGCCGGCGGCGGCGGGCAGAGCGGCGTGGTCGGCGCGGCCGCCGCAGGCCAGCGCGGCGACGCCGCGCCGAGCGCTGGCGGCCGGCTCGGCGGCCTCACCCGCGCGCCGGGCGGCGGCGGCGAGCGCGGTCGCCACGGATCGCATGGCGCGGACGCAGCGGCGGGCGCGCCGCGGCGAGTGAGCACGCCTGCGCCGGCGGCGCCCATTCCACTCGCTCCCGCCGGCCCCGGCCGCGCCCGCTCTCCCAGCAGCCGCCGCACGCGCCGGCGCGGCGCGGCATGCGGTAGCGACCGGGGCCCGCCCCCAAACCGCCGCCCGCCCGTCCCGCGCGCCGGCGCCGCCATGCGCCTCGACTGGTTTCGCAAGCGCCCCGCCGCGGTGGACGCGCCGCCGCCCCCGGAAGCGCCGTGGCGCGGCGCCACGTCGCCGGCGCCCCGGCCGTACCCGCTGCACGCGTCGGCCGACGCCGACCTCGCGGCCGCGCTCGCCGCGTCGGCCGCCGAGGCGGCGGCCGATGAAGAGGCGGCAGCCGTGGCGGCTGCGACCGCGCTGTCGCTGACCGCGACCGCGGGCGCCGCGGCGCGCGCCGACGCGCTCTCCTACAAGCTGTTCGACACCGACTGCCTGGACTACGGCGACGCCGTGTGCGACGGCGTGTACGATGTGCGCGGCGCGTTCGGCGGGGGTGGGCGCGGCGGGGGCGGCGCCCACTTTCCGTCGCTCGCGGCGCTCCGCGCGCTCGCGCTCGACCCCGGCGATTCCCGCCTCGCGGTCGTCGTCGACTTTGGCGCCGACCCCGCCCTGGGCGCGGTCGACGCCGCGGCGGCGGCGGCCCTGGCGGCGGCGGCGGCCGACGGGCCGGCCGCGTGCGTGCGCGCGCTGGCGCGCGTCGTCTGCGAAGCCCTCGGCGGGCCCGGCACCCACGCCGAGCTCGCGGCGCGCGAGCGGGCGGCCCTCGCGTCCCCCGCCGCCGCCGCGGCCCGCGTGGGCGCCACGCTCCCGCTCGGCGCGCTCGTCGCCGCGCGCGCGGGGTCCTCGCGCCACCGCGCGCTCCTCTTCAAAGCCTTGGCCGACGCGTGCGACCTCCCCTGCCGCCTGCTGCGCGGCACCTTTTACGCGGGGGGGGCGGCGGGCGGGGCGGATGGGGGGGACGTGGCGGTCGTGCACGTCGCGCTGGGCGGCTGCGAAGCGGTCGTCGACCTCGCCGCGTGCCCCGCCTCCACCTGGACCGCCGACCAGCCGGGGCCGGGGGCCAGCAGGAGCGCGGCGCCGGCGTCGCCGCCGTGCGGCGAGCGCGGCGGCGCGCTCGCGCCGCCGGCGACCGCCTTCGCCTCCCCCGCCTCCCCCGCCGCCCCCCTGCGCGCGGCGCGCTCCTCCGGGGAGGAGCTCATCGACCTCACCGACGGCCGCCCCGCGACGCCCGCCGCGCCGGGCGGCGGCGCGTCGCCGCGGCCGGCGTCGGCGGCGGGGGGCGGCGCGCGCGCGGGCGCGGGCGGTTTCGAGTCGTCTGCGTTCGCCCCGGCCCCGGCCGACCGCCTGCCGCCGCCGCCCGCGGTGTCCGCGCGCGAGCGCGCTCTCGCCGCCGGCCTGGCGGTGGCCGACCCCTTCGTCGGCCTCTCGCCGTTTGCCGCCGCCGAGTCGCGCGCGCGCGGCGCCCCTCCCCGCCCCCCGCGCTCGCCGCGCGACGCCGTCCCCTCGCTCGCCGACCTCGCCGCCCGCGTCCCGGTCACCGTGCCGGCCAACCGCGCGGCGGCGTCGGCGTTCTACGAGTTTGGGGGGCAGGGGAGCGGGGGCGTGGCGCAGTCGTCGGCGGCGCTGTCGGCCGCCGCCTCGTCCTCCTCCGCCCTCCCGGACCCGCTTCCCCCCCTGCGCAACGAGCCGCCCCGCGCCCGCCTGGCGGGCGCCGTGTCGGCGCCGGCGCACCCATCGGAGAAGGCGGCGGCGGCGGCGACCGCGTCCGCGTCGTCGTCCGCCCCCCCGCTCGACCCCGACGACGCGGCCGACCCGTACGAAATCGACCCCGCCGAGCTCGCCGTCGGGCCCCGCATCGGCATCGGGTCATTTGGGGAGGTCTACCGAGGCACGTGGCGGCGGACGGACGTCGCGGTGAAACGGTTGCTGGATTCCGAGTTGGGGGATGCCGGCATCGCCGATTTTCGCCGGGAGATCGCGCTCCTGCGCCGGCTGAAGCACCCCAACGTCGTCCAGTTCCTGGGCGCGGTCTCGCGGCCGCCGCACATGTGCGTCGTGACGCAGTTGGCGCCGCGGGGGTCGCTCTTTCGCCTGCTGCACCGGCCGCCGCCTGGGACGGTGCCGGTGAAGTTGGCGGACCGCACCCGGGCCCGCATGGCGCTCGACGTCGCCCGGGGAGTCCACTACCTCCACTCGTGCCGCCCCCCCATCCTCCACCGCGACCTCAAATCGCTCAACGTGCTCGTGGGCGCCGACCTCTCTCTCCGCCTGTGCGACTTTGGGCTGGCCCGGGTGCGGGCCGCCGCGGGCGGCGGCGCGGCCCCGTCGCGCGCTGCGACCGCCGAGTACTCCGCCCCGGAAGCAATCCGGGGCGAGGCCGCGTCCGAGGCGTGCGACGCGTGGGCGTTTGGCGTCGTCCTGTGGGAGCTGTTCACGGGGGCGGAGCCGTGGGCGGAGACGCCGGCCGTGACGGTCGTCGCGGCGGTCGGCTTCGGGGGCGCGACGCTGCCGCTGCCGCCGACGCTGCCGCCGGCGATCGCGGCCACGATTCGCGACTGCTGGGCGGCCGACCCCGGGGCGAGGCCCGACTTTGGGGCGCTGTGCGACCGGCTGACTGCCTACCTGCGCGCGACGCCGCCGCCGGCGCGCGGGGACGCGGGGGGGGCGCGGCCGGCGCCCGCCGAGTGACGAGGTGGCGTGGCGTGGTTTCTGGTGGGGCGCGTGATTTGTGTGAGCGAGGCGCGGCACGGCGCCGGAAAGAGCGAGTGTGAGAGACAAAGCTTCAATCCGCCATCATCCATCCCTACACGCCCTCCTCCCTCGCCGCCCCTTGCTTGGCCACGCGCCGCTTGTAGTCAAAGTAGAGACACTTTTCGTACGCGTGCCGCGTCTCCTTGCACGCCCACGGCATGTACAGCGCTTTGCGCCGGCACTCGTTGAGCGGGATGAGGAGGTGGGCGCAGTGGTCGCGGGACGCGAGGTCGACGCGCGCCGCCCGGAGCTCGGCCTGGGGAGGGAGGGAGGCGCGATCGGCGCGCGCGGCGGTTGCCGCCGACTGTCGCCGTCTCCCTCGTGCCGGGGCCTGACAGGTCCCCAGATTGCGCGCGCGGCACCGCGGGCAAGGCCGCACGCGCCCGCAGTCGCACCTGGCTCGCTTTCATCGGCGGCGGAGCGTGGTCGGCCCCCATCGCGGGCGCGGTGGCGGCGGACGCGGCGTGGGCGGCGACCGGGGGCGCGCCGGGCCGGCGCCGGCTTGAAGGAGGAGTGTGGTGTGGCAGCGGAGGACGCCGTTGAGCGCGAGGCACGCCCACACCCCGCGCCTCTCCCCGATGCAGGGCCCGCGCCCGGCGACCGCGCCCGCGGCCGCGCGCACCTGCGCGCGCCCGTCCGCGCTGGCGGCCGTCACGCGCGCGCGCGCGTCCCCGCCCGCGCCGGCGGCCGTCGCGCCCGCGGACGCCGCGCCGCCCACCCGCCGCGCCGCGCTCCTTGCCGGCGCCGCCGCCGTGGTCGGGGCCGCCCTGCCACCCCCCTCCATCGCGGTGCAGGGCCTGACGGCGGGGCGCATCCCCGGCCTGTCGGCGCCCGACGCGGCGGGGCAGCAGACCTACCGCCGGCCCGAAGGCAAGTCGGGCGGCCACGGCGTCGGCTGGTCTGAGATCCCGCGCTACTCGTTTCAGCTGCCGGGGGGCAAGGGGTGGGAGGAGACGCCCGTCTCGATCGCCGACCTCGGCGGCACCGAGCTCGACCTCCGCTTCGCGTCCCCGGCGGACGGCTCCCTCGCCGTCGTCGTCGCCCCCGTGCTGCGCTTCGTGGACGTCGGCTTCAACGCGGACGTGCGGATCGACACGCTGGGGCCGCCCGACAGAATCATCGCGGGGTTCGCGCCGGAGCTGTTTGGCGCGCCGCTCGAGGCGGGCGACGTGGAAGAGACGGAGGTCGTGAAGAAAGGCAACCTCACCTACTACCGCTGGCTCGTCAAACCGTTGCTCGGGTCGACGCAGCGGCACGCGGTCGCGGCGACAGCGGTCGGCAACCGCGTCTTCATCCTCACCTGCGCCGCCAAGCCGCGCGAGTGGAAGCGGGCGGGGGCGGAGCTCAAGGCGATTGCGGCCTCGTTCACGGTGCCCGGAGGGTGACACGGGGGGGAGGGTGGAGGGAGGGGGGAGGGTGGAGGGAGGGAGAGGAGACCGAGCGTGAACACGGCGAGTTGCTGCATCACCCCTCCCCCGCCCCTCTGCTCTCGCCGCGCGGCACAAACACGCCGTAGCGCTTCATCTTGTGGCGGAAGGAGCGCTTCCGCGAGAACGCGCCGTCGACGCGGCCCGCGGCGCCCCCTTCTCCCTCTTTTTCCACGCTCGCCCGCACCGCGGCCGCCAGCGCAGCCGAGGCGGGGGCAACGACGCACGTCGCCCGGCCGGCCGTCCCGGCGCGCGCGGTGCGGCCGACGCGGTGGAGCCACTCGACTGCGTTGGCCGCGAAATCCGCTTGGATGACGTGCGCGACGGCCGCCACGTCCAGCCCGCGCGCAGCGGCGTCTGTGGCCACCAAAATGGGGGCGGCGCCGGCGCGAAAGGCAGCTAGCGCCTCGGCGCGGGTCTCGGCGCGCGCCGCGGCCGAGTAGGGGGCGGCGGGCAGGCCGGCGGCGTGCAGGGCGGCGACGGCGTCGTCTACGGCGGCCGACGTGGCGGCAAAGACGAGGGTGCGGGGAGGGGAGGCGTTGGGCGGCGCGCCGGCGCGCGCCGCGGTGACGAGCGCGGCGGCCCACTCGGCCCCGTGCCCGTCGCGCTCCAGCGCCACCCAGGCCACCTCCACCCCGTTCGGCGGCGCGTGCATGTCAGGCGCGGTGATCCAGGTGGCGGTCGGCCACTCCATGCGGAGCAGGGCACCCGCCGGCGCGTCGCGCCGCGCACGGCGCGACCGCGGCGGCGGGGGGGGGGCGCCGTCGGGGGTCAGCATGCGGGCGTCCTCTGGGAGGGTGGCGCCACAGAAAATGTACTGCCTGCGGGGGGGCGGCGGCGGCGGCGGTGGCAGCGAGGCCGGGGCGGACGGCCACGCGCGCGCGAGCGCGCGCGCGCCGCCCGCGCGTGCCGCGCGCCGCGCGGCCAGCGGGAGTTCGGCCAGGCCTCCGGGGCCCAGTCCGGCCCATTCTTCCGCTTGGGATGCGTTGGTCGCGGCGTCGGCGGCCCTCAGGCCATCGAGCAACTCGCGCGACGCGTCCCTGAACCCGCCCCCCAGCAGCGCGTCCGCCTCGTCCACCACCACCGCCCCCGTGCGCCCGATGACGGCGTCTGGGGTCCAGTCGCGGCCGGCGCCGGGGCCGGTGGTGGCGAGGAGGGAGGCGGGGGTGGCGACGGCGATGCGCGGGGGGGGGCCGAGAGGGGGGGTGCTGGAAATGCGCGCCGCGGCGGCCGGGTCCCCCAGGAGCGTCCCAGCGGTGGCTGCCACCTGGTCGCACAGGGCGGCGTTGGGGCAGAGGATGAGGATCGAGGTGGCGGGGGCGGCGGCGGCGTCGCCGCCACCCTCCCGCTCCCGCTCCCTCTCCGCTAACCGGCTCAGCAGGGGCGCCAAATAGGCCAGCGTTTTGCCCGAACCGGTCTGGGCCGCGATGACGGCGTCCCGGCCGGCCAGGATGGGGGGGGCGGCGGCGGCCTAGGCGGGAAAGGGAGGAGGGGGTTGGCGGCAAGGACGGTGCGACGCCTCGCAACCGCCGCCCTTCATTCCTCGATCCCACCTGCACCGCGGATGGCCTCGTAAACCCCGCCCGCTCCAGGCCGACCACGACGGCGGGCGAGAGGCCGAGCGAGGCGAAAGTCGCGCCGCCCGCCGCAAAAAAGGGCGACGACTCGGCGGCGGGCGGCGTCGACATGGAAGGCGATGCGGCGGCTGAGCACAAGGCCGCGCGCGGCGGCAGCGGCGGCGCCAGGAGCCGCCACCGCGCGGTCGCAGGCGGCGGCGGCGCATGCCGCGCCGCCGCGCGCGGCGCAGGCGCCAGCGCAGCCGCCTTGGGGCAGCGCAACTGCATGGCGGCGCGCAGCGCACCGCGCATGCGCGGGCGGCGGGGAGAGGAGAGGGTTGTGTGAAGGGACTGCGGCCGCGCCACTCGCTGGCCACGCTCGCTCCTCTCTTCCGCCCGCGGTGGGTTGCACACGCCGCCCGCGCGGCCTGTGCAGCCTGCTGCAGCGTCCCTCCACCCCGCGGCCCCTTCAAGCAAAGACTCCCCGAGTCCACGCCCCCAACCGCCTCTCCCTCTCTCTCAACGCGCCATCGCTTCGGCCGCCGGCGCAGTCGTTGCGAGGACGGCGGACGAAATCTGCTGGCTCAAGTCGCCAAACGCGGCGGGCGAGTGCGGCATGAAAATGGCGTTGGTGCGCGAGGTGGAGCCGATCGACTAGAGATAGAGGGAGGGGAGGAGAAGGTTTCGGAGCGGGCCGAGCGCCGGCGGCCATACTTCCCGCCCTCAAAACCCCTCCCCTCTCTCTCCCCACCTGCATCGTGTCCAGCCACTGCGTCATGAGCATGAGGGACAGGACGTCCCGCGAGTTGACACCTTCCACCTGCGCGCCAAACTCTTTGACGCTCTCCCGCAACCCCGCGACGATCGCCTGCCGCTGGCGCGCGATGCCTTGCCCTTGGAGGTACTTGGCTTCCGCTTCCGCCTCGGCTGCGGTGACCGACAGGATCTTGTTGGCCTCCGCTTTCTCGCGCGCGGCTTGACGCAGGCGTTGCTGCGCCTGAATCTCGTTCATGGCCGCCCGGACCGACGCCTCTGGCGGGGTGGAGGTGTGGGCGTGGGCGGGCGAGGGCGGGAGGGGGGCGCGCGCGCCCCGCGGGCCCCGCGCGCCCACCTGGCGTGATGTCCGGGATCAGCGCCTGGAGGATTTTGAAGCCAAACCCCGACATGGCCTTTTCCAGCTCGTTCTTCACGGCGCTGGCAATCACATCTTTGCGCAGGAAGACGGCGTCGAGCTGGCGGGGGGGTTGTGTGGGGAGCGGTCCGCCGCGCGCGCGCCGCGCGCGCGCCCCCTCCTCGCCTCGCCTCACCGTCAGCGTCGGGCACGTCGCCCGCACCGAGTCAAAGACCCAGGCCGTGATCTGGGCGTGCGGGTTGGTCGTCGAGTAGAAGGCGTCGTACCTAGAGGGGGAAGAGAAAAGGAGGGGATGGGCGGGCTTTTTTCTCCTTTTTTCCTCCCCAATCCCTCCCACAGCTCGTACACTTTGTCCGGGTCGACGACGTACTGGACAGACACTTGGACCGTGACAAACACGTCGTCCGCGGTTTTCGACTCGACGCGCACGTCGAGCTGCTGCACGCGCAGGGACGTGGGCGCGTCGCCGGCGAAATACTCCAGGGGCCAGGCGAGGCAGGAGAAGCCGGGGGACGCGATGCGGGCAAAGCGGCCGAGCTGGAGGGGCGGGGGATGGGAGGGGGCCGTGTCGTCTGGCCACGTGCGCGCACCCCCCACACCAAACCCTGTCCCCGCGACGCGCCCCGGGAGCGCGACGGGCGCACTGGCCGCAACGCAGGCCGGCGAGCGCGGAAGCCGGCGTTGACGGCGCCCCCCTGCCCCCGCGCCCCGCCCCCCATCGCCGCGCATACCCGCTCCACGACGCGCACGGACCCTTGGCCCACGCAGCCAAAGCAGAGGAAGGACATGTGGGGCGGTGGAGTGTGTGTCGCGGCCGGCGGGGCGGGCGTGGGGGCGGGAGTGAGGAGAGAGAGTGCGGTGCATCACCCTTCCCCACTCTCTCCTGCGCCCGCCGTGCCCGCCACCGCGCGCAGGCGACCATGGTGCGCGCTTGTCATGTGAGGGAGCCCGCGCGCACGACCGTCTACCGCGCCCGTCGCCCCCCGCATGCGACCTCCCCTCCCTCTCCTCCTCCTCCCCTTCAGGGATACGCGTCTCGTTACCAGGAGTTGCTGGCGGCTGCTCACGGCGACGTACTTAGGTGGGAAGAGGGTGGGGTGGGTGGGTGAGGGGCGGGCGACCGCGCGGCATGCGCGCGCGGCGCGCGCGCGCCGCGCCCACCCCCCCACCACCCGCCCACAGATCTTCCTCGCCCTCCAAATCGGCGGCCGCGTCCACCGGCGCCCGGTCGCCGTCGCCCGCACGCCGGGGGGCGGGGTCGCCCGCCCCCCCTCTCACGTGCCTCGACCGGCCGGCAGCCGGCCTCGCCCCCGCGTCGCCCACGCGCGGCATTGGCCCGGTGACGGTGAGAGAGAGGAGAGGGAGGAGAGAGGGAGGAGGGGCGGTTGCGCCCCTCTTCGCGCCGACCCCTCCACTCTCCTTCAGGGCGACACCCGCCCCTGCCGCCCCGGCGCCGCGCGTGCCCCCGCCCGCCCCCCACCCGCGGCCGCCGGCCTGGCGCGCGCCGTTGTCGAGGCGACCGGCACTGGCGCGGCCGCCGCGCTGGGCCTCGACCCGGCGTCGCGCGCGCGGGCCTGGACCACGCACTCGTTCCGGGCGCGCGCGGAATCGGTCGTCACGCTCGAACTGGCGGGGCGTGAGACCGCAGGCCTCGTCCTGCGCCTCTGCTTCGCCGACGCCGCGTCGACGCCCGCCCTCGTGCGCCTCGCCCACGCCCGGTCGCCCGCGCGCGCGTTCGAAGTGCTGGGCGACGTGTCGTTGAGGCCGGGCGGGGAGAATGGTGGCCGTGGCGGCGACGGCGCGGCCCCCTCGCGCTCGCCACCCTGCCACGTTCTGCGCCTCCCCTCCTCCGTGGCCGTGCAGCGCTTCCTGCGGCTCACCTTTAGGGGTCACCTGCACCCGCCGGGCGGCGGGTCGCACCGGGCGACCCGGATGCGGGTGCTGGCGCTGGAAGGGGCGGCGGCGGCCGCGCCCGCCAAGGCGCCCGCCAAGGCCGCCTCCAGCCTGGCGTCCGCGGTTCGCGTCGTCGTGGACACGCGCGCGGCCGCGTTGGAGGTGGCGACCGCGGCTACGTCGACCCCCGAGCCCACGCCCGCGCTGCCGGCCGGTGTCACGTCGGTCGTGGCCGCCGCGCGCGCCCTGGTCGACGGCCCCTCCCCCCCCGCCCCCGTCACGGTGTCGCTCCCCGGCAGCCCGCAGAGGGTGCGCGCGCCGCGGTCGCCGCCGGCGCGCGGGCCGCGGTCGCCCACGCGCGCGGGCGCCGCCCTCCCTTCCTCGCCCTCGCCCGCCGACTTCTGGACCGCCCTCCCTCCTTCCTTCATCACCGGCAGCGTGTGGGAGGCCGCCCCTGCCCCCGCCGCCGACGTCGCCCCCATGGTGGCCGCGTTTGGGCGCGGAGCGCCGACCGCCGCGCGCGCGCCGCCGGCCGAGTCCTCCCGCCTGCCGCCAGGGCTGGCGACCCGGGTGTGGGCCTTACTCGACCGCCTGCGCATGCAGCCGCACGAGCTGGCGGCCACAGTGTCGGCGCTGCCCGGCGTGGCTCCCGGAAGGAGTGCGCCGCTCGCGGATGCCGACTTGGATGACCTGGCAGCCGCGCTGCCGCCGCCGGGGGACTCTGCTGCTCTCTTTGAGCTGCGCCGCACGCTTGTCGGCGTCGCAGACCGCCCCAACGTCCACCACCCCGCCGACGTCGCGCTCGCCGCGCTCGCGAGCGAGCGCGACGCGGCGGCCGCCGTCGCGGCCGCGCGAGGGCTGCGCGCGTTTGACGATGCTGCCGCCGCGGTGGAAGGCTCGGCGGCCGACTTGGAGGCTGCCTGTTCCGCTGTGCGCTCCTGCCCCGCCCTGCCACGCGCCCTCGGCGCCGCGCTCGCCGCCGGCAACGGCCTCGCCGCCGGCGCCACGCCGCCCGCCGGCGTCCCCATCGTGGCGCTCCCGCGTCTACTGGCCATGCGCCCCGGCGGCCGGCGCCGGGAGGGCGTGGCGGATTGGGTTGCGGCGGCCGTCGTCGCGGCCGACGTGCGCGCCCCCGTCGCGCTCGCCTCGCTCGCGCCGCCGTGCCGCGCGGGGGCGGCCGTCGACGCAGCCGCCCTGCCGCACGATGCGGCATCGTTGGCGGCGGCCGTGGAAGGCGTGCTCGACGTGTCGGAGGCGGCGGGCGGCGCGGCCGCGGCGGCTGTGCGCGCGTGGGCGCCGGCCGCGGCCGCGCGCGCCGAAGCCGCGGCGGAAGCGGCTTCTGCCGCCACCGACGCCCTCGCCGGCCTCGCCGCCTATCTGGGCACGCCACCGCCGCCGCCGCCCGACGCGGGGGCGCTGCTGGGGGCGGTGGCCGAGGTGTGCGAGGCGGTGGCGGGGGCGGCAGCGCGCGCGGCGCGGGCCGTTGCCCGCCCGGCCCCCGCCGCCCCCGCCGCCCCCGCCGACTCATCCCCGCTCTCGTTCCGCGTCCTGGGTGGGGGCGCGTCCGCCGGTTCGCCCATCCCGCTGCCGTGCGCGGCGGCGGTGGCGGCGGTGGCGGCCGCGACCGCTGCCGCGGCCACTGCCCCCGCCCCCGACGCCGCCTGCGATGCGGCCGCCGCCGCGGGCGTCGCGGCGGACCCGGACTTTGCGCCGCTGCGCGCGTCCTGGGACGCGGCCGCGGTGGCGGTCGCGGCCAGGCCGCCGCGGCGCGCGCGCGCCGCCGCGCGCGCGTCGGCGCCCGCGCCCCCTGCCCCCTCCCCGCCCCTCATCGACCTCGCCACCGTCGCCAAGCAGCGCTCATTCTCCCCGCTCAAGCGCCGGAGGGCGGCGTCCGACGCCGGCGCGACCCTCGGCCCGCTTGCCGTCGGTGCATCGCTCTCGGGCTCTTTTTCGGCCGCGCTGGCGGCCGACGCGCTGGCGACCGCGGCTGCCATCGAGGGAGAGGCGGAAAGCTGCAGGGTCGTGGAGGAGACGGAGGCCGAGATCGAGGCCGCCGCGCCCGAGCCTGTCGCGCCTGCGCCCGCCTCTTCGCGCCCCCCTGCCCCTCCTCGCCCCCCCGCCTTCCTGCTGGCGTCGGTCGCCGCCACCAAAGCGCGCGCGGCGGCGACGAAGGGCGGCTTTGGCGTCGCGTTTGGGTCGCCCGTGTCGACGCCCGGCCTGGGCGCCGGCGTGGGCCGCGCGCCGCCGTCGGACGATGGCACTGCCTCGCGCCCGGTCCGGCCGCCGCCCCTGATCCCCGCGGAGGAGGCGTCCCCGCCGCGGCTGCGCGCGGGCGACGCGGGCCACGGGCGCGGCGTGCGAGCGTCGGCGCCCGCGGCCGTCGGCCCGGCCGCGCTCGTCGCCCGCCAGCGCGCGGCGTTGACCAGCTTCCGCAACGCGCTGCACGCGCACGCGACGACGCCCCCGGGGCGGCGCGTGACGGTGAGCGGCGATGGAGGGGGTGAAGGGGTGCGCGCGGTCGACGCTGCCGACGCTGCCGACGCCGTCGCCACGCCGCGCACGCCCGTCGACGACGACAACGATGCCGGCACGCCGCCGCCTCATTTCGTCGCCACGCCGGCGGAAGATGTGCCCCCGGCTGCCACCCCGACCGCCGCGCGTGACGCGGCCGCCCTCACCGCGGCCGCGCTCGCGCTGTCGCCCGACCGGGACGACCACGATGAGAGCCCCATGTCGGCGGCGCCGCCGCCGCCCGCGGCCCGCCCCGCGTCCTCGTCCGGCGCGCGGCCGCCGTGCGCGTGGCCGCGCACCGCGTCGCCGCCGCCCCTGCACCGGGCGGCGTCGCCGTCGGCGCCCCGGTCCCGGCCAAAGGGGCGGCCCGGGCCGGGGGAGGAGGAGGCGTCGCCGGCGTCGAGCGTCGCCCCGCGCGCGCGCGCCCCCGCGCGGTCGCCGCCCGACGTCGCCTCCCCGCCGCGCGTGCCGTCGGCCGGGTTCTCGACGCTGGGGTGGACCGCGGAAGCGGCGGCGGCGGACGCTGAGGCGGCGGGGGCCGCGGCGGCAGCCGCGGCCGCGGCGGCCGAGAGGAGAGCGCCCATGCCCCAAGCACCCGCTTCGGTGCGCGCCGCGCGCTGGACGCCCCGGCGCGCCGTCCGCAAGGCCAACGCGGCGCGCGCGGCCGCCGCGCCGCCGCCGGGGCCGCTCGAGGACTCCGTGCGCCGCTCGGCGCAAGGCCTGCCGCTGCCGACGGACGGCGGCTTCGCGGCTCCGGCGCCGCCCAGGCCGCGCGGCCTGCGCGCCCTGTTCGGGCGCAAGGCGAGGGCGGGTTAGGCAGAGGGTGCAAGGGAAGGGGCTCGGGGCAACCGCCAGCTGTGACACCGAACGGGCTGCCGCCCGGGGGAGGGAGAGAGAGAGGCGGAGAGACGCCTTGGTGGGAGGCTCGGGCCGGCCGCGCTTGCACGCGCCCGACGCCCTCGCCCCACCGGTCGACCCCCCCGCACGCCCCGCCCCTGGTTCCATGCTTGTTCTTTTGGCGGCGTCCCCCCCGCCCCCCCCCCCCCCCACCCGCCGTGCTCAGTAGCGGTAGTGGGCCGGCTTGAAGGGCCCCGTCTTGGCGATGCCCAGGTATTTCGACTGGTCGTCGGTCAGCACGGTGAGCTTGGCGCCCAGCTTCGGCAGGTGCAGCGCGGCCACCTTCTCGTCCAGGTGCTTGGGCAGGATGTAGACCTGGAGACGGGTGGGGGTGGTGGGGCGGGTGGCGGGCGCGGGGGGAGAGCGCGCGCGCCGCCCACGCGGCGCCCGCCCCTCGCGCGCGCCTTCTTCTCGTAGCGCCCCGACGCCTTTTCGTTCCACAGCTCCAGCTGGGCGATGACCTGGTTGGTGAACGAGCACGACATGACGAACGAGGGGTGCCCCGTCGCGCACCCGAGGTTGAGCAGGCGCCCCTCGGCGAGCATGATGATGCCGTGCCCGTCGGGGAACGAGAAGCGGTCGCACTGGGGCTTGATCGTCTGGCGCTTGACGCCGGGGTAGGCGACGAGGCCGGCCATGTCGATCTCGTTGTCAAAGTGGCTGGCGGGAGGGGGGGGGGGGGGGGGGGTGTGGTTTTTGCTTATTTTTTGGGGGCGGTGCGTGGCGCGGAGCGCCGTGGCGGCCGCAGCCGCGCGAGCCCCCCCCCACGTCCTTGACCCAAACCGCTCCCTCACGCACCCGATGTTGCCCACGATCGCGTTGTTCTTCATGCGCGCCATGTGCGACGCCATGATGATGTCCTGAGAAGGAGGCGAGGGGCGGGCGGCGTGG
>Ga0315284_10009723_pt1 | contig 13697 bp, 15 predicted proteins | sample YL17G09_16_MG_FD_203696 | JGI IMG/M metagenome (GOLD analysis project Ga0315284, IMG submission 203696) | Sediment microbial communities from Yellowstone Lake, YNP, Wyoming, USA - YL17G09_16 | ecosystem: Environmental > Aquatic > Freshwater > Lake > Sediment | place: USA: Wyoming | collected...
GTGTGTCAGCAAGTACCCGTGCCCAATGGGCAGCAACACAGTCACATTGCCGGCCTTCGTCACAGGGCCGCGGGCAAAAGCCATGAGGCACAGTGACAACCACAGCCATCCTTAATTTTAAATAAATACAAAAGACTTGACGCAATAAATACACAGCGGTCATGCCAAAAACTCATATCCTGGATCCGGCGCAAAATACACAGTTCTTTGCGTTTCCCAGTGAGACGCGGCAGATTCGGGGCCAGAGCACGCTTGATGTTGGCAAGCTCTATGCCCAGAAGATAATCTACATCACAAAAACCGCGCGCGGCTGGGGACCCACCAAAACCGAGACGCCCTTCGTACTGCGCATTGCACGGAGTCTTCTCACGGCCAAGCGGCACTACGTGTTTCGCTTTGATGTCAACGAAGTGGAGCAGTTGGCCGAGTGCCACAAGTTGGCCAGTTTCACTCATCGCGAGTGGGCCGAGGAGTTCATGCGCACTGGCACTATAGAGTGCCAGGGCACTTGCGCGCACAATCAAGAGTGCAAGCAGCGCCTGCCCGTTCTCGCTGACAGTTCACCGTACTGGGAAGTTGGCTGCTTTCTTGTTTCAAACAAAAAGCTGGTCTTCAGTCCGCAGATTTGGAAGTATGGAGCAACTAGTGCAACGCCTGTACGACCAGTTGAAACGGGAGTGCAGTGACGAGGATGAACAGCTGACTGTCTGCAATTTGCTGCTCAGTAAAGTCAGCCAGGCAACGGATGTGTCGAAATTGCATGCCGGTGGACTCGCTGAGATGCAGGCGTGTACTGCGATTGGCCTGAAGTGGAACCGGCAGGGGATTCATGGCGCTGATGCTGTGAATGCACACGGTGAGGGCGTGGAGATCAAAACCTACAAGCGAGTGCAGGGTGGCAACAGCATGAGCATCAACTACGCGTTTCCGGCTCGAAAGAAAGGCGAATCGGATGAAGTTTACCGCACCCGCGTGGTCAACTACTTCTTGACCTCACCCAAGTTCATTGGCGGTCACTACTGGGTCGCCTTCAATCAGGAGAAGACCGAAGTCTACAGGTGGAACTACGCCGACACAATGACAGTGGCCACGCTGGTGAATGACTACTTGAAGCGGAATCCCACATCCAAGTCGATTAATTTTGGTGGCACATTGTGCAAGCAGTGTCACCGCTGTCACAAAGTGGATGCAATCACCAAGCTTTACTTGCCCAAAGAAGCCAGCCAGAAACGTTGTCTGTTATTGAAGGAATAAACAAGTGTTTACTTTTGGACTTTGTACACATCCTTTCCTCCACCCAGAATGCGGCCAACAACAACAGCCATGTCGTTGATGTCATTTCTGGCTTTCTGGCGATCACTACTGGTGTGATACATGAGCAAGGCATCAATGAAGCGCCACCAAGCATTTTCGATAGCCTGTTTGCGTTGTCGAAGAGAAAGGCGATTCTCTCGAACAAAGATATCGACGATTTCCTTGCTAGAATAAGCGAGACTCTTTCTCGCCTCATCAAATATGGCGAAAAGCGTGGTCTTCAACTGGTTGATGAAGTTGGTGTAGCTCTTGATGAAAGCACTTTGCTCTTTTTTCGAGAGTTCACGAAGAAATGCTTCCAAACTGGACATCCATTCACTGTCCGTAATCTCAGTCCCCGCACCGCCTGCTTGAATTGCAGTAAAGTAGGTATGAGCTAAGATTTCGAGGGCATTGCGGTAGTCGCCCTTCTTGAAAACCCGGCGCACATTGACACCAACATCGACTTCTGTGAAGTGCTGCGCATCGGCAATCTTAGAGTGCGGATGCGCGTCAAAGTGGGCTTCCGAGCAAAAGTGGAACTCAAAACAGCCCGAGCACACAAACATGTTGGACTCGTCATCCTGCTTTCCACATTGTCCGCATGCCACAGGATCCATGACCGGCTGCCTTGTCAACAGTACTAAGACGCTAGATTGAAACTCAATAGGCCTTTTACTATCTCAAAGCGTGTCCATTGCCTCATTCTCTGGCCAAATATAGTGTGGCTTTTCGGAGCAGCGGGGATCACGAGCCGTGACAAAGCGGGCAAACTGCGGCATCAGCAGGATCTCTTTGGCAGTGGGTCGATCACCGCGGCCCCACTTCAGCACATGGCGTAAGAATTCAAAGGCCTCTCCGTCTTGTGAGGCAAGAAAGTTGTAGCACGGCAAAGCACGAATGTACTCGCCAATGTGCTTGGACATGTACTGGCCGACTTGACTGCCATAAAATACTGGACACTCTTCAGGACTTGGAAACCCCAGTAGGAGAACAAGGAAAAAGGCCTGACGAGCGAGAAAGTCAAGATTTCGAATGTTGATCAACTCTGAGATCGCCGGGCTTGCGACGTGTCGTTGGTTCTGATATATTGATCGCACGAATCGCAGGATTCCCGAATCAATGACGGGGAAGACGAACTTCTTCATCATGATGAACAAGGTCAGCGCTGTTCCGAACACCTCATCGCTGTTGCAGTAATTGATCGACTTCTGCTGATTGGTAAAGAACACAAAGTCAGGCGCCAGATTCGTTTCCACATTGTTGATGGCATTGTCGCTGTGATGGATGGGCTCGGCCAAGCCAAAGTCTAGCAGCATGGGAACCAAGGTGACCCCGCGACAAACCAAAGGAATGCGATAGTGAACACCCTCAATGAGGTAGTGTGTCACAGGTGAGCGCGCAGCAGAAGCGGTAACCCAGTTTTCTGGTCGAACATCACGGTGCTGGAAGTGGTAGGCGTGCAAGATGCCAATCGCATGAAATGATTGGAAAAAGCAAGAAAAAAGCGTGGTCTCAAACTCCGTGTAATCGCACAATGAACCCAGACCTATGAGGTTTAACTTGAGTGAGTTTCCATACTCAAGCAGCATGTACTGGAGTGTGAAGAGCCCTTCATCCACCACGCGCACATAGTGCGTAACAATGAGATTTGGAGTGTGTGGGCGGCAGAGTTGGTCAATGGCCCGGTGCACGGTTGCTTCGAGTGTGTAGCTGGGTGCCAGCAGGACTTTTAGGAAGAGGAAAGGCCGATTAGTTTGTATCAGTGCATTGGCTACGTGACGCACACGAAAGAATTGAACCCTTTGATTGGTTATTGTTTGTTTCGGACTCAGTTGCAGCATTTCCTGCGTTTGTTTGGCATTGCAGTTGTCCGCTTCAATGTAGTAATGCGCTTCTTGCGCTGGACACACCTCAAGCGTCTCGGAGAGAAACAAGCCCGGTTGCAGGTACAAAAATGTATCAAGAATACCCATGCTGCTTTTAAAATATGAAAATCTTAATTTTCATTCAATTGGTAGTGGATCCTCGGGAAATTGCGATTCATAGGCCAGCCAGAGGCTCGGTGATATCACATAGCTGCCGAGCACATCGACAGTGTAGTGATTGCGCGCCATGATGATCAGTGGTCCCATCGCAATGAAGCTGCCCCACGCTACCGAGCGGACACGCCGTGCCCAGTCGCTACTCAATAGCTTCGGGGCATAGCGATGTGTTGTCAACGTGAGCACTGCTGCTGTGAGAATGTGCCCACTGAAGAAGAGATCTCCACAACTTCGTGGCGAAAAGCGAAACAAAATCTCGTGAATCGTGGCGGGTGGAAAGTAGTGCAGCGAAGAGGGCTGACAGTGCAGTGCCGGTGCTGGTAGGCTTGTGGACAGATAGAAGAGTGCTCGCAGCACATGGCCTGCACTCAGAACGTGGCCAACGCGCACAAGCATGTTCACAGCGAAGACCTTGCTGCTCTTCTGCAAGGCATAGAGAGCCAGTCCACTGGCAATGCCAGCATTCAACAGCGTAAGCCAGTGTGAGAGCTCAGACAAATGTGTCGGCAACTCAGGCAGTAGCTCAAACCCAATATCTGGCAGGCGGCCCATTCCCAGCGTCAATTGGTTGCGGTGAGAGGCCAGGTTGCGAGCGACAAAGGTGATGCCATAGAACAGCACCGTAGCCGGCACCGCAATGTGCCATCGGCGACGTCGCAGCAACAAGAGTTCCAAGCGCAATCGCACATAGCAAAGCATGCAGCTGGTTTTATGTTATAAAGCACTCAGTCCTGGCCGCGCATGAATCCAGAGGAACCCATCGATACCGGCACCGCACTGGAGTGGAGCAAGCGCATTGGCGCCGACTACTCGGAGCGCATTGAAAGACTGAATCAAACTCGCTGTCAACTGTGCTTTCGCCTGCATCAGCAAGAGAATGGAAGTCCCCACGTCTGCGACAAACGCAGAGCAAAGCTGGCCGAGGTGATCATGGCTGCGGTGGAATCATCAACGCCAGACTTGACCCGCGGTGACCAACTCTGGGCACTGGGCAAAGTGGCCGACAGTTTACTCTCGAAGTATCTGACCAAGCAGACGCAGCACCGACAGAACTCGAGCAAGTCGAAGAAGAAGCACACAACGCATCAGTAAAGCAAAGTTGTTTCAGCCGAGTGCGTGCAGGCGTTGATCAAGATCGACAATCGCCAGATACTTAGGAAGCACATTGTAGATTGAGATAAGCAGTATCAGAAAGATGATGAGTTTTGTTGAAGTGCGCAAAGTGATGGAGCCATCGGTGGCGAGAAAAGTAGTGGTCATGTTTGTGATTATGGTGGCCGTAAAGAAACCGGTCACAATGATCATGAAGTCGGAGATCTTCAGTATCAGCGTTGTGATGCCAGGGTAGGGCAGCGAGGCGACCGACGCCTTGATGTACATAAAAAGGCCCAAAAAGAAGAGTGCATTGAAAATGAACACAATCTCATTGTGTATGTCCATGAAACGCACTACAGTGGCGGCCAGCAGACCGATCAGTACGATCTTCGAGCGCTCCCATAGCTGCACCGACTCCTGTCCAGCGATTTCCATGGCTTTTACTTTGGCACTACTTCTTGTTGGCAATGCGGGCCGCCTTAATAGAGGCCAGTATTTCATCTGCTTCCCTCATCTCGCGCTGATACAGCGTTTCCTGGGGCTCTGCAAAGTGGGAGAAGGCGTCATCCTCCTCCATGGGATCCTCTTTCTTCACCTCGACAAATGAGTCGAAGTTGGTGGGCGCCGCAAGCTCCTGCTCCCGCTGATAGGCTGCGCAGACTTTGTCATAGAAGGAGTTCTTCTTCATGCCAACTGCCGCGTCAATTTGCTCGCGCTGAGTCGGATCACTCAGCTTCGAGAGCAGGACTTCCAGATTCTTGGGCTTGGAGAGCGATGCATCATGTGTGAAGCCGGCCAGGACTGGCGTCAGGATTTCGCGGATCTGCAAGTTCAGTGGTGCTGTGGTCCAAAGCTCGTCTGCGGACATTCTCTTGCTGGTGCTAGCTTTGTAGTTGCTGCAACTGGGCTTAATACACTTAAAGCGAAAAAGTTGTGCATGCGATCAATTGCGTTTTAATTCGGCCATGTCGCGCACACAAGCGTTGAGCGTGGTTACGAATTCGCCTCGTCTCACTGGAGTTTCTGTTGTCCCAAACATGTAGTGTTTCTTGACAAAGAGGCGGTTGTCATGATCAGGTCGAGCCACAACCACACAGCGCACGGTATTAGCATTACTCAAATCATCACAATAACATTCAAAAACGGTAACCTGTGGATTGGTCAAACGAGGCCAAGTCACAGGTGAGAGTTCTGGAATTGAGATCCTGTAGGGAGACTTCTGAAAAACGATGGTCTTTGTGAAACGAATCCGTTGGCGCCAGTCAGGCAGAAGATGAAAGAGGTAGTTTCGCACGTGCTCAGATATTGCGGAGGCCAGTGTGTATTTCATAGCGCCGCTCCAACTTAAAAACGAACTGTGCCAGTGATAGAACGCCTCTAGCACAGGAGTGTCACACTCTAGTACGATTCCCAGGTAGAGCAATTTGTGCCATAACCCGGATGAACATTTGCACAACAGTGACTCTATCTCCGCTTCCATTTTCAAGTATTTGTCATTTGACTCAATTATAATTTAAACATCTTTATTACTTCCAAAATATGACAGAATCAATATCAGTCAAATGGACAGAGCGATCATTCGGGTTGGTGAAAAAAGAATCCATTGTGACTTTGACACCGGAGCATCCTCGGTATGCCATGATTTCTCGTTTCTTGGAGTCCAGTGCGGACAAACTTACATTCGGTTGCTACAACCTCTGCGCCTTTCATGAAATCCAACGGGTCACTGCCAAGAGTACTGGCGAGCCTATCACTCTTGACAGTATTCGCGAGTGGAGACGAATGATCAAAAACGACCACGTTTACTGGACAGAACGCTGGATGTTGCAATTGGAAGACAGTGCCAAAGTGAAATTCCTTCTAGTCAACGAGTACAAAACAGTGCTCAATGATGAAGAAATCTACGACTATGATCTTTAAGAAGCTTCAAGACCTCCAGGCGACTCAGCAAGACCGGGATCTAGGACAAGCATCAATTTGGCAAGGCGGGGCACATCGCGCGGATCGGCATAGAGACCGCGGTGAATAAAGACAGCCACGCCCATGTCTCCACCACGGGGCTGATCACGTTCTGTCTTGATGTGAAAGGCACCGGCATCCCAATAACTCTGCAAGGCGGAAGACAGTTCGACTTGTTGCTTCTTTGTCAAGAGGGTAGACTTTTCACTGAAACCAGTACTATGGAAGATGCCATGTGCAATTTCCGCGCGATGTGTTGTGCCCTGGAGAAAGCCAGTCGCAGAGTAGATCAGCGGCTCAATGCACAATCCACTGTGTGCAGCCCAGTTGTCCTTCTGACACTCGATGTTGCAGTAAAGAGCTTGACAGCAGCTGCATTTCATCTCAGCTGGCTTGAAGCAAGAACGACATAGCGGATGCACTGAATCAAACATTTGCAGTTTCTCAACAGGTTCCGGCGCCTGCACAATCACGACCAGCGTGCGCGTTCTCTCACGCAACTTTCCATTTGGCACTGCTCGCCACTCCAAGACGTACTGGCGGCCCAGTTGTGAAGCCCGCAGACGGCGGACATGTTGAATTGGGCCACCCGGTACCGCCTTGTCCGATTCAATCCAATGTGTGATCTCCTCCAGGCCAGCACTGACGTCGATTTGAGTCCAGTAATGCGCTGCAGTGGTGTATCTGTACAAAAAGGTATCACCCAGCGGCAAAACAAGTGTTTCCATGGTTTAAATTGGTCCAGTTGCAGCAGCACGACCGATCAGTCGACAGAAGCCAGGACAAGAACACTTTCCTCTGAAACACCAAGCAACAATAAAGACTCCAGCAATGAGAAGAGCGGTCAGTGCTAGTATCGCTCGCGCGTCCAAAGGGATAGCCGCGGACTCGGGTTCACTATAGGTCCAGCTGGTGTTTGAGTTTGCCATTCACTGTGTGGCTTTACTGCGGTTGTTTAAACAGAATGCAAGAAGCCCTTCTAGATAAACGGCTTTATATTGATAAGGAAGGGCACTTGCGGGACAATGCTTTGATGCTGGCGAATCGCATCCATGAAGTCTGAGGTCTTGGGCACAAGACGCCGATCATTGAGTGTCAATGAGGCAATATCACTCGCTGGCACATGCCAACGCCAGCGGCAAACAACATTGCGCACGTAGTCATTGATCTGGTGGTAGGTGCAGTGTGCGGTGTAGTTGGTGACAAAGTCCATGATGCAGTGCTCATCGTGGTCGAATGGATACTCTCCGCCATCGCCCGGATCGGAGACATACCGCTGCAAACAGTGGGTAAAGATACGACAGCGGGTTACTACATCATAGAGATCTTGCAGCTCCAGCATACCACTCCAGAAGAAAGTCCCTTGAAAGTAGTGATTCAGACGCGAATCTAGATCGAGTGCATGATCGGTCACCAACACAGTCCATACCGGCCATCCACCCTCGCTGATTGTAGTCAGTTCATCAACAAAGGCCAGCACATTTCGCGTGCGGGCATAATTCTCCTGCGCTCCGAGCTCAGGGTCGTGACGAAACAGCATCTCAACATCCTTCAGCACAACCAGCACTGGGAGGTTCAGTGACTTGGCTTCTGCATAAAGCAATCGCAGGTGTTTCTGCGGTTCAAAGCCAATCGGTGTCTTAATGAGCAGCACATCAAGTTCGTTGGCCTTGGCAAACGAGAGAATGGTGGTCTCGCGCGAGGAGTTGCGGACCCCACAGAAGCGAATGAATCGCCGCAGTGGCAGGTAGCCATGCGGACTGATCTCGTAAAGTAGCGGATTGATGAGATAATCACGCACTTCTGAGTTAAGCGCGTTCAATATTGAAGTTCCGCCAAACAGCTTCTCAGGCGGCACTATGTTGTTGTAGTGCCGGCCACCGCGGAACACATAGTGCTGGAAGAAGGGAGCAGCCGGCTCGGCAGCCGCGCGCCGCTTCTTCGGCTGGGACATGTGACCGACTGACTGGGCTATTGTTTCGAAAAGGCATCACCACAATAGCCAGTACACCGGCAGCGGTATGCTGTATATGCTGTCACCTGGCATGGCGCCGATCGGTAGAAGCCAGTGCCATGAGCAACGCGAGTCGACCTGCCGCGCGCCCGTCCACCTCGCTGCCCAAGCCGGCCAACCGGGATGCCTTCTTGGAGCCGTATGCACACTGCAACAACAATGAGGACAAGCTCGCTGCGCATGTCAAGGCCATGCTGGAGAAGGCCACCGAGCTGCTGCAGCCGAACATCGACTCGGCCTATGAGGATGTGAACGCGACACTAGCCAACACCGATTACTTCCGCCGCATGATTGCCGACAAAACCGTCACTCTGCCGCACTGCTCAAATGCCGTGAAATTCTACTCGATGGTGGGTGCCCCTGATCCCGGCACTTTCCACAAGACGCTGGTCAAGGCCACTCACGCTACGCTGATCAAGGCCTGGAACCAGTACACCGCACGCAAGACGATCCGCACCGGTGAGGGCTTTGTGCGCTACGTGAAGAAGCCGCAGCACCAAATTGAGCTGCATGATGCACACGCCTTTGACCACATGGTGGCGAATCGTGCCCCAGTTGGCAAGGCCAAGCTGCTGCCGCCAGTGCGCCCGCCTGCCACTCACCGAGGCGCAGAGAAGGCCATCTATGCAGACATGCCGGCACTGAAGCCGCTTGCCCCGCAGGATGACGAAGAGGAAGATGAGATGTTTGTCGCAGGTTTCCGTGATCGGGCCACGCGTGCAAAAGAGTCACTTTCTACAAGGCGAGACAAGTCCGCAGAAGACAAAGCCGCCAAGAAAAAGTTCAAGCGAGAACAGGCCGAGCGCGATGAAGCAGCTGCTGAAGCGAAACTCAAGAAGCGGCAAGCAAGGCGCACTGGTGATGAGTTCGAGGCGCACCTCTCAGATGATGAAGATCTGCCCCCGCTCGGAGCTGCTGTTTCGATTGACTGTCACAAGAAGGACAAAAAGCACAAGAAAAAACAGCAGGAATACATGGAGTCACGGATGACTGAGCTCAGTCTGGATGATGAGGATGATGTCCGCTCGGTGCGAAAGATGCCGGCACTTGTGCCCATCTCTGCCAGCAAGATGCCAGCGCTCGTGCCCATCTCTACGAGCAAGCTGCCGGCCAGTGATGACCCCACCCAGCTCAAGTCTGTGGACTGGCTGCGTGAGTGTGTTGCTGCCAAAGACCACTGGCACATTGCCCTGAAACCCGGACAGCAGTATGTCTACTTCGCGCCTAGCGATGCCCAGATCAACCGCATCACTGAGCACTTTGCCAAGAATCCCGGCAAGGCGCTGTCAAAGGAGCGCGTGGTCAGCACGCATCTTGCTGTTCGGCCCAAGAGCGTGAGCAGCACCTTCGAGACCCTGTCCGGCCTCAAAGTGCGCAAGGATGGCGATCGCATTGCTGCACCGGCTGTGGCCAACCCGCGCATCCAGACCGATGAGGAGGGTCATGTCTCGAGCATAGAGCTTGCCGGTGCCGAGGTGTTCATTCTCCCGCACAACAACGTCTTCCAGTGAGAGATTTGAAGTAAACATAAACCCGCCCGTTCTATAACAGTCTAGTGTCTGAACAATGGAGGGAATCCCATTCTCGTTTGTGGTGCCACGGTCTGAATTTCACCAGCCTGAAGGTCTGCGTGCCGATACAGAACGTGGGGAGTCCAATACAAATCCAATCAGCGCGCCTGAAGATGTAATCCAGACTCTCCCTGCCCGACAGTACAACCGACTGCTCGAAGACTACCAAGTGCGCATGATCAATTTGCTTTCATCGCGTATTGTTCAATTTGTGCGACAAGTTGGCGGCTATCTACAACTGGAGTTAAATCAACTCCTCCTTGATATCTTCAAAGACTTCACTCAATTCCTTGCTTCATCTACAATGAAAGCACCAACAGCAATGCTAGCCAAGATTGGCCCTGCCACTATGGAGGCATTGCAGCGCATCACAGAAGCAGAAAGTGCTGCATACGCTAGTCGGCGCTTCTATGGCTACGAACGGCTCATGACTTTGCCAACAATGCTGTCGGAAATCTATTTCAACTCTGAATTGGCAGCACATACTGTGGAGGCTATTCAGCGCATCAAAGAGCTCGAGCCGCTGCGATTACAGTTGCAAACTGTGTCACAGGCCACACTTTATCATTACTTGGTACACAGTCAAAACTGGATGCCGCATTTTGCACGGATGGTAGCTGCGTTGATCATGCGCGATCGACGCGACAAATACGCCACAACAACTAGATTTCAATTCGAACGTGCTGACCAAGGGCTTTTACTTGTTACACAAAAATTCGGCAACAAATTCCGCATGGATGAGCCACTACTAGCAGACCCGGTGCCAAAAGTGCCTACCTACCGGTCTGGTTACCCGTCTGAGGAACCATCAACGTTGAAAAAGGTCAAAACCGAGTTGGAAAGTCAGTTCGCCGATGTAGATACATAAACAATTTACAGCAGTTACTCATCGATGTTGTCTAGGGCCTTTTCAACAAACCGCTTAGTGCGCTTGGCAGGCGGCTCTTCTGTTCGCTCGCTTACGCGCTTCTTCTCTTCCAAAAATGATAATGTGCGGCGGAGTCGGGCAATTTGCTCAGCAAGCACTTCAACAGAGGGGCCGCTTTCCGCAAGAAACTCCGCACAGGCTCGCTGCCACTCGCACAGCGCAATCCGGTCAGCGGCTTCGGCCTTGTTGGGGCGAATATTCATGACTACTAACAAAACTACATTCTCAGGCCCCGTGAGGCGCAGCTGCAAGTTGCAACCAAGACAGGGCACAGCGGCATATTGAAGTGTGCATTGTGGCTGTGATAAGACTAACTGGCGCAAGCAATGCAGATGTACAACATATTCACACTGACATTGAGTCTGAACTTCTCTTAGTGTAGCAAAGAGGCCCCAGGTTTCCAGACAAACTGAGCACTTGTAGCGAGAGCAGCCAGACTTGACAAAAGTGTAGTCTTTGTTGGTGTAATCGGAGACGTAGGGCGGCAAGACAGTGTTCACCAGTGCCAACAAAGCCGGATTGGACAATGTGTTCGGCTTGGGCATTTGAGAAAATGACCACCCCTCATGTGCATATTTTCGTGAGGTCGAACTTCGACTATAGAGGGCACATGCAAATTTTCGCATGACTGGGTCGGCTCAGACACAGAAACCTCATGGATGAACAAGTCCACATTCCTGTAGATTTTGCAGTTCCCGGTTTCTTTTTGAATGAAGATCAGCGTTGGTTGATGGAAATTTATGATGGGAAAATAGAAAATCGATGGGTGTCGCAAGTTGAAGCCCAATCCTGGCTCAACAGACAACCGGAGATGCTGCACGAGAAGTTTGGCTTCAACTTTCTGCAGTTGCTGCATCACGCCTGTGGAAACATTGTCACTGTGCCACCGGAAGTGCTGCAAGTACTCTCACCCAATGCGAAAAGCAACAGCGAGGCAGACGCCCGTGTATGGCAGCGAGCTCGAAAGTTGGTACAAAAGAATCAGAAGCGCCGCTTCATGGTCACCATGCTGTGCAAGGATGAGCATTGGTACTGGTTCATCATCGATTCGCTGCACATGATCGCGTACTGGGGTGACACCCTGTATCCGGATGATATCCCGTGTCCCACCGAGCTGGTCTGGTTCACTTATCAGTACGCGAGCATTCGCAAAGACGTGCTCAATCTTGCTCATCTGCCCAGCTACACCTTCAAACGGGTCCCCTCGCCGCGTCAGCTTCCCGATGACCGAGTGCACTGCGGCGCCCTCGCGGCCACCTGCATTGTGGCATTCTTTCTTCGAGGGGATCCATCCGCTGCACCGATTGACAGCTTCGATCCAGCCAATGCCGTGTTTCTGCGCCAGCGTCTTGTGCTGAGCTATGCGAAGAACAGCTTCCTTTTTCGAGTGCAGCAGCCAGAGAAGGGCCGTCACGATTCACCAGCTAAGCGCATTCGCGTGGAAGAGGCAGTAAACGACACTCCCCTGTCGCTGCCTTCTGCCGTTGTTGTGCTGGAGCGGCCACCAGAAGAGCTGCCGCTGACCTTTATTGAGATCCACCCAATGCCAGCTGGCTTTTCAAGCATCTTCACGCCAACCGTGAAACTACTCGACTGTGTTTTGATACCGGGCACCATATTTCCTTCACAGCATCACGCTTTGGTGTGTGCAGTGGCTATGTTATCAGCCCAGGGCAAAGCGTACTCCACCACTCAAGCACTTCAGGCCTTTCTCTACGAAAATTATGACATTAGCGCGGAACAGGTCACTGCGCTCCTGGCTGGCTTTCACTACACACCTGGAAACACAGCAAAGATTCCGAAAAACCGACGGCCCATTCGCAAGCAGAAATCACTCAGTGCAGGGCATTGGGTGCTTACTGAGTATGGATACACGACGTTTATCAAAGATCAGGGCTGCTGCACCTACACTCAAATGCGGTATCAACAAGGCCGCAAGACGAGCAAGGAGATCGCGCTCACACCAGCCACCGAGAAGAAGCAATTACTCATTGAGGCTGCACCGCTGCTCAGCAGTATGGGCCGCAATCATATGGACATTGTGGCGGAGCAGCTGAAACTTGTTAATCGCCCTCTCAGTCTACCAGAGATTGTGCAATCCATCGCAACCCAGGGCGAGATCGGCGAAGCTATGTTTGCACAGATCAAAGGCGAGTTGACCACAAAAGTACGACAGGCTGTCAACACGGGTGCCCGCCCCAAGGCCAAACGCAGTCAGCGCTATGGCCAATTTCGGGTGCAGTGTCCAACCAAGAAGAAGGGCAGTCAGCGCAGCACATTGTATGCCTATCTCACGGACAATGTATTCTACATGGATCAAATTGTTGAGCATGCCACGCAGTTGGTGCAGTGGAAAAGCTTTGGCACCGCGACGCCGACCGAGTGCTTTCTTTATGCCGATCTCGAAGCGCAGCGGAAATTGTTCATTGTGAATGCGCAAGTTCAACTGCTACCCACGGAAACACTGTACGCTGGGACACTGATGCAGCTGCCCGAGCGAGCGAATCACTGGCAATTGCTCAATGCACCGTATGGCACCGATTTGCGCATTACAGAGGTGCATGGCATCATGTACGGCGTAGTGACACGAAAACTGGCTGCCGGCCAGCCTTTTACTGCACAATTGAACGATTAGTTGTGCTTCTTCAGCGTACTTTCCATGATCTTGTAGAGAAGCATCCGATCGAGTGTGGCGGCATTCTTGAGGATATACCGAGTTGCCACTGCGGCGGGAATGCCGCCGGGGGTGGCCTTGAAGCGCGGTTCACTCAACATCATGTCGGAAGTCCAGA
>Ga0315284_10009724_pt1 | contig 13696 bp, 14 predicted proteins | sample YL17G09_16_MG_FD_203696 | JGI IMG/M metagenome (GOLD analysis project Ga0315284, IMG submission 203696) | Sediment microbial communities from Yellowstone Lake, YNP, Wyoming, USA - YL17G09_16 | ecosystem: Environmental > Aquatic > Freshwater > Lake > Sediment | place: USA: Wyoming | collected...
GTGCTGGCCCTGATAGTTGTTCTCGGCGGGTTCTTCGGTGTGATGCGCAAACACTGGGGCCTTGTCATACTGGGCGGAGTTCTCGGTCTGTTCCTGATTGGCCCATATATGCTCGCAAGCATATTGTCGCTGATCGGTCTGGTCTTGGTAGCCGTATCCAAGAAGGATTTCAACTGAACAGGGACACACAACGGATGCGGCTTTAGGCCGTGACCCAAACACTTTATCCTTTTCACATTTCTGCATTGCCAGAGGGAGTCTTCGTCTAAGTCCTACTTTGTCAGGACGTTCAGATCCTCTTCATCATGCCCAGCTCCGGCTCGTAGATCTCGCCCTTGTCCAGCAAGCTGGCGATGATCTCCTCGAGCCGCACCTTGTCTATCTTCTTGGCCTTTGCAGTCTCGACTATCTTGTCCCAGTGGACCCCTTTTGCCCCGGATTCCAGCGACTCGATGATCTTCATCACGACATCCTCCTCGTCTGCGCCGACGCCCACTTCGTGCAGCTCGTCTTCCTTCGTCTCCGCCTCTTCTTTCTTGGGTGACGGCTTCAACCTCTTAGCCGAAGGCTCCTCGGCTTTCTGGCGAGGCACCCCATCAGTCTCCGGGAGGATGGACCTCAGGGCATCCCTGACGGTGTTCCTGAACCTGTCGAGGTCGATGTCCTTGTAGTACTCGATGGCGCGCACGACCCCGTCCGCGAGGTTCTCCGGATATCCGAGCTTCATCAGTTCTGTGACGGTGGGCGGGCTCATCTTGAGACCGTCCTCAACAGCGTCTATCCTTAGCATGGTGCTCCTCGCGGTCTCTACCACCCAGTAGTCCCTCGTTTCGGCATCGACCTCACGTATCCTCTCGGGCCGGATACTGAGATACTTCACGCCTTCCTCGGGCGAATAGGCCCTGCTCTTGCCGACGACCGCCGCGAACGCGGGAGGCGACATCTTGGAAAGTGACATCGCAGCGCCTGGCTGGTACTCGCCCGCCGAGACGTAGAAGGTGCCAGTTGGATCCGTGATTCTGGCCCTGTACCTCTGCTTGCCCTCCTCGCCAACGTCCTCAATGTCCGTGACGACGCCGACGATGAGCATGCGGTTGATCTTCGCGCCGAGAGGCGTGACTATGTAGGAGACCGGTTTCTCGCCCTCTCCGGAGTGCTCCATCGCCGATGAGCGGTACTCCTCGGCGAACACTCTCCAGGCCACCTCGCGCACGTTCATTCCGGCGCCTCCAGCTCGACCAGGAGCTTCTCGGCCTCCTGCTTAACATCTATCGCGCTCAGCTGCGCCTCCTTCACTATCATCGACAGACCGTACTGATCCGCCGTGACAGGTCCTGAGACTGTGAGGATCTTGAGCGTGAGCAGCTCGTCCATCTCATCCTTGACGATGTCGAAGTTCATCTTCTCCTTGGCCTTCTGCATCGACTCGTCGAGTGTGATGTCGAGCAGCTTCTCCGAGAGCTCCCTGCTCATGACCACGCCGACGGCACCGCTGCCGTCGTCGAGTATGGCCTTCACTCTCAGGTCCGGGTAGCCGTCGACCCTTCCGTGGATCTTGCACATGCCCTTCTGGAGAGCGCGCTTGCACTCCTGGCAGCGCATGATCAGGCCAGAGCCATCCCTGACCTCTATCAGGACGCCGCGCACAGTGGCGTCCACCGCGCCGCCTTTGGCCGCTATCTCAGCTATCATGCGAACGCCGGTCTTCCGCAGTTCCTCTGCTGATGGGAACTTCTCCTTGATCCTGATGACCTCACCGCGCTCGTCGAAGCTGAGCTGCGGGATGCCTCTCCAGGCCTTCACGGTCCCTCTGGAGACCTTGACAACCTCGCCCTGCTCGAGCTTGAAGTCCGACCACGCGGTGAACTGGACCTTGCCGGTCTCGTCGGCCAGCACTCCAGAGAAGATCTTCTTTGTCTCGCCTTGGACAGTGACCTCGCGCGGCTCGAGCGACAAAATCCTCCCTTTGACCTCGACGTAGCCCATGGCCTCTCTGAGCTCTCCGATTCCGACCGCCCTGGGCGGTCCCTGGGCGACCTGGATGTCGCCTACGGTGGACGGGTCCTCCTTCTTGATGGATACCCTGTTGCCGAAATTGACTTGCACTCTGCCCTGATACTCGCGCGTGTAGGCGCCTTTGACGGAGATGACATCCCCCTTGTTCAGTTGGAGGTCCTCGATCTCCCAGGCAGTGTACGGAAGCGTGGTCGTGTCGTCGCCGAGGAAGCCGAAGACGATCTGTTTCTTCTCGCCTTTGGCCTGTATCTCCCTCGCATTCGCGGAGAGCACCTTGGCCACGAAATCCACGTTGGGGTCGTTCGGCCTGAGCTCCGCGAGCTTCCTCTGGAAGCCGGCCGAGAAATCACCACTGTCTCCACCGTACTTCTTGACGATGGTCCTCTTCGCCATCGGTATGCTGAGCTTGTAGACGTCCACGTACTTCTGCAGCTCTTCAGCGATCTGTTCCTCTGACAACTTATCCCCGAGCGCCCTGGCAATCTCTTCGATATGGGGCGCTAGCTTCTGTATTTCCACGATAAAGTCCCCCTGTGAGCAGCCGTGTTTCTTCTGTGCTGCTGTTTTGGCAACTCGCCTCCCGAATATAAAGTGATGCGCTACAGGCAGGCGAAAGTGTGTCGCTCAGCGCACGCCTGGGTCAGGGCCAGAGGCGAACTCCCACACCTTGTCGATGTTCCAGACCAGCAGCGATATCTTCTCCCTTCCCATGATCTCCTGCACGCCGTCGTATTTCTGCCTGAGCGCTTCAATCGCCTGCTCGTGGATCTCCTCGGGCACCATCCATTGGCTGGAGTAGGTCCTTGTCTCGAAGTCGCCTATCATTCCCTGAACGTCTATCGGATGTTCGTGCAGCGTGATCACGCTGGCGGAATCGGGTTCCAACAGGTCTGGTAGCTCTCGTTCCCTTAGCCCTGGATGACGGACTGCATGTCCCAGCTCCGCGCAGGCCTGGTCGTAGGATCTCCGCAGCTCTTCCGCGGGTGACTCCTCCTTGTTGAACGCCACCGAGACGAATTTGTCTGTGGTCACCCGGCCTATCTCTCCGAGAGCGCACCTCCACTTGGATACCAGGTGAAGCACGTGGATGCTCAGAGTGGTGCCGAAGACATCGTCTCTGAAGGGCAGCGAGCACATGTCGCCTCTGAAGAGATCCGAGGCACCCTTGGCCCTTGCCTTGGCCAGCATCCTCTTCGAGATGTCCAGACCTATGACCTCGAAACCTCGGTCCTGAAGGGGTTTTGCGAACCTCGCTGTCCCTACGCCTGCGTCAAGGATTCTCCTTTCTCTGTCCAGAACCCTCTCGAGAGCCGTGAGGATATCCTCCATGACCTGGTCTGGATATCCCCTCGTGGTGTCGTATCTGTCCGCGATTCGGTCGAATGACACGGTCATTGTCTCGCGCGCCCTGCCTCCGATGCAATCTCACGGATAATTCAGTTGCGCCGACCGCTTGGGAAAGGGTTATCTGACATTCGTTTCATACGGGAGTCAGTAGCCTAGGGGGGAGTGACTTTGAAACTCGGGAAGCTAGAGTGCATACTGTGTGTTTTGATTGCCGCTGCCGTCATATTGCCTGCGGGCGTCATGGGCGCGTCGCCCGCTCAGAAGGCTAGCTCGGCAAAGCAATGGACGTTGCTGATGTATTGGGATGCGGACAACAGCCTCGAGTTCTGCACCGAGTTCGCGATGACGACTTGGGAGAAGGCGTTGACATCCAATACGAACGTAAACATAGTTGTCTTCATAGACATCTTGTCCAAAGATGGGATATGGATCTATGATATCGAGGGAGGCGCGAGGAAGCTCGTGGCCACATGGCCCGAGATGAATTCGTCCGCGCCAGCCACCCTTGAGAAGTTCGTCGACTACGGCATGGCCAAGTTCCCAGCGGAGAAGACGATGCTTGTCCTGCAGGACCACGGGTACGGATGGCGTGGGATCTGCCAGGACGAGACCAACGGAGACGTGCTGATGCCGATTGACGGGATCGCGAAGGCGCTGGAGAATGTCAAGGCTGCCAACAGAGGAAAGGGCGTGGACATTCTGGCCTTCGACGCATGTAACATGTTGACGATGGAGACCGTGTACGAGCTGAGGAACGCGGCTTCGTATGTCATAGGCTCTGAGACGATGGTCCCGTTCGACGGACTTCCGTATGACATGTTCGTCACGGAACTAGTGAAGGCTCCTGGGACATCGGCCAGGCAGCTCGCGATGGACATCACCTACCAGTACGTGGAGTACTACAGTTCGAAATGGGACTACGACCACATCATGACGTACTCCCAGGACTTCGCCACATTCGCTGCTGTCGACACGTCGAAGGTTGCAGCTCTCGGAGCAGCCTTCTCGGACCTGACCGACGTGCTCCTCGACATGATACCATCGCACAGGAAACAGGTCGCGGCTGCCCGCGGGTATGCGCTCATCGGCACATGGACGAATATGGCGGGATATGAATGGATGCCAGACTTGTACGTGTTCGTTGACGGCCTCAAAGCGATCAATGACCCAGTGCTCGACGGTAAGATAGCGGTGTTCGAGTCCGCTTTCAACGCGGCTGTGATCGCACAGGACAACAGCAAGAAGTACCATGAGTCGGTCCAGGGATTGAACTTCTGGTTCCCGCCATCCTTGGCGCAGTACAACATGGCCGGTTACGCGTGGGCCAGGCAGTTCATCTACGACGGCGTGGGCCTGGACCTTGCGACAGAATCTTCGTGGGTAGATTGCCTGATGGCCTACTATTCGGTCTGATGTGCCCGCTGTGGCGTTCAAACCCTTTTCCAAACCCTCTTAATCCTCTCTTGTAAGGACTTCTGGTTCGCCGTGAGCGATTACGAGAAGGCCAAGAAGATCTGCACACGGATTGCTGAGCACTCTGTCGATTGGGAAGGGCTGCGCCGTCAGATGAAGGACGGAAAAGCGGAAGAGAAGGCGTTCACTGCGTGAAAGTTTCGCCTTTCTCGTACTTCTCCCTGATGTGCTTGAGGATGATCTCTCTGTCGCGCCTCAGGTGTGACTCGTACCAGTTCTTGATAATGTCCGCGAGAACGTCGTGATATTTCTTCTCCTCGAACTTCGTGATCGGGAGGTCCAGCAGCACATACTGGCTGAAGATCCTCTTCCAGCCAGCGTACTTGTAGTAGTGCTCTCCCTCGCAGTATTCGAAAACCATTCGAACGTGCGTCTGGCTGTCAACGCTGTAGTACCATGTCTTCAGCGAGTCACCCACACGCGTTTGAGTCCTGTCCGTGAGCGAGAGGTTGTCGACGCCAGCGAAGTCGTAGTCGGGTTTGAACGACCACTGCTCCGGGTACACGGTGAATGTGGCGAAAGCCGCAGGCCCCTGTGGATCGGGAGCCATGCTGAAGTGCACATTGATCTTGTTGAACCTTATCCAAATGCGGAAGAGATCCTCGAGCAGAGTCTTGTTGATGACCTGCTTCTGGTTGTTCTGTTCGACGAAGTTATCGGTTATCTGGGTAGTCTTCTTCTCCAGCTCTTCGTCAAGCTTGGTGAACCAGTCTTCTTCATTCCCTTCGGGCTTAGCCATCGCACATCCCAAAACAGGTGATGATAGTACACGAATATAAGCCTTTGGTATTTATTCGTACCGTCTTCTAATTTTCTGGCTCCCCCCACTTTTCGCCTTTTCCTGCGTTCGCGCGTCGTGGCTATCCGTGACAACCTAGAAGTAAGTAAGATTGCTTGCGGACACTCATATGGCGGACATCCTCCAACAGCTCATGGACTACCTGATGAGCAATCAGGCAGACCCTGCCACGTATCTTTTCATCTTCTTCCTGTTCTGCATCGCCGCGTCGATAATACTGCCGATCCCGATCGAGATTGCTCTGATCTGGAATCCGAGCGTGTTCTTCCCCATCAAGGCGCTCGTGATGGGCCTCGGAAAAGGTGCCGGCGCGGTCGCGGTGTTCTATATCGGCGCCAGGGTCGAGACCGCGGTGCTGCGGTTCTCGAAGTGGGGTTGGTTCAAGTGGCTGCTCGACAAGAGTGAGGCCTTCGTGAAGATGTATGGCATTGTCGCCATGTACATCATCATGTCGATCCCTGGCATGGTCGACACGATACCTCTCTATCTGTTCTCGATATTCAACAAGAGGGGAACGACCATTAGGCTCAGGGATTTCGCTCTCGCGAACGTCTTAGCAGGAATCAACAGGGCTTTCCTGATATACGCCATCATCGAGCTACTCGGCCTGAACTGGTTCGGATGAGCCATTGCTTGTGGTCGGAAACTGGCCGGAAAAGTATAAGGCTGGAAAGGGCCATGGTCAGCATCGCCAGGGGATTGTGATGGAAGTAAGAGCTCCACAGGCGGGCCTACCGATAGACCGCGACATGATTTTCGTTACGACTTTGCACAAGGTTCTCGTGGGAAATCACAGCGCGAAGCCGATATTGCTGAAGTTCCTCATCGACTCCCAGCGCGTCAACGGGATAAACGGGCACTTCGAGGCCGAGTACGAGTTTGCGGATGGGGCGGTCATAAGGCTCTATTTCAAACAGGCCAATGAGGACATGATGTTCAGGGTCACTAAGGAGAGGGGCCAGCTGAACTACTCTGTCAAGCTAGCCAAGTACGTCAACGAAGATCTCATTGCCCTCAACACTGAGGACTACGAGGATCTCGTCACCCAGTTGCTCAATGACTAGATTTCACATAATCTTCTGTATCGACCTCAATGAGAGCAATGCATTCTCGGTGTCCAGCTCGTACATCTTTTGTGGGATGTCCGTCCTGCGCATCTTCTGGATATTGAGGTAGTACCTGACTCGCTCGATGCCCCTTTCCTCCCTGATCTCGATAATGCCATCAAAATCGTGCGCCATGACGCCAAAGAGCTCTTCCCTGATGCCGACCGGAAAAGTGTGAAGAGTGAGTGTCTCGAAGGCCCTGAGGTCCCCGAAGGCCTTCCTTCCCCATCTCATGATCTCGACTGCGGATTTGGATGTGAGGGTCCCGGGGACACTCTCGCAGACCGCTCTCAACCCCTTCAGATTGGGTATCCTCTCGACTGCGCTCGCGAGGCCGTCCTGGAGCGCGCGTTCGTCGTCCACCTCGGTCACTGAGATGATCTTGCTCTGGATCGCCTGGTCGACACCCATGGTCGAAGTCCGCTTGTGCATCGAGTAGCAGTCGAGGAACACCAGCTGATCGTTCGCGATCTGTTCGAGAACGTCGAACCCCTGGTGCTTCAGGCTGCGGATCACGCTCGCAGCCGGCCTGGATAGACAGCAATAGACAGCTGGGAAACCGTGCTTCAACCCCTCTGCTATGAACTGCTGCTGGAAGTACTCGGCCGGATTGGACGGCTCTGCGCGCAGAGCCAGGGTTGAGTTGGTCGGGAATCCTCCTTGGAGCAGGGCATCGAGACCAGGTATTCCGCTCGGCACTCGGGCGATTATCATGTCGTCGGTGGTGATTGCTCAGGTCGATATATGCTCTTTACTGCGGATGCGCTTCTCTTCAGGGTCAGTCTGAGGAGGACCACACCGCCGAACACGAGCGCCACTCCCAGGGCCTGGAGCGTGTTCAGGCCCTGCGAGAGCACGATAAACGCGATCAAGACCGCCGCAACTGGTTCGATGCTGGCCACGATGCTCGCCTTGCTCGCCTCGATGTGATTGAGGGCGACCATCGAGACGACGAAGGCGACTGTACCTGGGAAGAACCCAAGGGCGAGGATGAGGAGCCACGCGGTCGAAGAGAGAGAGGTCTTCATGAGCTCGACCGGGTTCCCCAGGATGATAAGACCTGGGATCGATAGAGCCGTCATGTAGAGTATCACCGTGTTCGAGGAGTACTTGTTCAGGAACTTCTTGCCCAATAGATAGTAAACGGAAGCACCTATGGCTGCATAGATGCCGAGCGCGATGCCCACCATGTCGAAAGAGAGCCCCTCCTCGAACTCCTGAGATCCCGCCACGAGCACGCACCCGACGAATGTCAGAGGGAGTGCCAGGGCCTTCTGTGGGGTCAGCCGCTCTTTGAGGAGGAACACTGAGGCGATCGTCACAATGCTCGGGTACAGATAAAGGAGGATCACCGCTGTCGCCACAGATGTCATTTCGACACTGTAGTACCAGGCGAGTGAGAAGAACGTGCCAGTCACGAGGCTGAATCCCAGCAACGGCAAGAAGTCCTCTCTCTTTATCTTGAGGGACTTGCGGTCGAGGACACCAATCAAAGGCAGCAGAATGATTGCAGATATGATGACAGAGAATACGGTGATTTCCATCACATCCGCTCCCTCTCCGAGCGCAAGTTCGGTCAGTGTTCCTGACGTGGCCCATAAGACGGCTGCTAGGCCCATGAGGCCATATGCTGCGCCCTTCGATATCTTCACAGTGAAACGCCCCTTGCCAGCTCGGGGGATATCGCCATTCTATTCAAGAATCTATGCGAACACGACAACTGAATCTGTTAGGCTACAGCATTATGAACGTGCAGACCGTGGATTACTGTAGCACGCTGATACGCGCGCAAGGATTGAGGATTCATATGAGAAAGCAGGAATCGAGCGTGAGAAGCGAAGCCATTTCAATTCTCGAGATAGCGGCGTTTTCCCTTGTCATCTTGGCCTCTTTGTCAGTACCTTTCACACAAAATGCAAGGGCAGCCAATGTGGCGATTGCAGTCCGAGACAATTTCTTCGATCCCTCGACACAGACGGTTCAGGTGGGAGATACCGTGACGTGGACCAACCTTGGAGTGCGCCTCCACACGGTGACCTCGAATCCGTCAGGCCCGCTAAGTTCGGGAGATATGGCGCCGGGTTCTGGCACTTACTCATTCACCTTCACGTCAAGCGGCATCTACAACTACAAGTGCATCTACCACGCCTCGTTGGGGATGACGGGTACCATCACTGTTGTCTCGGGGGTGCCCGAGTTTCCGAGCATGGCATTTGCTGCCGTCGGCGTCCTCGTAATGTTCCTTGGACTAGTTTTCAGCCGGAGAAACCGGTGAGAACGGCTCAAACCACTTTCTCAATCGCCTTTTGAAAACGAATGCTCTGTCAGGCGCAAGGTTTAGGTATACCTAAAACATAATCGTTGATTGTAGGTTAGAGGAATGATCGAGAGCTTCGTCATAGCGCTGAGAGAGGGCATTGAAGCCGCTCTCATAGTCGGCATCATACTGGGCTACCTGAAGAAGGTGGGAGCAGAGACTCTTGCCAAGCCCGTCTACTACGGCGTCGGCCTGGGCGTGCTGGCAAGCATTGGCGTAGCCGCCCTCTTCCTGCTCTTGAGTGTCGAGTTTGAAGGCAAATACGAGCAGCTCTTCGAAGGGATCACAATGCTCGTGGCCGCTGTCATCCTCACGACCATGATTCTCTGGATGAGGAACAACAGCAAGACCTTTTCCGAAGACATGAGGGAGAAAGTCGAGACCGCTTTGACAAAGAGGCAATCCTATGGTTTGGCTTCGCTCGCTTTCGTCAGCATATTGAGAGAAGGGATCGAGACCGTCCTTTTTCTCGGCTCTGCATCGTTCACATCTTCTGGAGTCCAGTTGTTGGTCGGTGGCGGCCTCGGACTCGGTCTGGCTGTCCTGATTGGCGTTGCCATCATGAAGTACTCCGTTCGACTGGACCTTCGCACATTCTTCAATGTCACCGGCATATTGCTGATTTTGTTCGCGGCTGGCCTTGTTGGGAGGAGCATTCTCGAGTTCCAGGAGGCTGGCGTGATCGCTCCTGTCGTCGAACACGTCTACGACATCAATTGGCTGATCAACGGTCAGGGCACTGCTGGGAAGCTTCTGACTGCTCTCCTCGGGTACGATGCCAGCCCTTCACTAGCGGAGATCCTTGGGTATGTCGGCTACTGGGTCCTGATCGGATTCTGGATGTACCGTGACGCCATTTCGAGTCTTCTTAAGAGGATTGCCGGATCCTTCAGACCGGCATGACCTTGGCGCGTCTCTCGTCGACGATGAGGAGCAAGAGGATGAGGGCGGCGATCGCCATGATGATCCCGTAGGCGAATGTCGCCCACGGGGCGACTTTATCCCAGAGCAGTCCGGCGATGATGCCCCCTGGGAGCATCACCATCCCAACTGCTGTGTGGAAGGTTCCCAGAGCGGTCCCGCGAAGGTTCTTGGGAGCAAAATCCGTCACGAAAGCCTTGAAGACGCCCTCGGAGGCCCCCTTGTACAATCCGAAAAGGCCGAACCCTAATGCGAGAAGGAGCCAACTGCCTGCATTTGTCATCACCAGGCAGGTCAATGCGAAGATGATGAAGGAGAAAGCGATGACCGGCATCCGTCCGAGTCTGTCGGAGAGGACTCCGGCGGGGATCGCGGTGAGAACGAAGACAACATTGTAGAGGATGTACAGTATCGTCACGTCGACGATGTCGAATCCGTGCCTTGCGCCTTGGAGGATGAAGAACGCGTAGCTGATCTCGCCGATGTAGAAAGTCACGACTACTATCAAGAGAAGGTAGAACGGTCTGCCGAGCTGTCGCATCTCTTTGAAGAACTGTCCGACCTTTCCTGTCGACTGCACCTCCTTGTCTCGAACGAACAGAAGGATCACGAGAACAGCAAGCAGAGCGGGCAGCGCAGAGAGGAGGAAGATGAGTCGATACGTTCCTGTGGTCACTGTGCTCGCGGCGATAAGGACTGGTAGAATCAGGATGGGACCTATGACCGCGCCTGTGGAGTCCATTGCCTTGTGGAACCCGAACGCCCTTCCTCTGTACTGAGGCTCGGTCGAGTCTGCAATCAGGGCGTCTCTGGGCGCGCTCCTCACACCCTTTCCAATGCGCTCAATGACTCGCAAACCCAGGACTTGCCATGGGTGTGTCGCGAGGTAGAAGATAGGTTTCACCAACGAGCTGGCTCCATACCCGCTCGTTATGAACGGCTTTCGCCTCCGGTACCTGTCCGAGTACCAGCCGGAGACGACCTTGATTAGAGAAGCCGTGGTCTCAGAAGCCCCTTCTATCAATCCTATGAGCAGCCCCGTCGCTCCTATGGCCGTCAGGAAGTAGGGCATTATCGGGTAGATCATCTCGCTGCTCGCGTCTGTGAGCAGGCTCACAACGCCCAGCACGAGGACATTGGACGTGATGCCAGTCAGTATTACCCTCTTCCTGCGGGACTTCTTGTCAATATGATTGGACCCAGAGACCATTTCTCGAGACCTCTTCCTGGATTGATGTCGGAGTGATTGCAGGGATTTAATCCTTACACGCCGACGGTTCTGGAACAAGTCGGGTGACGAAGACGTACGCGAGCGCGGATATCGTCACTCGACTGCTACATGTAGTCAGAGAAGCGTAATATACCAGTCATCGTCAAGGACAAGATGCTAGTCAAGGGGGTCGTCTTCTACCTGGACTCGGATCTTCCAACCGAAGCGAAGTTCCTGCTCGAAAACTTCAGATTGGCAGTCAACAACGCTATCCGAGCAGGCCTTCAAGCGCGGGTCACTTCGAGGAACGCCCTGGTCAAGATTGCGTACAAGGATTTCCGCGAACAACATCCAAGGATGTATGCGCAGCATCTCGTATCGGCGTTCGAAGTGGCCTGTGGCATCCTCAAGAACCACCGCAAGCGCGTTCGGAAAGGCGTCACAAGCAGGATCCCCTATGTCAAGCGGCTGCTTATGAAAGCAGAGAACCAGGCGTACAAGCTCGATCGGAAGTCAGGGGTCATCGACCTTCCGATCAGGGCTGGCTGCCATATCGAGCTGAGACTCATCGTCAGCCAGTATCATCGGAAGTATCTGGATGACATGTCCCTCTCCCTAGGATCGCTGACCGTTCTTCCGGATCGAGTCATAGTGGCATTCAGGAAGGATGCGCCCAAGCCATATACTCCCGACTCCGTGATTTCCCTGGACACGAACGAACGGAGCCTTGACGGCGTGTTCGTTGAAGGAGATGTCGCCAAGGCCGTCAAGGCGGAGTTCCCAGACATCGCCATCATCCAGCAGCGGCATCACGACAGGCGCAAGAGGCTCCAGAAGAAGAAGGCGCACGACCGCCGAACTTCCAAGAACCTGTGCAGAAGGGAGGGAACGAGGGAGCACCACCGAATCGACTACAGGCTCCACCAGGTGGCGAACTCGGTCCTGAAGTTCGCGGAGGAACGTAGATCTGCGATCGTTCTCGAGGACCTGAAGGGACTCAAATCGAAAAGGAGCAAGGAACTGAATCGCCGCCTCAGCATGTGGCCTCGAAGGAAGCTCCATCAGATCATCGAGTACAAGGCGCAGTGGAAAGGCGTTCCAGTAATCAAGGTCGATCCAAGAAACAGCAGCAGAACGTGCCCGATATGTGGGAAAACCCAATATTCCCGAATGGGCGCGGAGTTCAAATGCGAATGTGGCTGGCGACTCGACAGGCACATCAATGCCAGCATCAACCTGCTGCAAACAGCCATCTCGAGAGGGATGGCAGGGGGTTTACGGTTCAACCCCGGCGCGTTCCAGCATGACGTGATGATGATCCTATACGAGCCAGCGATGGCCGCACGGTCGGAGCCGAATGGAACGAGTGGCATTGCTGGGGTGACATAGATGTCACCACCCGATAATGCGACAGAACCAATTACGCAGAAAGCCTTGCTCTCTCAGGGAAGACGAGATGATGAACAGGGGACAGGAGGAACTTCGTGATCGGCTTTCCAGCTCGTGCAGACGCAGAGGGGCTGCCGCTTTCGGGATTGCATCAGCCGAAGAGGCGGATGCGATCGAGCCGATCAAGATCGGCTCGACTGTGAACCGCTGGTCGGAGAAGATCAGGGACACGATGCCGCAGGCGAAGAGAGTCATCGTCTTCGGCGTGAGGTCTCTGGATGATGCGGACGAGCTCGCCATTGTTAGAGGAGGAAACAACTGGTCTTACCCCGGATACTATCCACTGACGCACATGCGGAGGGACACCCTCCAGATACTGCGGGAAGAGGGATACAAGGCCGCACCGATCCCGGGGCTCGCCTCGATGAAACGGATCGCCATCCTCGCGGGTATCGGTGCATACGGAAAGAACTCGATGATACTGTCCCCGAGGCACGGCCTGTGGCTGAGACTGGAGGGAGTGATCACCGATGCCGAGCTTCCTCTGGACCGGCCATTCGCAAGGAATCTGTGCGGTTCGTGCAACAAGTGCGTCAAAGCGTGCCCGACGAAGGCTATCAAACCATTCGTTTTGGACGCTGACAGGTGCCTTGTCGACGTGAGCCTCAGGAAGAATCCACCGAGGGATCTCGAGAAGATACGGCGTAGGGTGGAGCACCAAATCACTCCTCGGACACACGTGATGTGCACGATTTGTCAGAGGGCGTGCCCGTACACCTCTTCTGAGCGCAGGAAGAACCGGATCACTGCTCCCAGAGAAGCCGTCCGCGTCTGAGGGCACTGATACGGGCAGCGGCCGCGCCAGCATGTGGCTTTTGGCGTCAACAATCCGGAATGCCTGACGACAATGTTTAAATCAGACAATCGAATATGTGCGCTAATGGTCTCAAGGGACAGGATCAACCACATCATCGAAGGCTATGATAAGGATAACCTTGTCATCGCCACGGCCTGCTCACATACCTCCCTCCAGATATTCGACGGCGCGCGCAAGGAGGGTTTCAAGACGCTGGGTATCGCCGTGGGTCAGAAGACCAAGTTCTATGACGCGTTCCCGC
>Ga0315284_10009725_pt1 | contig 13696 bp, 10 predicted proteins | sample YL17G09_16_MG_FD_203696 | JGI IMG/M metagenome (GOLD analysis project Ga0315284, IMG submission 203696) | Sediment microbial communities from Yellowstone Lake, YNP, Wyoming, USA - YL17G09_16 | ecosystem: Environmental > Aquatic > Freshwater > Lake > Sediment | place: USA: Wyoming | collected...
CCAGGGAATCGGGGTCGGGGTGACGGGCCCAGTAGTAGTCGACCCAGGCGACGATCACGTGGTGCAGCGCCTGCGTGAGCTCCGGCCGGTGGCGTCCATCTCGCGCCGCAGGTATCGTCGCGCACCAACTGCTTCAGCAGCCAAGTCCACAGGGCTTCACGGGTGTCCCACTGCCTTCGCAGCCACGAGCGGCGCGAGTCTGTTACTGCATGGCATCGATCAGCGCCCGTGCTACCGTCTCGATCTCGGCCTTCTTCCCGCTGGGCCCCTGGGCGAAGAGGCCGAAGCGGCCCACCGCGACGTCAAGATGGTAGCCGCCGGGCGTCTGCGCCGGTGAAGGCGCGGCGTAGGCCGGCAGTCCGGAGAACGTCTCTTCGGCCTCATCTGGGTGGTCGAGCTTCACGAAGTCCCTCGCCACACTGGCCTTCCGGTAGTCGACGAGCCTGACGCCGATAGTGGTGTTCTGAGCCTGGTAGGAGGTCTCCACGATCGAGTAATGATGCTCGCGGTACTCGACCGAACCCTTGGTCATCCCGGCAACATCGACGGGCAGGCTCCGCAGCGCGGCCTCCGGGTAACTGGCGCTTTCGTCGAAGTAGCGTTCGGTCCCGGTACGGCGAAGGGAGGGAGCGGGCAAAGCGTGCATCTGGGCAGCGGACGGCGCGGCCTCAGATGATGCCTGCAGTATCTTCGCCAGCTCCCGCCGGTTTACGCTGCCGACCAAGTCGCGAACCGCTATCCTCGACAGGCGTCCGGTCGAATGGACGGCGCCCAGCCCGAAGAACTTCTCGGTATCGGCCCCGGTCCGACTGACACTGCCGGACCACAGGATGGCGCCAGTCTGCCCGTCGAGTAGGCGCGCGTTGATGGAGATTGACGGGTAGCTGGCCGGGCCGACTCTCACCTCGCCGAACTCCTGCACGATGCCGACGAGGAAGACGCGGACGGGCCCGAGCTTCTCTTGGAGCTTCTCCAAGGCGGCGGGCCCCAGACCATACCCATTGCCGTTGCGCAGGCCCGCGTCCACCATGGCCTGGTAGACCGCGCCCGGATCAGCTACGTCGAACATGCCTGTCGCCAACAGCGCGGTTACCATCTCCTGACCCACGATCTGGCCCGCGTTCTCGGACTGAAGGCTGGCGCTCTCGAAGGGAAGGACCACCAGACGGACTCGTCCTTCCTGAGGCTTGGCCAGGTACCCGCTGGTGGCAGGCCCTCCCTCTTTGCACCCTGCACACGCGAGCAGCAGCAACGCGCATGGCACCCAGGTGAGATCTCGCACCGACATATTCCTGCTCCCTATACGGACACCAGTGGCGCGTCTCGCGCCTTAGTGAGTCCTCGTGTATTGGAACTGGAGCACCTTCTGCCAGACGAACGGCCCCAGGAATCCCTTCTGGTAGTCATAGACCACCTGAAACGCGCCCCCATTCGCAAGGCTGTGGGTCAGACGCCCGGTGAGCCCCGTACTGGTCTCGCTGGTAGTGGTGATGGCGCCGCCCTGCATCGTGCTCTCCCGAATGGTGCGCAAGACGTACCGCAGCGTGACGGTGGTGGCCGGGGCCATCTCCCACCGCAGGTCGAACGAGGGGATCAGCGATAGCCCTCTGCTGTCGCCTCTGTCGCGTGCCACTCCGAGCCCGAAGCGAAGGCCCCACAGGGGATCGGGCAGCCAGGTCGCGTCCAACTGCAGCGCGTCAAGAGTGCTCTGGCTGCGGTCGCCGGCCCTCAGGGTGGCCTGCCGGTACCGGTGATAACTCGTTCCCAACGCGAGTGTCGGGTCGATCTGTTTCGTGATGCCAAGGTCGGTCGAAGCAATATCCTGCTGAACGTCCGCAAACCCCTGGCGGGTGCGCCCATAGCTGGCAGAGAGGTCAGTTTCGGGAGAGATCTCACTCACGAGGGAGAGAGTGCCTCCTCGCTGGTCACTCGTGGCGCTGCCGAGGCTATCCCGCGCGGCCGATCGCGTCCAGTTCGCGAGCAGGCTTGTGTTGGGAAACAACTGGGCGGCCAGACTCCCGGAGTTCTGGCTCGAGGAGGTGGACGCCAGCGCGGAACGGCTCGTGCGCGAGCTGGTGGAGAGGTCGAGTTGCACTCCCGGGACGACCTCCGAGCGCAGGTAGACTGAGCTCTCCTGGCCGTTGAAGCCCTGGCCTCCACCCAGGCTGGCATCTTGCGAGCTGGTGGACAGGGCCAGATCGGCGTCGAGCGTGAGGAACGGTGTCGGCAGGGCGGACACCCGCGCCCTTGTCACCTGAGACGACGTGCCAGACTGAGTGCCCCGGGTCATCACCTCGGCGACGGTCGAGTAGTGGTCAACGTTCAGTCGCAGAGTCGGAAGCGCGGACTCGCTGAAGCTGATGCCATAGGTCCGGGCCGTAGCCGACGCCCCCGAGAACCCGGCTTCTTGTCTCGTGTCATCGGCGGTGATCCGAAATGGACCCCACTCGTAGTTCGCGCCGATCAGATGGCTGGCCGTGTCCAGCTTGCCGCCCTGGTCCGGCGAGACGATGCTCTTCTGGTACTGCAGGCTAAGCGTTGGGTAGCTGGGGTATGACAGCACCCCGGAGACCGCGTAGCTGTCTGCGGTGACGAGCGACACCTGGTTCCCCGGCTCGGGTCGCGCGAGGCTGACACGGTTGCTGTCTCGGGTCAGGGTGGCGACCAGGTCGAGACGCGTGCCTTGAGCCATCAGGTTAAATCGGAAATTGCGCTGGTCTACGCTCGCCGTTGGGCTACTGCTAGAGTATCCTGTAAGCCCCAGATCCAGGTAAACGTTCATGCCGCCCTTGACGGGGCCGCGCAGAGTAAGCACGTAGAAGGGTGTCAGGCTGGCGGATGAGTCCAGGCGCCCGTCAAGGGACTTGGTCTCTGTCATGCGGTACTCAGTCTGGCTCCGCAGTGACACCTGTTGCCCCACCGCGCGTGCGTTCCAGCCGCCGAGCAGCAGCATCGCCCAGCACATCACACCTGGGCAAATCCGAACCCGAATTCGCGTCCGGTCTGGTCTCATGCTCGCGGGCTTCTCATCGCACATATATCTTGTTGTCGTGACTCTTGTGGCACGACAGGAAGCAGGCACCGCCCGTCGCTGTCGCCGGTGGGCTGCCAGGGGGATAGGTCTCCCACATGGTGTAGCTCGTCCGGAGGGAGCCGCGGAGCAGGCTCACCTCAGCCATGTCGAAGTTGATCAGATGCGGGTTGTTGGCGCCATGGGAGTCATGGCAGGTGTAACAGGGGGCATTGTTCTCGTGTTGATTGTGCAGGTTGTTGGTGCCGTTCCGGAAATTCGTGTTGGTCGCGGGATCGCTCCCGGAGACGTAGGTCTCGTACCTGTGACACTTGAGACAGAGGTCACGGACGAACGGGGTGATCACCTGCAGGGTTTGCCGCCCCTCCAACAGGTGCATATTGGATGACCCATGCGGGCCCAACCCGCCCGCCGCGCCCTGTGCCCGGCTGTGGCAGTCGCTGCAGTACATGGTAGTGATGGTGGACCAGGGGCTCACAAAGGAGGCGGCAGGGATGTTGGCATTTCTCCCCACCGCCGCGACTGGGTGGTAGGAGAGGTTGCTTGGGTTATAGGCCTGTCCCGCATCCCGGTATTCCTTCACCTGTCCTGCCGTGGTGCTGGTGATCTTGCCGGCGAGGAACGAGCCGCTGCCCACTGTGTAGGTCGGAAGCGTTGTGAACGTTGAATGGCATTTGAAGCAGATCTGCCACTCGTAGTTGGCCGTCATGCTGGTCAGGGTCTGGAAGCTGTAGGAGGCGCCGGAGAATGGCTGGCCTGCAGCCTGCCAAGAGCTGACGACGACACCCGTCGACCCCAGCAGGGCGCGCGAAAGCCGGTTGCCGTTTACCCCACCCGGCGTGTGCGTGCTTACACCGGCACTCCCGTTGTTCTGGGCGACGTGCGGATCGTGGCAATTAGTGCATTCTGCGTGCCGATTCCCGACTCCGAAGGCCGACGCGGCGCTCTCCCCCCAGCGATGTGAACTCGGTGTGAAACCGCTATAGAGGTTCGAGACCGGGTGCTTGTAGTAGTCGGTGGCAGTATTCGCGGGCGTCAGCGAGATGGGAGACTTCGTGTCGGCAGCATAGGTGACTGTGCTGTCGTGGCAGGCCCAACAGGCATTCTCCTCCCGCGCGAACAGCGTATATGGGTAGAGAGTGGTGTCCCCGGGTTGGCTCGCATGCGCCTCGTGGCAGTGCCCGCACTCGCCCCGGCCGTAGAGGGTGGGAACGCGGTTCACACCGGTGCTCGTGCTGGCATGGCCGGAGGAGTAGTAAGCGCCCCCTGCGCCCCAAGCGAGCGAGCCGGCGCAGGCCAGCAGCACAGCGCCGAGAGCTGTCCAGCTCCAATGCCTCAGTAGTAGTGGCACGTTTGGCACGTCTGCCTCTCCAGCGCGCCGTCCTCCAACGCGCTCGTGCTCGGGTCATCCCAGATCATCCCCGACGGATGCGCCGAACCGTGGGCCTTGTGGCACGAGCCACAGAACACCTCGTTGTCACTGCTCCCGGACGATCCCGGGATCACGCCAGAAGGAGACACGGCCGGCACGCGAGACAGCGCTCCAGTGAACCAGTAGCTGCTGTCAATGTGCAGGTTGGTCACGCCCTGGGCCATGGTGATGCCCATCGTTGGGTGCCGGAACCAGTAGCTGCTTGACCCGGGGACGTCTCCCCCTGCCGCCCCGCCCATGTTCGCATCACCCGGCTGCCCATGGAAGTTGGTGTGGCACCCCTGGCACCAGGCCGCCAGCCCATTCGTGCTACTTGTGTATCGGAGATTGCCTACGGAGTACTGGGTGGCGGTTGGCGTCAGCACGGCCTGCGTCACCGCGGTCACGGGCCGCTGTGTGGGAGCATTGCCGGGGAAGGGCACGAGGTTCCGGTAGTAGGCGTTGCCGTGCGGATCATGGCAGCTCGCACACGACATGCCCGTCCCACTCGACCAGGTTCCGCCCGGGGCCGTCTGGCTGGCCATCCCGAGGTCGTGCCCATTATCGGTCGAAGCACCCACTGCTGCCTGGAAGGCCCCGCTCGCCCGCTTGAGCGAGGCGGTCTCATAGGGAGCGGCGCTCATCACATCCGGCGCGGAATCGCCTGTCCCCGAACCACCATCATGGCAAGTAAGGCACAGCTCTGACGCCGTCGAGGCGCGCAGCAACTTCGGGTACCCGGTCGGACCGGGTAGCCCGCCCCCATAGCCAATGCCGCGACGAGAGGCATGCATGACGTGGCAATCCGAGCAGTGGAGCTGGTTGCCGATGTGCCAGTCTCCCCCAGAGACGGGAGCCCCCGGGGCGAGCAGTCCCAGCGCGGTCATCAGGCCAAGGCCTGCTGCTCGTGCCAGCCTGCCACTAAGGCGTCGCACCGCGGTCACGGTTCGAGCTTCCGAAGCGGATTGTCGAAGGTGAAGACCTGGAGGCGGCGGGCCTGAAGCTCCAGCAGGTAGATGCGCCCCAGATTATCCAGAGCGATGTCTATCGGATAGAAGAGCCTCCCGCTGGTCTGGCCGAATTCCCCGAATCTCCTTACCGGGAATCCGAAGCGATCGTAAATGGTGATGCGGTGTCGATGAGTATCGACCAGCCAGATCTGGTCGAAGCGATCGGCGCAGATGGCCGTTGGCAAGAGGAACCCATCGGCGTCGCTGCCGCGGGCGCCGAACTGATGAAGGTACTTCCCGGCCCCGTCGAACACCTGGACCGGCGCGGCCAATGAGTCGCTCACGTAGATACGGCCGAAGTGGTCGACCGCCACGCCCTGAGGCGCTTTGAAGAGGCCCGGGCCATCGCCTCTCGCCCCAAATCGCAATGCCAGATGCTGCTCTCGATCGAAGACCAGCACCTGGCAGTTGCCCTGATCGACGACGTAAAGCTTGCCGTCCTTGTCCAGAGCGATGTGGCTCACCTTGACCGGGTCTGCAACTTGGAACGCCGCGAGATCCAACTCGGAGACAATGGTCCGGGATCGGTCGAAGACCTTTACCGAACCCGGACTCTCGTCCGCCACCAGGAGCCGGCCGTCTCCACCGGCGGCGAGCGCCACGGGCCTGAAGTCAGGACCAGCCTCGATCACGAAGGTAGGCACGCCCTGGAGGCTGAAGGCCACGATGCGATGCTCTCCCGGATCGGCGACGTATAGAACGCGCTCGCGTGTGTCCAGGGCTATCGCGGTGGGTCGCTGAAACGGCCTCTCGGGCGAATACCCGGACACCGAGAGCAGCAGGCGCACCGACAAGTCGCGCGTCGGAACGGCGTGGCTCAGGCGGGGGAGGGTTGCCAGGAGCACGCAAACGGCTGCGCCCGCTGCTCTCGCACATACTCGCATCACTTCCGTCGAGGACTTCCCTTCTTGCCTGCCGGTGACTTGGCCGGCCGGAGTCTCAGAGGTCGGTCCTTGCTGCCGCTCGGAGCCACGAGCCGGATCGTCTCCTGGCCGCCGCCGAGGGCGGTGTAGGCAAGCGCGGCGCCGTCGCGAAGCCAGGCCGGATAGGCGGCAGATCGCCGCCGCAGCCGGGAGCGGCCAATGCCGCTCTTCCCAACCGGAGCCAAGTAGAGAGCTGGGCGCCCCTCCAGCTCCTGGCCATAGGCAAACCACTTCGCGTCGGGCGACCAAGCGCAGGAGTCGGCCAGCGGGTCGGCGTAGATGCCCCCTTCGGTATTGAAGGGCGCACTAGCGATCATAGCTGCGCGCTGTCCGTCGCTACTGACCACGCGAATCTCCAGGCGCTGGCCGCCGTCTCGGCGCACCCGCGCGAAGGCGATCCACTTCCCATCCGGCGACCAGACCGGTAGCAGCACCACGGCCCCCGCGTCCGCCTTGCCGGGGTTGAACAGCACGGATGGCGAGCCGCCGGCAACAGGGACTTTGCACACCTGTCCATTTCTCACGAAGGCGATCTCTTTGCCCTGGGGTGACCAGGCCACTAGACTGTAGGCCAACCCGGCCTCCGGGGAAGGCAGCAGCTCCGTCTCTGACTTCTTGCTGATGTCGCGCAGCGCCAGCGAAGGCTTGTGCTGCTGCCACTTCACATAGGCGAGAGTGTCCCCAGTGGGTGAGAGGTCCGCCCACGTAGGGTGTTCAGTGGTGACGGCCAGGGAGGAGTTGCCCGAGGGCTCGAGCAATCTGACCTCGTTCCCGGTGACCAGCACGCCCCGCTTAGATCGCCGAGGCCAGTGGAGTTGCAGGGGCCGGGTCGGGTCGATGGGCATCAGGGCGCGGAACGACCGGCCATCGGGGTTACTGCGGCAAAGCTGGAAGGCGCCTCCACCGGTGGCATTGGAGATGAGAAACAGCGACCTGCCATCCCCGGACCACTTCCCACCCCACGAGGAGGCGGAGGCAGTGGTGAGCTGAACCCGCCGCTGGCGGTGGATCTCGAGGAGGTAGAGGTTGCTGCCGAAATCGTCCTTCTTGGCCCCCTCGAATACGAGGAAGCGGCCATCGGGAGACCAATGGGGGAATCCTGCGGAGGTCCATCCGGAGGAGACGCGGATGACCTTGCCCGAGGTCACGTTCACCATGGAGATGCCGATCAGGTCTTTCTCCACGGAGGTATAGGCGAGGTAGACGCCATTGGGTGACCAATCAAGCGCATGCCGGTCAACCTGGCTGATGTGGAGCCTCCGCGTGTTGCCGCCATCCTTGCTTACGATGGTGAGAGCGTGCATCCCCACCACCGCGATGCGGCTGCCGTCAGGGGACCAGCTAGGGTAGCTCCCGATGCCCTTGAACACAGCCTTCGGCTTGCTCTTGCCGCTGATAGCGACCACGTAGGTGGTCTCTCCGACCACTCCCCCCGCGTCGAAGACGATCTTCTTACCGTCGTGGGACCAATCCATACTCCGCACGTTGAGGCCCTCGGAGAGTTGGCGCCGGTCCGCCCCGCTCGTGCGGGCGAACCACAAGTCCCTCTCGTCTTTGCGCGGTTGGAGGTAGGCCACCAGCTTGCGGTCAGGGGAGAAAGCGACCTCAGTGACATCCTTGGAAAGGAAGGAGAGAATGGCTCGCTCGCGACCGGTCATTGCGTCTACCGCGTAGAACGCGGATCTTCCATCGCGCATGGTCTGGCAGTAGGCCGAGCGGGAGTCGGCTGACCAGCCGACCGGTCTCGCTCCGAGCCGCGTGAGTTGGCGAGGTGCGCCACCCGTGGTGCTCAGTGCCCAGACATTCACCGGCGAGTTCGGCGTCGCCGACTGGAAGGCGATCCGCTTACCGTCCGGAGACCAAAGGGGGCGGCTGCCCCCGTTGGGGCCGTTCGACGCGGCAGATGCCGCCCCTCCGGCGGTCAGACTCAAGGCCAACCAGGCCGCAAGCAGGCCTGCGCGATAAATCCACTTCATCCTTCTCGGACTATACCTTTCATCTCACGGGAGGGTAGCGGCCCCAGGCGCGACTGCGCCTGGGGCCGTGTTCAGTAGTCGTTCGTGGTCTGCTCGTTCACGCGCCCTTGTTGTGGCACTGATCACAGGCAGACGTCTGGTCTGCACCGCCCTCATAGTACGGCCAGACCACAGTGGAATCGTACTTGCTGCCGTGGGCCTTATGGCACGACAGGCAGAAGACCTGGTTGGTGTCGGCCGCTGTCGTTGTCGCGGCGTAGCTGCCCCCGCTCTGCGCAAAGCGCACCCGCGGGATGCCAGACGACCCATCGCCGACATCAGTGCCGAAGCCAGGAGTGCCCGTCGTTCCGCTGGTCCAGTGAGCGCCCTCACCCGCTCCGCTGATCGCGCTGTTCTGCGGATGCTTGTTGCCGGTGGTGATATTCGTGTGGCAGTCCACGCACCAGTTGACGATGTGGTTGACATCGTCGAAGCCGACGGCGCTTGTGTCATAGTGGGTTGCCGTGTCCGAAGCGGTTGCGGGAACGGTGATCGCTTCCTTTAGAAAGACCTCGGTGCCGCTGGCGATACTGATATCTGCACCGCCGGTGCCGGGCTGCAGCACCAGGTTTCGGTAGTTCGCGGTCCCGTGGGGATCGTGGCAATCTGCGCAGTCAATTCCGCTGGCCCCGCTCGCCCATGTGCCCTGTGTAGCTGTCAGCGCGCCGGTTGCGTACAGGTCATGAGCTTTGCCCGACTGAGCCGAACTATAGTCACTCTGGAAGTAGCCTGCGCTGTTCTTGTACTTGCTGGTATAGCTGATTCCCAGGGTATCATTGGGCGAAGCGGCAGTGCCCGACGCCACGAGGTCCGGCGCGGTGGTATCGGCGCCATCGTGGCACTGCATGCACAGCGCGTTGGCGCTGGCAGCCTTCAGCAGCGTGCTGAAGCCAGTGCCGCTATTGTACGTCGTCACATCCTTGCTCGCGTGCATGATATGGCAGTCCGTGCAGTGGAGACCACTACCCTTGTGGTAGTCCCCTGCCACAGCGACTCCCCCAAACGTGAGGAGCGCCACTGTGATCGTTGCAAGCAGAAGCACAACACTTCGATAGATCAGTCTCACTTCGAGTCTCACCTCCTAGGAGCGGTTCTCATCAACGACATGAGGTACGACTAGTCTGCCGGCCGCGAGATCACCTCCTCTCCCGCCGTCCTCGGCCGTATGATCTGGAATGCCTGAAGACGCCGTCCGGCCTTCTCCACCACGTAGAGGGTGCCGTCCGGCGATGCAACCACATCCGAAGGAAAGAAGAACTGACCCGTCCCCGTTCCCATGTCCCCAGATGAGCCCAGGAATTCACCCGATACGCGGTAGGCCTTCACCTCGTGAGAGAACGCGTCGGCGACCCAGAGATGCCCATCCGCGTCAAAGGTCAGCGCAATGGGGAAATGGAAGTCCTCAGGTTTGTTGCTGTGTCTGCCGAATCCCCTAAAGAACTGCCCCTTCCTGTCGAACGCCTGAACCACCGGAGTCCCGACGCTGTCCAGCACATAGGCCGACCCATCGGCGCAGACTGCTACGTCAGCGATCATCTCGAATCGCCCTTCGCCCTTGCCGCGCCTCCCGAAGCTGCGAACGAAGTGGCCGTCCCGATCGAACACGAGCACCTGGCCACTGCTCCTCTCCACCAGGTACAGGTTGCCCTCTTGGTCGGAGTCCATCTTTCCCGGGCTGGCACGCGTGCCCCGGCCCAGGGCGGCAGTGACGTTGATGGAACGAGTGGGCATCCCGCGCAGGTCGAGGACATCAACCTGATCTGACAGAGCGTCGGAGACCAGCAACTCGCCGCCAGCTCTTGGCAGCACCGCCGACGGCTCGCCGGGCACGCGCTGCTCGTTGCTGTCCCGGACCCAATGCTGGAAGCGGGCGATGGGAACGCCGGTCCTGCTGAACACTACGATCTGGCTGCGCCCAGTATCTGCAACGTAGATCTCTCCGCGAGCCGGGTCGAAGCCGATCCCCTGCGGGTTCCGAAATGCCTGACCGGTAGCGGACTCCGAAACCGAGAACAAAGGCTTCAGGTCCAGCGACTCGGGGGCGCCGGCGAGCGGCCCGGTCACTCCCAGGCTCAGGCACACGCAGATCGCGATACCGATCAGAGGGAGGGTCTTCACTTCTTGTGGCACCCCCGACATAGCATATCCTCGTCCTCTGGAAGAAGCGTGGCGAAGCGAGAGCCATGAACTGCATGACACCGTGCGCACGTCAGGGTCTGCTTGGTGTTCGGATCACGGATAGGCTTGCCTTTCCACACCCCCACGGGATGAGAGAACTTGCCCTGGGTAGTGTGGCAGCCATTGCAGAGCGCGATGCTCTCCTTGTTCAGCAGATGCTTCTCCGGAGAGGTATGGCCGCGGTGGCAGAGCGAGCAATCTCCGGTCGTCACCGGCTTGTGCCGATACTGGGATAGCGTCGCATCCTCGATCCCGCCGTGGCAGGAGAAGCAGACATAGTCGGTGCGGTCCTTCATCTGCTTGGGGCGGTCGCTAGCATGCGGGTTGTGGCACTGGGTGCACAGCCCCTGTTGTGCCGGTGGGTGCTGCACCAGCTCTTTTCCCCCCTCGCCTGTAGTCGGCATCACCGTGTTCGCCGGATGGCAGGTGAGACACAGCTCCTTCACGGGCTTGACGAGGGCCGGCTTCGCGTCAGCAGTTGCCTGGCCGTGGCAGACCGCGCACTGGCGCGCGGCGAAGGGCGCGTGCTCGGCCTTCCTCAGCAACGCTCTTCCCCTGTCGAACGAATGAGGGTTGTGGCAAGAAAGGCAGTCGCTCTTCTCGACGGTGTAGCCTGAGTGGGCGGTGACGAAACCGGGAGCACCGGGCTGGTGACAGGAGAGACAGGCGTCCGACACCTTGTCCAGGAGGTTATGCCTGGCCGACCCCCCGTGCGGGGTGTGGCACAGCAGGCACTGCCCTTCCGATACCGGCCGGTGCGTGTACCCGTCGGATTTGTTGATGACCTGGGGGTGGCACTCGCGGCAGAGCTCTGAGGGAGGCTTCTGGAGTAGATGTTGGGAGTCGCCGTGAGCTTTGTGGCACGTCAGGCACGAAATGCCTTGGCGCGCGTGCGAGGTCCGGCGCCAGTGCTTCGCGTTCAGGACGGGAGCAGCGGCGGCCGCGCCGGTCTTGTCCGGCAGATGGCACTTGCCACAGGTCTGCTCGACGCGATCGGGCGGGGCCTGGGCGAAGCTCTCACCGATGGGCTTCCTTCCCATGCTGCCTGCGTGTTCGCTGCCTGGGCCGTGACATGCTTCGCACCCTCGCGCTTCGGGCGGGAGGCTGGCGTCGGCGAGGGCCTTCCCGTGGGGTGCGGCATCCCATTTCTGAGCCACTGCTGCGTGGCAAGCCTTGCAGGCCTCGGACCCGACATAGCTGGCCTGAGGGGTGGCGGCAGGAGGCTCGGGGGTACCGGCGCCCGCGCCGCGGGAGCGAGTGCCGATCGCCATGGCGACGAGAGCCGATAGGATGAGGCCTGCACGGATGATCCCCGTGCCGCGAATCGATCGCCGTATGGTACTGCTCCGTTTCATGATCTATGAGGACCTGGTCGTCCGTGCTCCTATGGCGTTGAGTGGATCGCCGTGTCCATATGGCAGCGCGCGCAGACCACGGCCGAAGGGGTGCGGGTGACCTTGGTCTTGTCCGCGGTCGAGGCGTGCGGCGCCGCCGGCCCGTGGCATTCCTCACACTGCACGCCCTCCAGGTTCGCGGTCACGCCGGGCGTGCCGTAGCCACCCCGACCGTAGCCCGTGGTGTGGCACGGCAGGCACTTCTCGTTCTTCTCCTGACCGGCCAGCTTGAGCAGCTCGAAGGCCCTGGCGTGCTTGCTCTTCTGCCAGCTCTTCTGGACGGGATCGGCGTGACAGAGGCAGCTCGCGGCCCCCGCATAGGTCGCGGTCGGCGTCCCCTGCGCACGCGTGGGCGCCGGTCGCACCGTGAGCATGATGCTGACGGCAACCCCAATCACGACGAGATGGCACACGATCCGTCTCATGATTGCTCCTTCGGGTCCATTGCTGATGGCGCCGCCTGAACCGCGACCATCCTACTGCGCGGAGCCACAGTCTGGGAGATTGCAGAACCCGGGGTCCTGGCACGCTTCCGCGCAGTCGCCACGGGGGCATGTATCCCCCTCGGTCGGGATCGGCGAGGTTGACTCTGGTCGCCACCAGCAGTTTCAATGCTCAGGTCGAAGATGCAGGCGATGGCATCGAGGATACCGACGTTACCCCGCGCCAACTCCTCTTTCAGAGTCACCGCCGGCTCATGGAGGAGACGCCTGATGATGCCGGTCGCCAGTTGCTCCACCCAGGCCCGATCCGATGGGGAGAGCCGGGTCATCTTCCCGGCAAATCGCGCTAGCTGCTCTCCCCGCACGCGCTCGAAGTGCTCCTGCAGCGCCGCCAGCAGCGGAACCACCTCCCGGGTGGCTAGCCACTGCCAGAACTCATCGGCGACCTCCTGGGAGATGCTCCTGGCAGCCCGCACCTCAGCCTCTCGGCAGCCAGCCGCGGATTGCGCGGCCGCGCCAAGGTCATCAATGTCGTAGAGGTGAACGCCCGGGATCTTCGAGACTTGGGGGTCCACATCGCGAGGCACCGCGATGTCCACGATCAGCAGATCGCGGCCCTGGCGGTGAGCCATGGCTTCAAGAACGTGCTCAGTCAGCAGCACGAAGTGCGGGGCTGCAGTCGAACTGACCACAATGTCCGCCTCCAGTAGGGCGAGGCCCAGCTGGTCGTACCGGATTGCCCTCCCACCGAGAGCCGCGGCCAGCTCCTCCGCCCGAGCGTGGGTGCGGTTGGCCACCACGATGGGGTCAGCCCCTCGCGCCCGGAGGTGGCGGGCAGTGCTTTCCGCCATCTTGCCCGCACCCAGCACCAGTACCGTGCGCCCCGCGACGGCGGCGAAGACTTGCTTGGCGGCGTCGACCGCGCAGTGACCCAGTGAGAATGCGCCCCGCCCAATCGCCGTTTCACTTCGCACGCGCTTGCCGGCCTTGAGCGCGGCGGCGAACAGCTTCTCCAGCTCGGGTCCGAGCGCGCCGATGCTCTTCGCCGCCTCCGCCGCGCCCTTCACCTGGCCCAGGATCTCCGACTCGCCCATCACCTGCGAGTTCAGCCCCGACGCCACGCCGCACAGATGCCCGGCCACGTCGCGGTCCTTGAGCTCATAGATGTGCGGTGAGATAAGGTCGGGCTCCAGCCCCGATTTCGCCACCAGCCACCCACGCGCAGAGTCGGCGCTGACAACTCCGGGGGAAAGGTAGAGCTCGGTACGATTGCAGGTGGAAAGAATGGCCG